>Ga0209636_10000660_pt1 | contig 34161 bp, 36 predicted proteins | sample DeeMarSWOR152_54_FD_187464 | JGI IMG/M metagenome (GOLD analysis project Ga0209636, IMG submission 187464) | Marine sediment microbial communities from White Oak River estuary, North Carolina - WOR-1-52-54 (SPAdes) (version 2) | ecosystem: Environmental > Aquatic > Marine > Intertidal zone >... | reverse complement strand
GGAAACCTCACGGGACACGTTGCCGCTTGCTTAGGTGTTTCAGGACCAGGCGCAACCAATCTAGCCACAGGCTTGTACGACGCAAGCTTGGACCACTCGCCAGTTCTAGCGCTGACAGGATTAGTGGCGCGGCAGCTTATCGGGCCAGGGTCAGTTCAGGAAATCGATCAATACTCCTTCTTCGAACCCATATGCGTATTCAACAAGATTCTAATGTCTGAAGATCAAACCACAACGCTGGCTACACTGGCAATGAGACATGCGCTGCTTGACCGAGGCGTCGCTCACATTGGAATCCCCAACGACGTGCAAAAACTCCCGTATGAAACGCAAATACTTCCGCTCGAAGGAAGAATGCCAAACCTTGCATTCGGACAAGAAGACGCGCTCGTTGAGAAAGCAGCACGAACAATCGACCAAGCGGAGAGACCAGCAATAATCGCGGGATTCGGCGCCATGGGACAGGGAACCAAACTGTTGAAGTTAGCCACAAAGATTTCTGCGCCAATAATAACCACGTTCAGAGCAAAAGGAATAATCGACGAGGACCACGCGTTATACGCGGGCAGCCACGGCACCATCGCGTCAACAGCAGCCGCAGCGCTCGTTCGCAAAGCAGACCTACTCATTGTCATCGGCTCTTCATTTTCTGAGCTCACGCGGATTCCAGAAAAGAAAACCGTGCAAATCGACATTAACATGAAGATGATTGCAAAGAACTATCCAGTTGAGGTGGGCTTGCTCGGCAACAGTGCCGTGCTTATCCCGAAGCTAACTGAGAAAGTGAAGGAAAAGCAAAACACGGCGTACCTGAACGAAATTTCGCAGCTAAAACGAGAATGGATCAAACAACTACAGCGAGAAGCTAATCCATCCTTGAAGCCGATTAGACCTCAATATATAATGAAGGTTTTAAACGAAAAAGTCGCAGGCGACGCCGTAATATCGTTAGATGTTGGCGAAAACTGCTGGTGGTTCGGAAGAAACTTCCAGATGAAAAAGACGCAGAAGATGGTGATGAGCGGCTACTTGGCATCCATGGGCTTCGGCTTACCAGGCGCACTAGCAGCAGCGCTCGCATACCCAGACAGGCAGATTGTGTGCATAGCGGGTGACGGTGGCTTCTCAATGGTCATGGAGGACTTTCTGACAGCGTTGAAATACCAGATGCCAGTTAAAGTCTTCGTTCTGAACAACCAAAGTTTAGGCATGATAAGGCAGGAGCAGAAAGTGGAAGGTTACCAGAGCTGGCAGACTGAGCTTTACAACTATGACTTTGCAGATTTTGCAGAGCATTCTGGGGGAACCGGAATCAAAGTGGCAGAGCCTGATAAGCTTGAAGCGGCGGTTGACAAAGCGCTGTCCGCGAAAAAACCAGTAATAGTTGACATTGACACAGATCCCAGACGATTCTTATGAAAGATGGCGTTTGAATGTTAAGGAACTTAACTGTGCGGAAAAGACTATAGCCCCCTTATTTAAAGGCTGAAATGTAGATTGAACTTCAGATTAGAGCAAGTGCTGCTAAAGAGGATAATCTGCTGAGAATTGAGGCCTAAGCTTATTTGGCACTTACCCCTTAATGTCTCAGCTGGAGATGAACCCAATATGAAATATGAGATCAAGTATAAACCGTCTTACTCGCTGCTTGTTGTGAACTTGGATCAAGGCGAAACCATAACGGCTGAATCAGGCGCTCTGACCTACATGGACCCAAGCATAGAAGCGCGCACGCGAAAAAGAGAACGAAGTCTGCTGGGAAGCTTAGGGTTAAAACTCATAGGCGGCCAATCCTTCTGGGTGAACGATTACACGGCAACAAACGGTGCCGGGGATGTGGGCTTAGTCTCCGCGCCTGTGGGCGACATAGAAAAGCTGGAAATCAAACCCAACCAAGGCTTCATAATACAGAAATCTGCCTACATAGCGTCAACGCAAGGCATAGACTTAGACGTGAAATGGGAAGGTTTTACCAAAGGACTGTTCGGTCAAGGATTATTTATGATTAAGGCAACGGGAAACGGGCAATTGTTCATCAACACTTTCGGCGCCATAGACACGCATACGCTAGAGGCGGGGCAAACCCTCATAGTTGACAACTTTCACTTAGTTGGCTTCAGCGACTCGTGCAGCTACAAAGTCACCAAGTTCGGCGGGCTAAAAGAAACATTGCTGGGCGGCGAAGGCTTAGTAACGCAGATCACGGGTCCAGGAGAAGTTCACATACAAACCAAAAACCTCAGGGAATTCGTGGAGTGGCTTTGGACGCTGCTTGAGCCAAGAGTAAGATCAAGAGCCCGCTAAACCCTCCATTTTTTTACCTTTCCAGCATAAACGGCTTCTCACTTGCAATTTTCTCTGGAACCCGATCCAACAGCATCTGCTCCTCGGTTTTCTTGCTTAGCACTATAGGCTGAAGCCTCTTCGCAAGCTCCAACGCTGACTCCAACTTGCCACTTCTCTCAGCGTATATCTCCAAAAGCACGCCGTCTTTCCTCACGGCTTCACCAAGCTTCGCCTTAAGCACCACGCCTGCCCCTTTCTCTCTGGGCGCACCCGCCGCCTTCGCAATGTGAACGATGTTCTCAGCGCTGATCCACAAGACTCTACCCGCCTGGTTAGCGGTTACTTCTGCCTTCTTGTCGCCCACCGGTATCTCATCGGGCTTTACCAGCGGATTTCCGCCTTGAGCCTCTATTATTTCTCGCAGTTTCTTTTCTGCTCTTCCAGACTGCAGAATTTTTTCGGCTTTTTGCCGTCCGCCTTCAACGCCGACCATTTCGAAAAGCATACCCGCCAAGCTAAGCGCCTTTTCTTTAAGATCCGCAGGACCATCACCCATGAGAGCCGTCAACGCCTCTTGCGCTTCAAGCGCAGGTCCGACAGCGTAGCCCAAGGGCTGTTCTCCGAAAGTCAACGCGCATTGAATGTTCATACCTAAACGTTTGCCCAAATCTACAAAGTCAGAAGCCAACGTGTACGCTTCAGTCATGCTCTTAATCTTGGCGCCGCTTCCAGTTGGAATGTCAATCGCAATGTGGGTTGCGCCTATGGCTTTTTTCTTGCTCATAATTGAAGGCAAGAGTAAAGGGTCAATCCCAAGCGGGTACTCAACTTGGATAAACAGGTCGTCAGCTGGTGCTAATTCTAAGGCGCCGCCCCAAACTAGGCAGCCGTTTGTCTTCTCCACCACAGCCTTTATCTCAGCTATGGACAGGTTCACTGGGCACAGGGTTTCGACGCGGTCAGCGGTTCCCGCGGCAGAAGTAACCGCTCGCGAAGACGTTTTAGGAATCTTAAACCCCGCAGCCGCAACTATCGGCACCACAAGCAGCGATGTCTTATCGCCGGGTATGCCGCCTATGCTGTGCTTATCCAGTATTGGTGCCTCGCCGAAATCAAGCGTGTCGCCAGTCTCCACCATAGCCCTTGCTAAGGCTTCGTTTTCGCCCATGCTTAACCCGTAAATGTTAAGGGCTGTCAGGAAAGCGGCAATTTCAACTTCGCTCAGATGCCTCTCCACCACATCTTTGACTATGGTTACTATGTCCTGTTCTCGTAGTCTTTTGCCGCGCACTTTCGCCCGCACATGTCTGAGGGACTCGGGAAGCTGAGCCAAATGCACGCTCACTGTCTCGTCGCCTTTTACTCCAAGCGTCTCTGAGGTTTCCTCGTAAAGTCCAATGCGGTTTTGCGGAAAATGAGTGGCAAGGTTGGCTATGGCGATGATCTGCTGGTCGCCGTAGGCTATTCGTATCCTGTCTGAGGAATGCACACCTAACAGGCTTGCGGTCTCCTCGCCTAAGATGGCGATTCTTCTTCCGCCCGCCGTGATGTTTAAAACTTCAGCTATAAGCTCCATGAAGTTCACACCCAGTTAGATTAGTAAGCAAATAGTTAAAGATTTTAAGGAAACAATAATCATACTAAGCCGTAGAGGAAGCGCGTTTTGAAGTATGTAGACTTTGTGGATTTAAAATACAAGCCAGCAGAAACAGACCTAATCTGCATTTTCTACGTGGAGCCAGACGGAATCAGCCTCAAAGAGGCTGCTGGCGGGGTCGCCGCTGAAAGCTCCATTGGCACGTGGACCGAACTTACGACTGCAGAGTCCTATGTGGCAAGGCTTGCAGCCTGCGTCTTCAGCATAGAAGGAAACGTTGCGAAAATAGCCTATCCCATAGAGCTTTTCGAGCATGCAAACATGCCCAACATCCTAAGCAGCGTGGCAGGAAACGTCTTCGGGCTGAGAGCCCTTAAAAACTTGCGGCTTAACGATGTTGAGTTGCCAGCTGAACTTGTAAAAAGCTTCAAAGGTCCCAAGTTTGGCATACAAGGGATTCGCAAGCTGCTGAAAGTACCTGAGCGCCCTCTTGTGGGAACCATAATCAAGCCCAAGCTGGGACTAAAAACCGCGGACCACGCAAAAGTGGCTTACGAAGCTTGGGCTGGCGGCTGCGACATCGTTAAAGACGACGAAAACCTCAGCAGCCAACGGTTTAACCCTTTTGAAGAGCGCATCGTGAAGACTCTGGAGAGTAGTGACAAGGCGGAAGAGGAAACTGGAGAGTGCAAAGTGTACATGGCAAACATAACATCGGAAACCGAAACCATGCTGAAAAGAGCGGAGTACGTGCTGGATCACGGCGGCGAATACGTAATGGTGGACATTTTAACCTGCGGCTTTTCGGCGCTGCAAACACTGCGCGACCAGAACTTCAAACTGGTGATTCACGCTCACAGAGCAGGACACGCGGCGTTCACAAAGAACCAGAAGCACGGGATAGCCATGCGGGCGATAGCCAAAGTCGCAAGAATAATAGGTGTAGATCAGCTTCACGTGGGCACTGTTGTTGGAAAAATGTCTGAAAACAGAGAAGAAGTTCTGGAAAACATTGGTGCGTTAGAAGTTGAGATGAGCGGGTTAAAGCCTGTTATGCCTGTTGCTTCTGGCGGATTGCATCCTAGGCTGGTGCCCGCGTTAATGGCGACTTTCAATAAAGATTTTGTTATTCAAGCTGGCGGAGGCATTCACGGGCACACAGATGGAACAAGGGCTGGAGCGACAGCGATGCGCCAAGCTGTTGACGCCACTTTGAAAGGCGTATCTTTAGAAGAATATGCTAAAACACATAAAGAGTTGAGAGTAGCCATTGAGCTCTGGAAGGCATAATTTGTCACTGGAAAATCCACTGGTACTTCCTACGTACAACTTCAGCGACTGAGTGCGGCGGGATAATTCCTTCTTCGCAGATTACACCATGAATGAAGTCGCGTCGGGTAACATCAAAAGCCGGATTCCGAATTAGCAGTTTTTCAGGAGCGCCCTTCCACACCTCGTCTTGGCTTCGCTCTTCGATTTGCTCGTAATCCCCGCAGGCGGTAGCTGGGTCAAACTTTAAAAGCTCTGAAACAACGTAGAAGGGTTTCCTCGCCTCATGAGCCAGAAGCGCAATTGTGCTTGTACCGATTTTGTTGATTACGTTTCCTTCCGACGTTATTGCGTCGGCTCCCACAATCACGAGGTCAGCGTTGCGCATGAAGGAACGCGCCGCTGAATCCACAATAAACGTTGTCTTTACGTCGAGCGCCAGCAGTTCTTTGGCGGTGATTCTGCCCTGAAAAACGGGACGGGTTTCCGTGCAGACCACTTCGAACGCTTTGCCGTCTTTTTTGGCTTTGCTTAGCAGATGCGTTACTGTGGAAGAGTGGCAGTGAGTAAAAACCACTGAGTTATCGCGTATTCGTTTGGCGCCTATCTTGGCGATGCACTCTTTTGAAGCTTCGAGGTTTTTTAGGAACTGACTTGAACTTGAGGAAACGATTTTGGCGAGGGCTTCTATTTTTTCTTTGCCGCTGTTTTCCACTTGGCTGATTATCCATCGAACCGCGTTTCTCATGAGCGGCTCAGTTGCCCTTGAGGCAAAAAGTGTGGCTTTGGCTTCTGAAAGCTCCTTCATAAACTCTTTCCGCGTCTTGGCTCTTGTTTCCTCTGCTAAGCCTTCGAGGGCTTTGATAGCGGCTATGGCAACGTTTCTAGCGCCTTGTACTTCAAGTTTCCGAATTCTATCCGCAACAACGCGAACTGCTTGTGCCACGGCACTTCACTCTTTTTCAGTTATACACGGCGAAGCATATAAGGCAATTCAAACAAGTTGCTAGGCGAAAACCAATGATGCCCGATGAAGACGCCCTCAACAGCATTTTGCGGTCGATAATTGGCCCGTGGTACGAGTCGCTGGAGAATCCGCAGAAAGCGCAAGAGCATGTTCTCAGCGAGTTAATCAGAGAATATGCAAAAACAGATTACGGAAAAGCTCATCACGCTTCTGAAGTAGAGGGAAGAATTGACTATCAAAATAGCTTCCCAATAATAGACTACAAAGGGCTATTGCCTTACTTGGCACTGGCGAAAGAGGGCAATTACAAGGCGATTCTGCCAGAACCGCCAGAGTGCTGGGTGATGACGAGAGGCTCGACTGGACGGGCAAAAGTTCTGCCAGCAACGCCGGCGCATCTGAAACAGATTTTCACGTGTGGAGCAAGAGCACTGATAAACTACGCGCTTAGAAAAAAGGACTTTGAAGTTTTCACTGGAGACATACTGAACTTGAATTTTCCCTCCAGCGTCCACACCATGAGTTCGGATGGTCGAGAGGTCAGTTACGGCTACAGTTCTGGAACTTACGCTAGGCTTAACCCGATGTTCGAGAGAGTCAGCCTAATACCACGGCAAGAAGAGATTGATACGCTCGGTTCGGGAATTGCTAAAGCAGATTGGGAGAAAAGATTCGAACTGGTTTACCAACAGGCGCTTGACAAGAAGGTCACTGCCACCATGGGCGTAACGCCCGTCATCCTAGCTTTCGCTCGGTACATAAAGCGGAAGCACGGGAAGAAGCCTGTTGACTTGTGGAAGTTTCAAGCGTTGTTCTGTACCAGCGTGCGCAAGATACAATTCAAGTACGCGCCAGTCCTCAGAAAGTATTTTGGACCCATGCCAGTTGTAGAGATGTACACGGCTACGGAGGGGGCCTTTGCCCAGCAGTTAGATGAACTGCCCTATGTTACGCCTAACTATGATGCTTACTTCTTTGAGGTTGAAACTGGCAACGGCGTGAAAATGCTACATGAACTTAAGCGAGGCGAATGGGGTCAATTGTTAATCTCTTCGTGCATGTTTCCCCGTTACGACATTGGCGACATGATAGAAGCGGCTGGAAAAAACTATTATCGCGTGTTTGGAAGACGAAACACTTTAACGCTTCTGGAACACAGACTGTATCGATTGTTTTTGGGCTGGCTGCTCTAAGTAGGAGGAGACCGCCTTCGCGCCATAGTAGTCAAGTATATAGCGGCGATTATTATTATGACGCCGATTATCAAGAGCACAAAAGCCCAGCCAATTCCCCAAGTAATAATGTTGGCAAATTGGAGCAACGCGAAGAACCCGATGAGTATCAGGATCACCCCGCCGATCAACCAGCCGATGAAGCCGTACTCACCCTTTTCGTGTTTTTCGCCCTTTTCAGGCTCTTGTTTTTCGTGTTTTTCGTGTTTTTCGCCCTTTTCAGCTTTTTCGCCTCTCTGAGGAGCTGGCGCTGGTGCCGCCTGAACTGGCGCCTCCCCTTTTAACGGCGCCCCACATCGCGGGCAGAAAGCTATAGTTTCGTCAACTTTATTGCCGCATTTTGGACAATACGACATGAACCTCACCCTTTTCTATTCTTGTATTGAAGAGTAAGTATTTAAAATATGCACCTTCCCGCTGCAAAAAGGGAAAAGTTATATGTGCTCTAGCCGCGAATAGTCGACTAGGGGAGGGCGAAACAAATTGAACGAAAATCTGGACGCGCAAGCGCGCAGGTACAAGGCAAGAGAAGGATTATATTCTGCAATCTCTATAGGCGCTGTCCTTATCTTGCTTGGAATAGTTTACGCTCTTGCCCAACCTAGCAGCCTTTGGGACAGTATAATAACGTTTTTCAGCAATCTCACTACGCGCTCAGTTCCGGGCACGGGAATATCTTTGCCGGCGCCAGCAAACCCTGCTGCTCACGCAGTGCTTTACACTGCCGCATTCCAGTTCTGCATAGGCTTAGGCATCTTGCAAGTCATAATACTGGTGCTTAGGCTAGCTGTGCGTTCACCGATCAGCAAGACGGCGGAGACGGTGGGAACTCTTATTTACTGGTTTGGAGCAGCCTACCTGATAACGATATATCTTAGCGATGTCCCAGATATAACGCAGTGGTTCATGTTCTGGGCTGGAATACTGATTATTCTGGGTTTATCATTTATTGCCAGAGGGGTTGTCCTCTTGGCCAGAAGAAGATAAGTTCCGAAACTACTGCACCTTCAAACGCCACCAGAGCAAGAATGCCTGCCAACCCATATTCAACGAATCCTTAAGGAGCTTCACTTTCGTTTCACGTCCGCCCCTCCAGGATACTGGGATCTCTTTTATCTTGTAGCCACTGAGGTATGCCCTGACGAGGATCTCTGTGTCCCAGAACCAGTGGCCAGCGTCTACTTCGTCAAGTAACTTAATAAGCGGTTCTCGACGGAAGGCTTTGAAACCGCACTGATGATCCTTGACCTTAGAGCCTAATAATGCTCGAACCATGAAGTTGTAAGTTTTAGAGGCTATATGCCGGGTACCGCTCCTTTGAGCTATGCTTTTAGGAAGCATCCTTGAACCAGTGGCGAAATCGTAGCCTTCAAATTCAACTGCGCCAACCAGAGATTTCAAATGTTTCAGGTCTGTAGCAATATCCAAGTCCATGTAAACAAGAACCTCACCGTTGCTTTGCTTAAAGGCGTTTTTTAGGGCGGTTCCTCTTCCCAGACGTTTTTCCCCATGAATATGCTTTACGAAGGAGTATTTCTCGGCAAGCGCAGCTGCAAGCTTGTCGGTTCCATCTGTGCTGCCGTCCTCAGCAACTATGATCTCGTAGGAAAGCGCGAATTCGTTGAGGGCTTTGGTGACTTTTTCCACTGCAGCCTCTAACGCGTCTGCTTCATTGTAAGCTGGAAAAACCACGGAAACCTCCACTAAACCCTTCAGCCGTGTCTCCGCTTTCATTTTTAGAAGCTCCATCCGTTAAGCCACTTCAAACTATCGATCCATGAGGTAGGCGCGGGCGTGCCAGAGATGACTGAATAGAAAAGCCCGAACATGACCACCACGCTTGCAAAATAGGTTATCGCGGCTACTTTTCCCCATTTTGTACTCCAGTATTTGCTCAGAAAATACGCTGAAGCCAGACAGAGAAGCGGCACACTAACGTAAAAGTGATAAATGAAAGTTACTCTTGAAATAAGCGCATAGGGAATCCACTGGAAAAAGAAAAATGTAGCTATGAAAATGCAGGCTAAATCTTTCTTTCGCACGGCTCTTTCTACCGCCAGAATTAGGAACGCGAAGCCAGCCCACCAGACAGCAGGATTCCCAAGAAGCACAATAGTGGACTTCATGCTAAGCGGCAGATATGACACGTAAAGCCACACAGGCTTCAGCATCAAAGGCCAGCTCCACCACGAAGACGAAAAAGAGTGCGTCGCGGTCAATGTTGCATGATAATTGTACATGCCCCCCTGAAGTCCCAGAACCTCTATCAGCGAGCGGCCAGCAAGCATATCTGGAATGTAAATCAAAAAGTAAACAAGCACAGCCACCAACAAGAACCCAACGATCATAGAGTATGGATGATCAAGAAAAGCGTTAATTTTGTCTGATAAGCCCTTTTTCAGTTTTGCAACCTCTTTGAGTCTGAGCACGGCAAGAATAGCTAACTGCCCTGCAAAACCGTAAAGCACAAACCACTTAGTTGAAAAGCCAAGCGCAAAAAACAGAACAGCCAAAAACAAGGGTTGCACTGGGGCTTTCCAGCCGTTCTTAAGCACATCTTTGAGGTAAATCAGGAAGAAAAGCTGTGATGCCAGCGAAAAGAAGACCACGTAAGTGTCAACAGTTGCCATTCGCGCCATCGTGAAATGCATGAAATCGAAGGTTAACAGGAAAGCTGAGGCGAAGGCGCCTATCCATGTTCCAAACAGCTTCTTTCCTAAAATGTAAATCATGGGTATCATCAACGTAGCGAAGATGACGCCCATCACACGCCATCCAAAGGGATTATAACCGAAAACCGAGATTCCAGAGGCTATGATTAGTTTTCCAAGAGGAGGATGAGTCCACTCGTACGGGTGATGCAGTTGTAAGTAGTTCTCAGCGGTTCTTACAAAGTAAATTTCGTCGAAAAACGTTTCCGACAGGTAAGTGGGTGGACACTGAACCAGACTCTGCTCATCAATCAATTTGGACAAGTTCGGGTCCGAAGTATCTTCACTATTAAGCGCAGTAATCGCGATCCTCTGGTTGTCTTGGCTTAGAACCGCCATCTCAGCAACTTCGATAGAAGCCTGCTCAAACTCAAACCGCACATACTGAGTGCCACTGTTGATGTTGACTTCGTTCCAGCTGTAGTAACTAGTTGGAATGGCAAGACTTCTGCTGTTACTCCAGTTTCCAGGAGAACCAGTGTAAACCTGAACGTTAGCTGAGCCGTTCTTAACTAGGAAATAAACGGTGTCGACGCTCTCAGGTTTGCCGAGCTCTATGTAGAAAGTTTTGTTTTCGTTTGCTTGCCAATTAGTAATAGGGGCTTGTGTCAGGCCAAGGTTCCAAATGGCAACTGAGAAGAAAATTATGCAAAGCACAGCAATAGACAGCAAGTCTCGCTTATTGATGTCCATCCTGATGTTCATTCTCCTCCACCTCTGCCTTGGCACTCTCACTTATTTTGATGGGGCTTATTCTGAGCCACGATCGACCTTTAAGCTCGTCCCACATCAACACTAAAACGTATAGGAACGCCATTAAATTAATCAAGGTTACTGCAATAGCCACTGGGTCCCCGCTGAGATTCGGACCATAGGTATAACCGGCATCAGCATAAGCATTAAGCCAATATAGGACGTAAGTTTGATTGATCAAGCAAGTCACCGTCAAAGTCACGTATAGAGGGCGTGTCTTTTTGAGGAACAGAAACATTAAAGCTAAAATGCTTATGGTTGGAAACAGGTACCGTTCATGAATCCTCGTTGGAAGCATAAAGAAACCGAAAAGGAGGATAAACGCGGAAAAGAGCACCAGCAACTCTCCCGAGGCGCCAAAACGTTTGTAAAGAACATACAAAACAAAGGCTGCTAAAGCGCCGAACAGTATCCACCCTATAGCGAAAAGGACAGGTGTTTCAGGCATCCAAAAACCGCCCAAAGCCCACAGGTTAAACGCGTTCACCGAGGTGTATGCGTAGCCTCCGTAAGCTCCGAAATAGATGTCCGCCAAAAAAGTTACTGGGTTGCTCCACTCAAAAGGAATTATCACCACAAAAACCGTTGCGATTGCTGCGAGCAAGGAGATGAGGAAACGTCGCAGTCCATGCTTTTTGAAAATCAGGAAGGCAATCAACGGCAATAAGGCTACGCTCTGAGGCTTTGTCAATATTCCAAGAGCGAAAGTCACGGCTGAAAGCTCAGGCTTCGAAGACAAAGCCAACATAAGCGAGAGAACAAGGAAAAACGTGTAAATCGCGTCGAACTGACCCCAAACTGCCGCGTTAAAGATTACAGCAGGATTAAAAGCGTACAGCACAGTGGCTAAAAGTGCCATCTTGAAGTCTAAGCGCTTCCGCACGAAAGCGAAAATGAGGAACGCAGTTGCCATGTCGAAGAGGTTAGAAGGCAACTTCATGACGTAGGTGAAAAGACTGGTTCCGAAAAGCGAGAGGCTCTTCGCTAGTAAGCCGAAAACCCAGAAAAAGTAGATGTTAAATGGCGGATAGTCGCACCATGTGCTGGTGTAGAAGACTCTTGGTCCATAGTCCGCTGCGGTTTGAAACCACGCCATAAAATCTCGAGTGTCAACTTCTTCGTATCCCTGATTTGAGAAAAACGCAAACCTAACCATAAACGCAACGAAAAGCAGTGCTACTAAAGCTAGGACTTCACGCTTTTCAAACGAAAAGTTAATCGCTTGTCCCCCCTTTGAGGTTCTTATTCATATAGCATCTGAATAAAAGGGTTTTTTAATACCCCCTTTGCGGTGCTTCAAAAGCGCTCGTTCACAAATTTGCGATTGAAGTATTAAGAAATTACTTTGTATACCCGTAAACTTCCATCATAAACAGGCTCTAACCATTCTGCGCTGTCAAACTTTGCAACGCATCCCGGATAATTGCTTAGCTCTTCTCCGCCAACGTAGATGTAAGTGACGTTGTAGGTCACGATGACCTGTCTCAAATCGTCTTCACTGCCCGTGTAGGCTCTGTCAATATCGTCAAATCTCGTCTGAATGTCATCAAATGCTACTCCGTGACCGTAAGGCCAATTTACATAGGACGCAACCCTTAGTCGCCCGCCAATCATCGTTGGAGGGCAGTGAATGGAATAGTAAGTCAAAAAGACAGCGCGTTCTTCTGTGTTGCCTCGAACCCACATTCCTAAATTGTATTCATCCCAGCTTGCTGCTTCGTAGCTTGTTCCAACATTGTAAAGGATAACGCTTGCTGACGTTAAAACCGAAAGTAAAAGCAAAACCAGCGCTATGTTCTTTCTAATTCTTGCCAGAGCAGCCCCGCTCAGCACGGCTATGGGAACCCAAGCGAAAATAAAGAACTTGTACATGTCCCAAGGATTCGGTGTTATGGAGATAATATTTGGAACTAAAAACAGAAGAAGGAAGACAAGCTTCAAGAGTTTTCCCTCAACTTTCGTAAAGAACAGGGCTAAAGAGGTCAGAAACGGAATCCCGAGATTCATAACGTAATAAAGAATTGGATTCTCCCTTAGGAAACTGTATACCCAAGGATTTGCAAGTGAGATTGAAGAAGCACCCGAAAGAAGGAAGGGCAACGCGACAATAGCGGACACCAAAAAGTACAGGTAATGCTTCTTCAAGTTCTTTTGATTCAACAAAATGCTGACGAAGTAGGCAACGTAGGCACAAATAAAAGATACGGCGTGGAAAGGAAACAATAAACCCGTAACAATACCCGCTAATATTATTCTGTTTTTGTCTTCCATATCTCTCAGTAGAGTCAAAACGAACGCGAAGACTGGCAAGCCTATCAGAAGAGGTCTCTGTTGCAGCAGATTATCAAATATAGGCGGCAAACCAAAGAAGCCACCGTACTGGTACATGTAATTCTGCGAGAGGCTAAATTGTCCACTGGTTAATGCCGAAAAAAGGCCGATGTAGCTGAAGCCCCACCCGAACGTCGCTATAAGAGTTGAGAAGGCCGCCGCGCGTTTCCCATTCACTCTTGCTAAAGAGTAGACTGCCAAGGCAAAAATGAGAATAAAGACGGCGTTCAAAAAGGGCAAAAGCTTTGGCAGAAAACCATAGACTTTTTCTAAAATAGCCGTGTGAAAGTCCACAAAATAGTGATAATTCATCCTGTCCCCAGAATAATACGGCATTTCTGGAGGGAAATTACCGTTGTTTATGCTTTCGATTATTTCGTAATGCAAGGGCGTGTCTTGCCAGTTTGAACCCGTTATAACTATCCCAAACTCATTTTCAAACCAGACGCTTCGGTAAAGGACAACCAAGGAAAGAATAAAAATCAGCAAAAAAATGAGCAAAAGTGTCTTACTGAACTTTCTGACCTTGAGAAAATTTCTGAAAGGGTACGCTTCTTTCTTTCGTGAGTTCACCAAGCCGTAGACGATAGTCAAGGTAAGAAAGGAAACAAGTATAGTTTCCTTTGAATAGCCAAAAACCAAAGATAGGTAATAAACCAGTTGAGTTGATATGAGGACGCTAAAAATTGGAATAAACACTAGAATTTCGTAGGATTTTAACCTAAAAAATCTGCAAAAAATCAAACCGGGAACAAAGAAGGTGAAGACAAACGCGGTTAACAAGCCCATGTGAATCGAAACAAAAGATACTATAGGTAACAACAGTAACAGAAAGAAAAGCCAGTGTTTCCGCAAAGCCCTCAAAGACAGAATTTCTTGAAGCGCACTCGTCTGGAAGGGCATATCCTTTAAGAGCGTGCTATGCAATTATAAAACTTACTTTGTGCCGCTTCTGTTAACTCTTCGGGACTTAAGGGTTTTGCTGAGGGGTCTGTTAACTGGCGGGGCTTTTAATGAGTGGGGGGCATACTGATTTATCCGCTGAAATTTTATTTTAGCTTAACCCTTAATAAGAAATTTGTGCTAAATGTGTGCTTAAATAAGTACAACTTTCCAGCAAAGGCACCTATTTTTGAATCGGAGATTTTGGAGAAGCTCTTCTCCTTTTTGCGATAACGAACCCTAAAACAGCCACAACAACGACAACTATAATGATGATAGTGGCGATTGGAATGGTGCTTAAGCCTTGAGTTACGGTCGGTGTGCCAGTCAACGTGCCTACATCTACGGAATACTCAAAGAGTGTGCTTCCTAAGGCTTCAATTCCAACAGCAATGCTAAGAACATACTTGAAGGGAAATTCAACCGTGATGGTATCAAAAGAAAACATTGAACCTTTATGAGAAACCGAAATACTTTGCGAACCACTCGATGTCCAACTAATTGTGGTTGGTGAAATGGAAGCATCACCCTTAACTTGAGGTGCAGCTCTTACGCTTCCAGTGACTTTAGCATAAAGGCTTCCAAGGACAACTTGGGATATTGGTATCTTCAATGAGCCAATTGGCGTCGTAAAGTCTTGAGAATATGTGTATCCCGCGTAAGTAACAGATATTGTAGCAGACTCTCCAGAAACATTTACACTCATGCTTCCAGAACTACCTGAGAAGACTGTAGGAGAACTGGTTGAGACTGAAATTCGCAAATCCAATTTAGCAGTGATGATTAAACCCAATATATTTACTACCTCTACATCTCCTGTTGTGAAGTTAACGGTAGTTGAAGCATGTGCAGAGGGAACACAAAGAAGACCAATAAGAACAAGTGCAAGCATAGATAAAGTCAAAAACTTTATCACGAAGTGCCTTTTCATCAATCTCATCCCCTCTTCTTAATAGAATGATTATTACATTTCATGTATTTAATCCCCTCTTCCCTCGCTCCTTTTTGTTTGTTGCACTTCGCCTTATAAGAGATGCCCACCTGTTTTGTCCGAGTTCAAGGTTTACTTTTGCTACTTCTGCTGGTGTCTTTCCATTTAGTGCCATGTGGACGTATGAAGTTGTAGTAGATTCTATTTCCATCCATCATCATTTGCGCTGTTCAAAGGCAACATCAGAACCCAAAAACAGTAAAAAGCCCCTCTGGTTAACATGGACAAAGCTTTGTTCATGCGAGACCCTAAGAGTTAACAGAACCTTTGTGCCAACAATGATTGCGTTAATTGCGCCTTTATTCATTTCAGAAAATTATTAAAGCGAGGTTAATCTGCTAACTCTATGTTCAGGAGGTATGGGCTTTGAAAAAGAAGCTTTCGGTGGCAAAATTTGGTGGTAGCCTCTTAGATGTTAAAGGCAAGGGAATTCCAAAAATACTAAAGCGTATAAAGGAACTCAAAGCCAGAGATGCCTTCGGCCCGATAGTTGTATTCTCGGCATCGATGGGTTGCACTGATGAACTTATCCGGATAGGAGAATCCTACGCGCAATCAGCTCCAATTTCCATAGATCCTGTTTTCGAAATTTACGATCATTTAGCAAAGCTTTACGTTAAAGGCAATTGCCTTAAACAGGCGGTAGCGGAGCTGGCTGATTACAAATCGCAGACTGAGGAAGCCCTTGCTTCGGTCAATAAACGTTTCAGCGGTAACGTTAAAGCAAAAATCCTTACTCTCGGCGGCGAATTAGCCATGTCGGCGCTAGCAGACCATATTCTGAAAAGTAATGGCCTTGATTCTTGCTGCATTCATGTACAAAACTGGCCCATTGTCACGGATGACAATTTTGACGATGCAATACCAAATTACGAACTAAGCAAAAAAAGAATTGACATATTAATCGAACCACTGGAAGATGGCAAAATCATTTCGTTAGCAGGTTTCCTCGGCGTAACAACAGACGGTCTTGAAACCGTCTTGGGCAGAGGCGGCTCAGACCTCACAGCAGTTTTCACCTCATGCCTCCTGAAAGGCCGATACCAGACCGAGACGCTTCTATTCAAAGATGTGCCAGTGCAAAGCGCGGACCCCAAAGTTGTGAAAGGACAGAAAACTGACCATGTAGCGGCGCTTACTTATAACGAGGCTCACAAAGCGTCCATGATGGGCATGAAAATACTGCAGAGCCCTGCGATTGCGATGGCTAGGCGGTTCCTGCAACCTTTGCGGATAGTGCCAATAGACGAGCCTGAAAAATACTCAGTAATCCAGTCTGAGACAGCTGGCGGAGAAATCGTGAAGTGCTTAACGGGCAAAGCTGGCTGCGCAATCCTTTCTATGAGCGATGAGAAAAGCCGTTCTCTGGAAGATTCGTTGAGAATTTGGGAGAAACGCAATGACTTCATGGATTTGGGCGCTGAAACTCTAGAGACAGGTGAGAGAATTCGAGACTTCCTGTTCTTGGACTCGGATTTTCTAAGGAAAAATGAGGAGAAGCTAAAGGGATTTGACGAAAACTTGAAGATAGAATATGGTCTAGGCGTGGTCACACTCATAGGTGACAAAATGAAAGACTCAGCGGGCGTAGCTTCTGTTGCGATAGGCGCAATATCAGGGATTAACATAAAACGAGGTATCTTCGCGCCTCACACATCCCAAATAATAATTGTAGTGGAAGAAAAAAATGTTAACGCCACTGTGGCGGCTATTCACCTCAAAAAACCCGAAATGAACAAACCGCCCCATTAAAGAAACATTTCCATTTGAAGATTAATTAAAAGCACTTCTGCTAGTTCTAATACTTTAGAAAGTTTAGCTGCTTCAGTTGTCAGCGGTAGACCGTTTAAAAACTTTCATGTACAAAAACTCTATCCAAGCGTCAGGGTTCTGATACCTTACTATAGGACCCTTTTTCCATATGACATCGAAGCACGCGAGAAATTTTTCGCTTGAAAGACGTTTAGTCATTTATATCTCCCTTCTATCGCATAAAAGAATCGCGTCTCCTTATAAACTCAGTTTCAGGAATAGGCATATATCAGAAATCGAGATGTGGTCCTGTCCGTTAAAGGGTAAAGTTAAATTGTGAGATGCTACACCACAAATAAATGTGAAAATCATAACTTTATTAGGTGCCATTGCGGTAGCGGTTCTATTCTTTTTTGGGGTAATTTTCGCTATAGCCGCCTCAGTTCAGGCACCTCTAACAAGGTTGAGTGCCAGCTTGATGCTGTTTGTCGTCGGCTTTGCGATAGCCTACTACATAACTCGCAAGCCAAAAACCGTAATTCACCAGCTAGAAGTGTCTGGACAAATGAAGGCCGCTCCGCTTAAGTGCCCTAACTGTTCGGCTTCCGTTGACGCAAACCGGATCAAAATAGTGTCAGGCGTTCCTTACGCAACATGTGCTTATTGTGGAAACACTTTTGAAGTAACCGAGGAGCCAAAATGGTGAAAAAACGCTTTCACTTTTTAGTAATAGCATTTGCCTTAATTATTTCTCTGGCGTTTATAAGCACCGCCACCGCCCAGGAAAGGGTCTATCACATTGAACATGAGTGGATAACAATCTGGATAAACCAAGACGGAACCATTGACTTATTCTACGACATGAGTCTAACGCTTGATTCTGGTCCAAACATAAATTATGTGCTAATCGGGCAGCCTCAAGGCGACTTCACCGTTGGCGAAGCCTTCGACCAGTATGGGCACTCGTTGACTACGTCTGACGCGAGTTCTGGGAGTGATTATAAAGTGCGCGTTAACCTCTACGAACCCTTAAGGGCTGGGCAAACAGTCAGGTTTAACCTAACCACGAACGTGGCACACATGATATGGGAAGACACGCAAAACCCGGGCAACGTGGGTATGCAGTTTACTCCAACGTGGTGGGAGCAGGCAAGTGTTTACGACCTTCGCATTTTGGTTGTTTTGCCTACTGGCGTGAATAGTGACATGGTTAAAACTACTGAGGTCTTCTGGAACAACACATCGGTTGAAGATGGTCGCTTGGGGGTTTATTGGGAAAAGCAGAATCTTGCCCCAAACGAGCAGTACCCAATCGGCGTTTCTTTTCCAGCCGAGTACGTGCAGAACTACGAGAAGCAACCCACGGGCATAATAGCGTTCTTTCAAAATTATGGTCCAGTACTATTCGCAGTTGCTTTTTCCATTGCCGTAATCGGCGTCGTTATTTATGCGGCTCGTAAAAAATCGTATCTGGCGCCCCGAGTTGGCATGGAAACTCTTGGAATAAGGCGCGGTTTGACAGCGGTTGAAGCGTCTTATCTGCTTGACATGAAGCCGACGCAGATTGTCACAGAAATCCTCTATAGCCTACTGCAGAAAAGAGCCGTGTGGGTTGAATCAACTAATCCAGCGCTTAAACTTAGAATAATGCCTTTGTTCCAAAACAAAACGGGAACCGCGGAAAACCCGTTGCGATACTACGAGATTGACTTCCTCAACGCATTAAAAGATGCTGATGGAACTCTCGACGAAGAAAAACTGGCGCGCACAGTGATGTTTCTGAGAGACACAGTGGAACAAAAACTGCGCGGGTACAGCCGACGCGACACAGTGGACTATTACAAAAAAATCGTAACGAAAGCGTGGTCGCAAGTGGAGCAAGCTGGCACAGTTGAGCTAGCGTCCAAAGCCTACGATGAACAACTGTTATGGCTTATGCTTGACCCGAATTATCGCTCTCGCACAGAGACGACATTCCGTAATCGTACCTTCGACCCAAGTCCATTCTGGTTCTGGTACTGGTACGGCTATCACCATTACAATCCCCATCCTACGTACAAACCAAACGTTGACGCACCCGCCAAAGCCGCCAAACCACCAACGATTCCAGGCGCCGAATTCGCAAACAACATCGCCACAGCCGTGGAAAAAACCTCAAGCAACATCGTAGTCAACATAGAAAAATTCGCCAACGCTATAATTCCAGTACAAACTCAGAAGGCATCGCACGCGCCTGCCCCCCACGAGGCTGGATGCGTATGCGCTTGTGCCGCATGTGCTTGCGCGTGTGCTTGTGTTTCATGCGCTTGTGCTTGTGCAGGTGGAGGTGTCGGCTGAAAATGAGTTTTCTGCGAAGAGTTCTACGACCGCCTAGAATTCCTCAAGGACGCTATACCTACCGCGGAAAGGGCGAGTTTGCAGGAATGTCGCTTCAACTTCGCATCCAACCAGATGGGCGTGGAGTCATGGTGATAAACGCTAATACCGTGCTTCACTTAAACGAAACAGCGTCCGCCTACACCTATTATTTCATGAAGGGCATGCCTGAAAGTAATGTACTGAAGAGAATTCGTCGCATGTATCGCGTAAGCGCAGCCAAAGCAAAAGCAGACTACGAAAAACTCGTTTACACGATTAGCACACTGGCGCGAACCGAGAAGATCTGCCCAATATCTTTTCTCGAAGTAGAAAAAGAGGAACCCTTTACCTATCAGTATTCCGCGCCCTTGCGCATGGATTTGGCGCTTACTTTTAAGTGCACGAACAATTGCATTCACTGCTACGCTGGCGGTCCTCACGAGACGGCAGAGTTAAACACCAGCCAATGGAAAGAAGTCATAGACCGCCTCAGCCAAATCGGCGTTTTCATCCTAACCTTCACAGGTGGCGAGCCTACACTTCGCGAGGACTTGCCGGAACTGCTGCAGTATGCCCAGAACAAAGGCATGGTCACAGGGTTAATAACCAACGGCAGGAAGCTGAAAGACAAAGAGTACGTGAAGACCCTTGAAAAAGCTGGTCTAGACTTTGTGCAGGTAACCCTTGAGTCACACAAGCCTAAAATTCACGATTTGATGACCGCGGCAAAAGGAAGCTGGAAAGAAACAGTGGCTGGAATAAAAAACGCGGCTCAATCGCAAATCTACGTGACCACTAACACAACACTGAGTCAATATAATGCTTCAGAATTCCTGAGAACCATTGATTACATCAAAGATTTTAACGTTGCCGCTTTCGGCTGCAACAGTCTCATATACTCTGGCAAGGCAAATGCAATAAGCCAAGAATTCGCGTTAACTATTGAGGCGCTAAAGGAGCTTCTACCGAAAATACGCGATAAAGCCCAGCAGCTTAACCTGAAATTTCTGTGGTACACACCAACGCAGTATTGCCGTTTTGACCCTGTTCAATTAGGCTTAGGCGTCAAATCTTGTACAGCGGCGATGATAAACATGTGCGTTGGACCAAACGGCGATGTTTACCCGTGCCAAAGCTACTTCGAAAGCCTCGGAAACATTCTCGTTGACGAGTGGGAACAAATCTGGAATCACCCTCTCGCGGTGAAAATTCGAAACAGAGAATATGTGGAGCCTAAATGCAAAGACTGCCCTCAACTGCAAGTCTGCGGCGGAGGCTGCCCATTAGAACTACAAAATGGAAAGTACGTTTGCGGTCAAACAGGATAGAAACGCTTTTCCCAAAAATATCGCAACTCATTTTAGGACACAAAACATTATCTATGCAGTTCACAGAGGAAGCGACAAAGCTAGAAGTGAAAACGGTTGCAAGCGCCAAACAACAGCAAACCACGGCTCGTAATCTTCGACGTTGAAGGAGTGCTAATTCCCAAAAACCGTTTCATCTTTGATGTAGGCAAAAGCCTAGGTATTTTGCAGTTGCTGAAAATGCTTTTCATCGGTTTTCTATACGAGATAGGCATTGTTACGTTAAAATCAGCTCTAAAACGCGTATTCCGCGTCATGAAAGGCGTCAGAATTGAAAGTCTCGTGGAAATTTTCGATAAAATTCCTTCCACACCTCAATTGCAGAGTGTTTTTGCTCAACTTAAGACTAGAAACTACAAAACCGCGTTGATAAGCTCAGGACTGCCAGCAGTCATCGTTAAGAAATTAGCCAGCACGCTTGGCGCAGATTACGCTTTTGGCATTGAAGTAGGCGTGAATGATGGCAAGTTGACAGGCGAAATTGGGGGCGATGTCATAGAGTCTAATGGAAAATTCAAAGTCCTGTCGCAAATCCTAACTGCTGAAGGGCTGAACCCTAATGATTGTGTTGCGGTCGCGGACGATAGGAACAACATTTCCATCTTTCTCTCTGGAATGCAGAAGATAGGGTACAATCCAGACTTTGTGCTACGCGTCAAGGCTGACAATGTTGTAACAGGTAGGCTATCTGGAATTCTGCCCATAATCGATGGCAAACCGAAACAGCGGTCTCTGCCGTCAAAGAATGCTGTGCTAAGGGAGGCTATTCATGCTTCGGGCTTTTTTATTCCAGTTCTTGCCAGTTTGATCGGCATTTACCCAGTGGCATTGCTGATTTGCATTGTAATGGCGCTTTACTTCATATCCGAACTATCACGGATGAGCAGCAAAAACTTGCCTATTATCTCGGCAATAACGCGTCACGCCGCGTCTCAGGCGGAACTGTACGATTTCGCCAAGGCGCCCCTATACTTCGCCATAGGCATACTGTTAACATTGTTACTCTTTCCTGCCCCAGTGAGCAGCGCTGCCATCGCCATCTTCGCTTTAGGCGACAGCACCGCATCACTTTTCGGAGGACCCCTCTCGAAAAAACCGTTACCATTCAACAAAGGCAAAACATTAGAGGGATCAATAGCAGGGTTCTTTTTTGCTTTTTTGGCAGGTTCGCTTTTCATTTCGCCAGCGAAGGCGCTCATTGGCGCTGCAGTTGCTATGGCAATCGAGTGTCTGCCGTTGCCGGTAGATGACAACGTTCCAATACCTTTATGCACGGGCTTGGCATTGATGCTTGTACCTTAATGAAACTGATTTATTCTTAAATTTGAATTAACGATTTTTCGTAGTTAAGAACAGCGTGTTTTTTCCCCTTTTTGATCACAATATGCCCCTCCATTTCTAAAAGTAGCTTTTGAGCCTCGACGCCCCCAGGATATTTTTCGTTCAAGACCCCGCCAGTCTTTAACGTTCGCCAATAAGGTGTGATGTCTTTCTCTCCGCTTTGTTTTCGCTCTTCTGCGGCGTTGGCTGCGATCCAAGCGAAGATGCCTGTTGTCATGGGGCAGCCGATTGTGGCTTTGTGTTTCTTGGCGAGGGCGGCGCGGATGTCGTTGATCGTTGTGAGTTTTCCCAGGGGAATTTTTCTCATTATTTCATCCACTTCGATTGGCGCGGGGATAACCACGGTGCCTGTGCCCCACCTTTTGCTCATTTTATCGGTGATTTTCTCAACTTTGGGAAGCCCTTTGCTGTCATTCAGCTTTTCGGACCACGTTTTCTTCTTTGCTGTCAAAATTTCACTCCCGATTATCTATTCACGAAACCGTTTTAATCAAACTTTCCCTAAAACACGGTTATCTTGTGTTGGTTATTCATTTGCATTTCGCGAATTAATCAAGTTGAGTTTCTGTTGGTGTGTCATCTTCTTTATCTCTCTTTCACGTTTCATGGCTTTCACCCGCGAGTCAAAAAGTTCAACGTAAGCGACTTTTTCAGGTTTATGCATTTTTGTATATCTTGCGCCTTTGCCGTTTGCATGAAGCCTTGTCCGCGCGTCTATGTTTTTGGTATACCCCGTATAGAAGCTCCCATCCGTGCATAGAAGGATGTATACGTAGAAGGGCATTTTCCGCTAATTCTCCCAGAGGTTAAGAGACCGCGTAATCGAAAATAAGGCCTTTGTGCAGTGCGCGTTTCATATAGGCTTCTGGATCGATCTCTTGAACTTTGGCTTGGTCAACGTCGATGATGTAAATTTCTTGTATGCGAGCGTTTTGGATCTCTTCTTTTGTGACTGGAGGATTTTGGTAATACCTGTCGCAGAGCTTTTTTATTGCTTCTATTTCTTCAGACGTTCTCCTTCTCGGCGGCTTGGCTAATGCGCGTGGAAACGGCAAAATGTAATGAGGTGGCATGCCTAGCGCAAATTTTCCGGCGAAACTGCTGTACCTGATTATTTTGCTGGCTAAACGCGCTGATGTATAGGTTAAGGGGAACAGTGCGTGTTCTGGGGGAATGAAGCCTGTTTCTATTTCAACTATGAGGTTTCCGTAGCCTTTTATGGCGTACAAGTCACAAGTTAAGACCTCATTAAGCGGATATTCAATCTGCACCTCGTAACCCTTTAGAATGAGGTGTTTGGCGCAAACAAGCTCCATTACTGAATGGTTAATCTTTACAACGTTCTCCTTTTGGAGGCCCACAAGCCAGTCCTTAAGCATGTTGAGCTTGTTCTCAACCTCTTTCTCCACGCCAAGCGTAAGCCGCGACAATAAAGCAGTTAAATCCTGCTCGAATTTCTCCCTGTTGTTCATCACTCATTTCCTTACCCGTGGATATGGGCACGTCATTTATTTAAATTTCAAACAACAAGTTTGAACCTTTGCAATATATAAGCCCAAAAATTTCAATCCCATAGCTGGATGGGCACTCAAACGATTTCGAAGCTTAAATATTGTCCATCAATTCTCGGCATTTAACCATGAGCATCGTGCATCATTTTCGGTGCTTTTGTCAAAAATCTATGCCATACAAATGTCCAGTTAGTATACTATTGTACAAACAAATTTATATGTAACCAAATGGTTAGAATATGTTCGCTAAGTTGAGGAGCAGGCTGGAACGCATCGGCAAAGAACAGTTGTCACATTGGCTAGCTGCTCAAGTTCCTCCCAAGCGATTATATCAAATGGGAAGAATGGCGGCGGTTGGTTAACAGCTGGCTGAACGATGTTGGGCGTTCGGGCTTAGACTCAACTTGGCAATCGAATTTTTTATAGCCTTAAAAACCGATTTCTCTTTCTTGCTCTTTAAAAGGTATAGCGCCTTCCTCTACAATGGAAGCCGGCGGTCTCCGAGAGACTGAGAGGGCTATTCTGAGGCAAGCAAAAGTAATCCGCAAATGATGTTAGCTACGCCTATGAAGCCCATAGCAGCCAAAGCGATGAAGCCAAGTGAAGATGAAAACATCTGAACACCTATGAGAAACTGCACTGAAAAAAACGTTGACAAGGCACCTGAGAACATTAGCAGAACGATCAGATACTTACGCATTGAAGCCAACACTTCAAAAACTTGAAAGCGCTCTTTCCGCGTGGTGTCCATAACCAAGTTATCTACGTCAATCGTCGGAGGCTCAACATCAATATAAGATTTCTTGCGTTTGCGTCGCATATGACCCAAGAATAGTAGGTGCCTCTGATTTTATTAAGGTTTGCTAACCCGCAAGTTTATGCCTACTTGTTGCTGCCAGTTGCCCTAACGGTCGGATGCAATTAGGTTCAATATCCCAGCCAAAACCTGAATTATGCTGACGAATAGCAGAACGTAAAAAACCAGCGTTGACACTTCTTGCGAGACAACATGTAGCACTATGGAATTAGTTCCTAATAGATACGCCACAAACGCGAAAAAGCCGCCTAAGCCCAAGCTTATTCCTCCGAAAGCGATTCGAATGCGGTGGTGACCCACCATTCTGATGTAGTAAACAAGCAATGCCACAATGCCAAGTTCTAAGCCCAAAATCAACACAGAAGGCTCTATGAATAGCACTAGAAAAGCTGAAGCAACTATTCCCGCGATGGGCGTTAAAGGGTACAGTGGAGCTTTGAACGGTCTTTTCAAGTGAGGCGCGATTTTCCTCAGTTTAATCACCGCCAGATTCACAATTGAGAAACCTATGATGAAGCCGAGGTTAACCGCGTAAACCACAAAGTTCACAAATCCAGTTGCAGCGAAAATAATAGTGAAAATTGCGCCGACAATAATTGCAACGTGAGGTGTGCAGAAGCGCTTATGAATCTTACATAGACCTTTAGGCAAATAGCCGTCTCTGCTCATGGCGTAGAGAACTCGTGACTGAGCCATTATAGCCCCGTTGGTTGCCGCTAAACCCGCAATCGCCAAGCCTACTGTGATCAAAATGGCTCCAGCAGGCCCCAACGCTTGTTCCGCGACAAACGCGATTGGCGACGATTGTTGACTGAGAACGTCTGGGGGAACAATGCCGACGGCGACGAACACGACACTTGTGTAGAGGGCAATTAAAACTACCGCGGACAGCACTATTGCTAAAGGGATGTTTCTTCCAGGGTTTTTTACCTCGGCTTGAGCTGCCGCAACGGCCTCGGCGCCCAAGTACAGTTCGAAAAGGTAGGCGGTGGCCATGAAGATTCCGATTATGCCTATTGGAGAAGAAGACGGAGGAGCCGCTTGTGTTCCTTGAACGTAAGACCAGCCGCCTATGACGAATATGCCTAATATGGCGAGGACTATAGCGGTTATTATGGTTCCTACCGTGCCAGTTTCTTTCGTGCCTCTGAGGTTGACGATTGCGAATATTATAACTACTATCACCGCGGTTAGCGGGATGTTGATTTGTGGGAAGAGGTAGGAGACTACGTACGCAAAGCCTATAGCGGATAATGCCGTGTAAAACATGTTGCTGAGCCATTCAAACCAGCCTGTGAGGAAGCCGGGGAAGCCGCCGTAGGCCACTTTTGCAAATGTGTACTCGCCCCCCGCCAGTGGAATCGCTGTGCCTAGCTCGGCGTAGCTGAACATGGTGAAGAGACTTAGGATGCCGCAGATGAAGACTATGGGGACGATTGCGTAGCCCGCCAAGCTTGCAGCGTGACCAATTATCACGAAGTTGGCTGCGCTAAGGGTGCCGCCTACGCCCAGCATCGTTGTGCGGATAAGCCCGAGTTCTCTTTTCAGGTGAGGTTCATCCATGGCGGTCAACTCTCTTGGTTATTGTTCATAAAAAAGAAAAAGACCGCTTATGATTGATAACAGTCCGAAGATTATGAAAGCCCACAGGTAAAGTCCAATGCCCTCGGCGGAAACGCCTAACATTTCCTGTATGCCAAAAACGTTGTAGAAAGAGAGGAAAGCGAAAATCATAACTAGGCCGCCTATGGCGGTCTGTGTCAAGCCAACTATTTTTGAGAGGATTCTTTTGACATTCATTAATGTTCATCTCTTCAGGAGGAGGATTATTCCTGCTATAAAGTCTAATATCCCAATGGCGAGGAAAATCAGCGTTAACAGGGACATGCTTGCTTGCTCTGCGAAGACGCCTACATCGATTATGTTTAAGAATATAAGAAAAACTGCGCCAGTCAAAATTAGGCTGGTCACTATCAGGAAACCGCCTATGGCTACGCTTAGTCTGACGAGTTTCCGCATACAGTTCACTCAGCTAACCGTAAGAGACGTGAGCTTAAACTGGTAATAATTGTGGATAGCTAATTTAATACATTCGCTAGTTTCCCGAAGGTTACATTGTTTGAAGTCGGAGGATTTAAATGATGGAGGTGAGAAAAATGGAAGGCGCTTGCGGCGCTTTGACTATGGTTTTAGTGCTGTTAAAACTAGCCGTGTGGCGTTTACGTCGACTACGGTGATTTTGCAGTTTTTGAATTCCTTTGCTTCGCCTAGTATGTTTTTTACGGTGACGTTGTAGTTTTCAGTTTTTGCGTAGACTACGTCTTTGAAAAGGGTTTTTCCATCAAGAATGACGTTGAATTCGCACATTTTGTGTTCCCGAGTGGAAAAGCGTTTTTCTTGGTTATAAGGGCTTTGTTTTTTGGCTTTTGCATGTTGGTTTTTGCTGTTGGGTTTAGATAAGTAATTATAATTCATGAGTATTATACGCTTTAAGTTACAACTGGTTTACTGATGATTTCAGATGCCTGAAGAAAACTCTTCAAAGGTTGACATATTCAGCCTGTTATCAGACAACGGCGAGAGGGCGAAAAAGAAGCGGAGAGAAAAGCTTTTGGCTTCTTCGGGCGTGAAAGAGTTCTTTGTCGAAGGAAACATTAGCATTAACAAGCGGACGTGTTGGGGGCTAGAATGCAAGCTGTGCATTGAGGTATGTCCAACTAACGCGTTGTACTGGAAGGCTGGCGAAGTTGGCGTCGTTGAGGACTTGTGCGTTTACTGCGGCGCCTGCGTGCTAAGCTGCATCGTGGATGACTGCATAAAAGTTGAAAGAAAACGGGAAGACGGCAAGGTAGAACGGTTTAGCAAACCAACTGAAGTTGTGAAACTTGAGGACAAAATTAACACGAAGAAACGTTTTGAACGTGTAAGAGAACTTTTCCCTACCGCTGAGAGGTACTGCGAGAAGTACAAACAGCATGAGTGGAGATAGTTTAGCCCGAGTTAAGAACCTAAGATAACCTTCGGTTTGGGATTAAATTTTATATTTACCACATGTTATATAGCTAACATATTTGGGGTGAAACTTGTGAAACTTGTAACAGTCCTGTTACCAGAAGCTTATCTTGAAGGGTTAGATGAACTTGTTAGAGCTAACATGTATCCGAGTAGAAGCGCGGTCATACGGTCAGCAGTCAGGGATCTGCTGAGAAAAGAGCTCTGGGAAAAACGCGGAAGATAAACTGCGCTCCACATCCAAATTCTTGTTTAAACACATTTATCTCAAATGCCTTATTGACTTACTAAGCATTTTAGCTATATCGCCTGGATTCTGTGCAAGAGTTATATCTCGTCCCACGATAAGGTAGCGCGCGCCAGCCTTAAGCGCTGTTTCCGCTGCTCCGCCTTGAACGCCTACCCCAGGCGAGTATATGGGTACTTTTTCTCCCAGTACTTCGTGAATTTCCCTTATTTTTTCGGGGTACGTGGCACCCACCACTGCGCCATCAGCATCCCATTTTAGGGCTTTTTTTGCAAAGGAAAGGTACTGTGCAGTTTTTGCGCCTGTTTCCTCGTCGTATATTGTCTGGCCGTAACCTTCGATAGCTCCTTTGTGACTCATGTAAGCGAGAAGTATTACGCCACCTTGAAGCCTACGTGCGATATCGAAGATGGGTTTTAAGCCTTCTTCCCATCCGATGAATGGGTTAGCTATCAACGCGTCAAAACCCGCAGCGTAATAGTACTCTGCTATAACTTGGTTGGTTGCGCCGATATCGTTTACTTTACAATCCATTATTGCACAGAGTCCTTTCTCATGGATTCGCGTTACAAGTTGTTGCACACCGTCAAACGTACCAAGAGGAAGAACTAAGTGATGGTTAATTTTCACGGCGCATACATACGAATGAACTACCTCTAGAACATCTTGGGCTTTAGCGAGTAGTTTTTCGCGATTCTCTGGGCTGCGAAAAGGAAAATCAAGCGCTAAAACAATGCTGGATTCTTTTTTCTTTGCAGTCTCTTCCATTTTTGCCCTAAACGACAATGTCCAACCCCCTTTCTTATTTCGGTGAGGAACCCATAACCTTTACTGTTTCGATGCCTCCGCCAGACGACTTTCAATGTTTTCAATGATGGAAAAATCGATTTTGTTACGCGAAATTTAAATTTCCGATTCATCATCTTTTGGCTGAGAATTGAGAAAACGGTTTCTCCCTTGATATTTACACATTGAAAAGTCCTAAGGAGAAAATTGCATGAGTAAAAGTCTCGCTGAGAAAGTCATCGCGGAGCATCTAGTCGAAGGAAGAATGGAGCCTGGCGAACAGATTAGCTTAAGGGTAGATCACACTCTCACGCAAGATTCCACTGGAACCTTGGCTTACCTCGAGTTTGAGGCTATGGGCGTCCCCCGCGTCAAGACGAAGTTAAGCCTAAGCTTCGTTGACCACAACATACTGCAGAACGATTTCAGGAACGCTGATGACCACAGATATCTACAGCAAGTCGCAGCCAAATACGGCGTTGTTTTCTCACGCCCCGGCAACGGCATATGCCACCAGCTCTATCTGGAACGCTTCGCTAGACCAGCATACACGCTCTTAGGAAGTGACAGCCACACACCCACCGCAGGAGGAATTGGCATGATTGCCATAGGCGCTGGAGGACTAGATGTTGCCGCGGCTATGACTGGAGAACCATTCTACCTAGAGATGCCAAGAATTATGGGAGTGACCCTGAACGGTGCTCTTTCGCCTTTTGTTTCAGCAAAAGACGTGATACTGGAAATTCTGAGAAAAGTAACCGTTAAGGGCGGGGTTAACAAGATTTTGGAGTACTTTGGCTCTGGCGTTAAAACCTTAAGCGTTCCTGAGAGAGGAACAATAGCGAACATGGGAACAGAAACAGGAGCAACAACATCCATCTTTCCTTCGGATGAAGTGACAAGAGCGTTTCTAAGGAGCCAGGGAAGAGAAGACCAATGGATTGAACTTAAGGCTGATGACGGCGCGAAGTACAGTGAAGCCCTTGAGGTAAACCTTGGGAACGTTGAACCCTTGATAGCGTTGCCTCACAGTCCAGATAACGTAAAAGCGGTAAGCGAGGTTGAAGGGACACCTGTGGATCAAGTCTGCATTGGCAGCTGTACCAACTCTTCACTTCGCGACCTAAAAATGGTTGCCGCACTTCTGAAGGGCAAAAAAATCAGTGACAGAGTAAGCCTCACCATTTCGCCAGGTTCAAGACAGGTTTTGGAGAATCTAGCAGCAAGCGGCGAACTCGTGGGCATCATTAGAGCAGGAGCCAGAATAATAGAGAACGCGTGCGGTCCATGCATCGGGATTGGTCAGGCCCCGCCAACTGACGGCGTATCGCTTAGAACCTTTAATCGAAACTTTAAAGGCAGGTCAGGAACTCAAAGCGCCAAAGTTTATTTGGTGAGCCCGGAGATGGCTGTTGCCTCGGCCATATATGGCGAGATAACTGACCCGAGAAAACTGGGGAAATACCCTAAGATAACTCTGCGAGAGAAGATCATAATTGACGACAACATGTTCATCTTTCCAACTAAAAAGCCATACACGGGAGAAATCGTAAGAGGCCCTAACATCAAGCCTCTGCCCAACTTCCCACCGATTCTGGATAGGCTTACGGGAGAAGTCTTGTTAAAGCTTGGCGATAATGTTTCAACCGATGATATTCTACCGGCTGGTTCAGAGATTATGGCTCTGAGGAGCAACATTCCCGAGATAAGCAAGCACGCCTTTCGCTACGTCGACCCGACTTTTGCAGATAGAGCTCTGAAGAAGGGAGGAGGATTTATTGTTGGCGGCGAAAACTACGGCCAAGGCTCTTCAAGGGAGCACGCTGCGTTGGCGCCTAAGTATCTCGGCGTCAAAGCCGTCATCGCTAAGTCGTTCGCGAGGATACATCTTGCAAACCTCGTTAATTTTGGGATTGTTCCCTTGACTTTTGTGGACAAGCAAGATTACTCAAATGTTGCTCAGGGAGACATGCTAGAGTTAGACGTTAAGGGTTTAAAGAGGAATCTCTGCGTGAAGAACGTCATGAAAGGTGCGGAGATTAAGGTTGAGCTTGACCTTAGCGACCGTGAAAGAGACATGGTGAAAGCAGGCGGAAAACTCGCTGCTATAAAAGGCAAACAGGCTAAGAAATAGAAACAAAAATCATCAGCAGTTGGGATTGCCAGTTTCACAAGATTATTCTTTAAATATCTCCGATACAAAAAGTTTTGTTCATGGGATACCGACCGCAAATTAGGTCTTCTCGACGTGGTCGAGGACAAAAAAAGTCGCAGCGTAAAAAAGCAAAAGGAAAAGCGCCGAAGCATCGAGTTAGGGGCAAATACGCGCCCGCAGAGAAACAGGCCATCACGGTTCGAGAGGTTGTGAAGAAAACCCTCAGAAGGGTGAGTGGCCTGGGCAATCAGAAATTTGCTCTTTCACCATTCAGCGAGTATTTCGACAACTGGCTAGTGAACCTAAAAGAGGTTATGTCGGAGTTTGAATCAAGTCAAGCCATAAATGTCGACGACGAGTTCGTGAAGGAGCGTTCGCGAATACTCACGAATGTTGCGCGTGAACTTGCCGCAAGACGAAGCGAAGAGGCTACTCTTAGAGAAGCCACAAAAAGTCTTGCAGACAATAATCATCTTCTTGTAGAGATTGATGCAGAATACGCTAAGGCTGCCCGAGAACTGGCATTTAGAAGAAACAGTGAAATCAAGCTTTTAACCAGAAAGGTCCATGATTTCGAAGAAGACTTAGACCGCGTAGGCCAAATGAAAACGGGCATCTTCCGTCCTTTCTCAAAGAAGGCTAAGGAACAGAGAGAGGCAGAGGCAACTCGGAAACTGAATTCCGCTAAAAGCGAACTCGAATCAGTTGTGCATAGTTTCTCAGTGGAACAGGAAAAGCTCCATGACGAGTATGAGAAAAGGAAACAAGCCATCATTGAGAAAGTGCGGAGTCTAGAGAAGGAAGTTGAGAAGTTGGAGACGGATGGCTCTTTGGAAGTTAGGCGAGCCGCGTGTGAAGCACTCGTAAACGCCGTTAACGCGCTTCTCCAAAGAAAAACGCTGACGCTTCAATAGACTTTCTCAAACGTTTTGGAAAGAAACTTCTGACAACATGAAAAGTTGAGAATACAACGCTCTTGGCAGATAACGTTTTTTATGGATTCTGTTCAAGTTTTGCTGCATTTGTCACAGAATATATAGATGTCCAAACGCTGTCGCAGTGGCGTGAAGCTCATTTCTGCGACCATTTGAGACCACAGTTTCTTGACGCTCGCAGCTTCATAATCATAGACTCTGCCGCATTTTGGACAGATGACATTTATGTGGGGCGAGGTGTTCGGATCATACCTTGAGCTTCTGTCACTGAAACCCAGCTCTTGCACTAGGCCTAAATCTTTGAGTAGGTCTAATGTAAAGTAAACCGTGGCCAAACTAATCGTAGGATATTGTTTCTTCACTTCTTGATATATCTGGTCAGCTGAGGGATGATTTTTGCTTGAAAGTAGCAACTTGCAAATCGCTAATCGTTGAGGGGTGACTTTGTAGCCTTTGCTGCGAAGTTTTTTTATGAGTTGTTGGTCGTCCATATTATCACTGATTAAAGGAACATGTTTATAGTTATGTTACTTAAATGGATTTCTTAACTAGCGTAACTCTTAAATAATAATGATTCTTATCTAATAACCGTTATTGTTTTTGTAAAATAAAAGATGAGACCGGAGAAGGAGGTGACAACCAAATGGAAAAGAAATACTCAACCAATGTAGGCAGAGAGATGGTGGAAAAAGCCGGAGTCAACGTGGACATTTTGATAGACAAGCTAAAGAAAGCCGCCGCGGCTGAGTTCACAACCTACTATTATTACACGCTTCTAAGAATGCACTGCACAGGTCTCGAAGGAGAAACAGTCAAGGAAATCGCGGAAGACGCAAGGCTCGAAGACAGGCTTCACTTTGAAACCCTCGCACCACGCATCTACGAACTGGGTGGAGAACTCTACAAAGACCTCAGAGAACTACACGATGATGCTGCTTGTTCCGCTGCATACCTTCCAAAAGACCCCAGCGATACTAAAGCAGTTTTGAAGGTATTACTAGAAGCGGAACGATGTGCCGTGCGCGTCTATACAGAAATATGCAACATGACGTTCGGGAAGGACCCGAGGACCTATGATTTGGCATTAGCTATACTCCACGAAGAAGTGGAGCACGAGGCTTGGTTCCAAGAACTGCTCGAAGGAAGGCCTTCAGGACACTTTAGGCGAAGGGCGCCAGGAGAAGGACCCTACACTCAGAAATTCCGCCACATCGAGTAAAAAGAGGATGATAAAACAAGAATAATTTCCCATTTTTAAGAGATTTAAAATAATTCATAAATTAAATACAATAAGAATACCCAGTGAGATTCATGAATGTAGAGATTATTTGGTTTGGTTTCGCCGCCAGCTTGTTAGCGGGGTTGGCAACGGGAGCAGGAGCTTTACCAGTATTGTTTACGAAGCGAATTTCAGACAGGTTGCTAGATGTTATGCTTGGGTTTTCAGCAGGAGTGATGCTGGCAGCCACCGCTTTTAGCCTGATAGTTCCCGCCATCGACCTAAGCGGACCGTTTGTCGCCGTTTTCGGAATCATCTTAGGCGCGCTAGTACTGCATTTGATCGATCGTTTCGTTCCTCATTTTCATCCTGCGTTAGGAGCAGAAGGCCCACCTTCAAAATTGGCAAAAGTGTGGCTTTTTGTTATTGCCATAACAATCCACAATTTTCCTGAAGGATTAGCTGTAGGCGTAAGCTTCGGGAGCGGAGACGTGGCCGCTGGCCTTGTGATAGCGATGGCGATTGGACTGCAAAACATGCCTGAAGGCCTCGCCGTGGCTTTACCCTTGGTGAGAGAAGGTTATAGTCGGCGCAAGTCTCTGTTGTATGGAACGCTTACGGGTTTAGTCGAGCCTTTAGGAGGTTTGCTGGGTGTTGCTTTGATTTCTATTTTTCAACCTATTCTGCCTTGGGGTCTTGCCTTCGCTGCTGGCGCCATGCTTTTCGTGGTGAGCGATGAGATGATTCCAGAAAGTCACAGGAAAGGGTTTGAAAGAGAAGCTACATTCGGTTTGATTGCTGGATTTGTTGTTATGATGCTGTTAGATACCCTATTTGCTTAAACAGAGCGTTCTTCAAGCTACAACTAAAAAGGGTGAATAATGTGGGCGAATACGTCAAAATAGCAGAGGCTAAAGCTGTTTTGAAGAACCAAATGCAAGTCTTCAACGCTAAAGGACATGAGATACTCGTAGTAAATGTTGAAGGAAAGTTTTATGCTCTTGAAAATCGATGTCCCCACATGGGATACCCTCTTTTCTTTGGAAGTCTCGAAGGCGATGTTTTAACTTGCGGTTTTCACAGTGCCAAGTTTAATGTTAGAACTGGGGAATCAGTAGGACCAGTTACAAGTGAGCGTCTAAAAACTTTTTCTGTCAAAATCCAAGATTACTCGATATTTGTCGAAGTTTGAATCTTCAAGTGGGGGGTGAGATTTGAATCCCCAACAAAATGGGTATATCACCCGAAGTCCTTACTATTAATTAGATTTTCTTCTATTCTGATATACCAAGTAAGAGAAAACCAATCTTAAGATAAGCCTTATGAAAGCACAGAGATTTCTCCCGCGCAACCTTCCCTTTTTTTCTACTAGCGCTCTTTTTGGAGCATTAATGATTCTTGGGGCCGAAAGGGCAAGACCCATCAGGACCCAGCCAGTCTCCGTGCATAATATATGCTGTATATCTGCAACCGCCGCATAACTTTCTGTAACCGCATATTTTGCATGAACCTTTCAACCCTTTTCGGTTTCTAACATAATTCAGCAATTTACTATTAACCCAGATTTCCTCCAAGTCTTGAT
>Ga0209636_10000658_pt1 | contig 34215 bp, 23 predicted proteins | sample DeeMarSWOR152_54_FD_187464 | JGI IMG/M metagenome (GOLD analysis project Ga0209636, IMG submission 187464) | Marine sediment microbial communities from White Oak River estuary, North Carolina - WOR-1-52-54 (SPAdes) (version 2) | ecosystem: Environmental > Aquatic > Marine > Intertidal zone >... | reverse complement strand
TGGAAGAAAGCAAAAGAGTCCATGACATTCTCTGGTCGAGTTACGCCAGTATTAAATCATAGCCTATGAGAGGAACAGTGAAGCAAGAATCCAGCCCCAAACTAGCGAAAAAAATTCTATCCCGGATCCTCCCTTTCGAAGAGAGAGAGGCCCTGCTCGGAGATTTTGATGAGCTGTTTCTGGAGATTGCCAAAAAACACGGATATATACCGGCATGGTTATGGTACTGGAGCCAGATTTTGATACTCCTTCCCAGAAGCCTATTAGATTCTATCCGATGGAGGTTTGTTATGCTCAGGAATTATTTCAAAATTACAATCAGGACTATCAAAAAAAGCAAAGTGTATTCTTTCATCAACATCTCCGGTCTGGCTGTCGGAATGGCCTGCTGTATTCTCATCCTCCTGTGGGTCAGGGACGAATTGAGCTTTGACCGGTTTCACGCAAAAGCCGATATGATTTACCGGGTTACCGATCGCTGGCCTGACTCGAACGCGGGCTATCTCTCGAGTGCCGTGAGCGCCTGGCCCCTGGCCGAAGCGCTGAAGAATGATTTCCCCGAGATTGTCGAATCAGCCCGGTTGCGAATATTAACCCACAGACTGATCAGCTACAAAGATAAGAAATTCTATGAAAATGATTTTGTAGCGGTCGACCCGAGTTTTCTGAAAATGTTTTCTTTCCCTCTGGTGAAAGGAGATATTGCAACTGTCTTGACCGAGCCCCATACCATTCTGATCACCGAAGAAACAGCGGCACGGTATTTCGGGACTGAAGACCCCATAGGGAAAGTGATGACCTATAATAACAATACCGATTTCAAGGTGATAGGTGTACTGAAAAACGTTCCTCAAAACTCTCATATTCGATTCGATTTCTTGGTCCCGTTCGAATCGACACTGCGGGCACTCGGATGGACTGATTCCTGGTGGACCGACAATTACACGACATACGTTCAGCTTGCAGAGAATGCGTCCTTTCAGCACATTTCAGATAAAGTCTATGATTATAAAAAAAAGATATACTCCGAGAGCAGAACAAAACTGATACTCCAGCCGTTGAGAGATATCCATTTGCGCTCTGATTATTCCATAGATTTATACGGCAGTACAGAGAATAAATCGATTTACGTCTTCGCCTTTTCGGTGATTGCGCTGTTTGTTCTTTTGATCGCCTGCATCAATTTCATGAATCTGAGCACAGCCCGGTCTGAAAAACGGTCGAAAGAGGTCGGTCTGAGAAAAGTAATCGGGGCGAGCAGACGTCATATTGTTGCTCAATTCTACGGAGAATCCCTGTTTATGACGATGGTATCCTTTGTCGCCGCTGTATTCCTGGTCTATCTGCTCCTTCCCGCCTTCAACAATCTATCCGGCAAGATGCTTGCGCTGGATTCCGTGAAAGAACCGGTATTTCTGTTGGGACTTTTTGGCATCATGCTGCTCACAGGGCTGGTATCCGGAAGCTATCCCGCATTGGTGCTGTCGTCCTTTAAGCCGGTGGATTCGATAAAAAGCACCGGGCTGACATTTTCATCCAAATCCGGAAAATCACTGTTCAGGCGTTCGCTGGTGGTGGTCCAGTTTACACTCTCCATCATGCTCATTGTCGGAACCATAATCGTGTATAGACAGACCCATTATATGCTGAACAAAGAATTAGGATATGAGAAGGAATCGATGATCTATTTCAGAAAGAGGGCAAATGTCAGGAACCAGTATGATGCGTTCAAATCAGAGCTTCTCCGGGATGCGAATATTACAGGAGTCACGGCTTCCTCGGATATCCCGACCTACACGGTTCACTCCACTGGGGCATTTTCATGGGAAGGGAAAAACCCGGAAACCAGTCTCTCGATCCATCAGTTTTCGGTCGATTATGACTATATCAAGACATTCAGCATGAATATTATCGCCGGGCGGAACTTTTCGAGAGAATTCCCGGTGGACGGTTCCACACAATCCTTTATCGTCAATGAGACGGCTGTCCAAGCCATGGGTCTGAAAAATCCCATCGGATCCAAGTTCAAGCTTTGGAAATATGAGGGACAAATCGTCGGCGTTGTCGAGGATTTCCATTACAAATCGCTGCAGAAAGAAATAGAGCCGCTTGTGCTGCGGATCGATCCTGGCTGGGACAGCTATGTATTCGTTAAATTCAGGTCAGAACAGACAAAGGAAGCCATCGCCTCGGTTCAGAGAGTGTATAATTCGTTCAATCCGGACTTCCCGCTGGAATATACGTTTCTTGACGAGGCAGTAGAAAGGCTCTATAACTCCGAACAGAAGACGAAAAAAATATTCAACTATTTCACCTTCATTGCCATTTTTATTTCCTGTCTCGGCCTTTATGGACTGGCTGCCCACATGGCTCAGCAAAAAACAAAAGAGATAGGAATCCGGAAAGTGCTCGGCGCACCGATCATCCATATTGTGACCAATTTATCCAAGGAATTCGTTCTGTTAGTTTGCATGGCCAATGCTGTAGCCTGGCCGGTCGCCTATTATTTCATGAACAAATGGTTGAAAAACTTCGCCTACAGGACTTCAATGGGCCTCTGGATTTTCATCCTGTCCGCTCTGGCAGCATTAGTTATTGCCCTGCTTACCGTCAGCTATCAGTCCATCAAAGCGGCCACAGCCAATCCGGTGGATTCGCTGCGGTATGAATGAACAACTGATTTTTCAACAAGTTGCCGGCCTATTCTGATTTAGGAAATTCCTAAAAAATACTCTTGGGAGGTTTTGAATTCCGTGCGTAATAATATTTTGTCAACCTTTTGTCCGATAATTACGTACAAATAAACAAGGAAAAAAGTGAAAGAACTCACACTTGCAGAAGAAATCTTGTTAACGGCGATCTGGAGGCTCAATGATAACGCCTATGGAGTGACTATCCGCAAACAAGTGGCCGAAGTCACGAAAAAGAATGTCATCTACGGAACACTGTACAACTCTCTGGATCAACTGCTCAGGAAAGGATATGTGACCAAAACCCGGGGTAAACCTGTGGCCGAAAGAGGTGGGCGAAGCAAGATGTTTTACACTCTCACTTCTTCAGGCATGCAGGCCCTCCAGAACGCCCGGGAACTGCAGAGACGGATCTGGGACGGCATTCCAGAATTTTCGGAAAACAAAAGTTAATTCCCATGAAAACTCACAAAGAGATTCCGCCTGGTCTTGCCAAATGGATTCTTCTCCGCATGTCCCAGTACGAAGACGATTTTCTTTGTGTAGGCGACCTGGATGAGGAATTCAAAGAAGTTCTCCAAGAGGCAGGATACCGAAAAGCCAGATTTTGGTATTGGGCCCAGGTTCTCCGGTCCGTGCCTGCTTATCTTAAAATTACCATCCTATGGGGGTTTATCATGTTTAAAAACTATTTAAAAACTGTGTTAAGACACGTCAAAAGACACAAGGGATATTCGTTTATCAATATCGCCGGGCTGGCCATAGGGATGACCTGCTGCATCCTCATCCTGTTGTACATCCAGTACGAACTGAGTTATGACAAATTTCATGAAGATGCCCATGACATTTATCGCATCGCTTTTAAAATTCCTGATCGAATAGATATGAATGCGTCATCCTTCGGTCTCTTGGCACCCGCCCTGGTGCAGGACTTTCCTGAGGTTCAAAGTGCAGCCAGAATCAGAAAACTCCAAAGCACTGTATTCTATAAAAATCATGCTTTCACAGAGAAAAACTTTTTTCTTGCGGATTCGCAGTTTTTCGATGTGTTCACTTTTCCGATGATATCAGGCGATCCTGAAAAAGCGCTGAGCCAGCCCTTTTCGGTTCTGATAACCCAGGAGATGACCGAGAAATACTTTGGCGATGAGGATCCGATCGGAAAAACACTGCTTGTAGATAATAAACATGAGTACAAGATCACAGGAATCCTTAAAAATCCTCCTCAAAACTCTCACTTTAAATTTGACTTTTTAGCTTCATTCATAACCATAGACAAGATTTGGGAAGACTATTCTCTCTCGTGGATGAATACGAATCGGATTCTAACCTATGTGAGATTGCAAAAGGATTATGATCCGGATGACCTGGAAAGAAAATTTCCGGAATTTTTGAGAAGATATGGCCGTGAGGATGTCGTATTTCACCTTCAGCCTCTAACAGGTATTCATCTTCACGGGACGATAAGAAATGACATAGAGGCGAACAGCGACATTCGGTATATTTATATTTTTTCCGTTATTGCCTTCTTGATCGTGCTGATTGCCTGTTTTAACACTATGAATCTTTCCACAGCTCGTTCTGTATACCGCTCCAAGGAAGTGGGAGTGAGAAAAGTTGTCGGTGCGGAAAGAAAGCATATCATCCGGCAGTTTATGAGCGAATCGATAATTTTTTCACTGGCTGCGCTGGTTATATCTGTTTTTCTGGTAAAGATGCTGCTGCCCGCATTCAATTCGCTCGTCGATAGAAATTTGTCTTTCAATTTTTTTAGCAACAACGAAATGCTCTTCGGATTGTTCATCCTGGCCATTATCGTCGGGTTCATTTCAGGGAGCTATCCGGCGCTTTTTCTCTCGTCATTCCATCCCGTCCATATCTTGAAAGGCATGAGGGCCCATAAAGGTTCGTCTGCGTTCCGGAATTTTCTGGTTGTGTTCCAGTTTGCCGTTTCGATCGTTTTGATCATCGGTACTCTGGTCATATATCAACAGCTCCATTATATCAAAACCAGGGATTTGGGCTTTCATAAAGAGCAAATTGTGATTGTCGACATAAAGGATGAGAATCTAAAAAATGTTTATCAGACCATGAGAAACGATCTGAAACAAAATCCCCGCATAATTGGTGTTTCTTTTTCTTGCGATCTGCCGAACGAGATAGATGCCCGGAACAGTTTCAGGTGGGAAGGACAGACAGAAGAAAATCGATGGCAGCTCTTCAACACAGCCGCTGTTGATAACGAATTTATTGATCTTTTAGGGCTTGAGCTAACAATGGGAAGAAATTTCTCAGAAGAATTTCCTTCCGACAACCAAGCGTGTATTCTAAGCGAAAAGGCAGTCAGGATTATTGGCTGGGAAAATCCTATAGGGAAGCGTTTTGGTTACCGGAAGGAAGGAACGGTCATAGGAGTGATTAAAGATTTTCATCATCTATCCCTTCATTCTGCAATAGGGCCCACCGTGCTCCTTCATGTCGACAAGGAAACTGACCTGAATTTAAACTATCTGCTCATTGAGATAAATCCCGGTGATATCCCGGGAACTCTCGCTTTTATAAAAAAGAAATTCAAGGAATATTCACCCCATTATCCTTTTGACTTCACATTCTTGGATGATAGAGTCGATAAAATGTACAGGACCGATAATAAATTAGGGCAGATCCTTAATGTTTTTTCTTTCACAGCCATCTTCATTGCCTGTCTGGGTTTGTTTGGCCTGGCCGCATTCACGGCAGAGCGTAGAACCAAAGAGATCGGCATACGGAAAGTGATTGGTGCCACTGTTTCGAATATTGTCTTTCTTCTTTCCAGAGAGTTTATCAAACTGATGTTGATAGGCTTTATCTTGGCGTGTCCCATCGGTTATTTTGCCATGAATCGCTGGCTGCAGACTTTTGCTTACAGAACACATGTCGGAGTCGTCGTGTTCATTCTGGCAGCGCTTTTAGCTTTACTAACAGTCCTCCTAACGGTCAGTTACCAATCCATCAAAGCCGCCACCGCCAATCCGGTGGATTCTCTGCGCTATGAGTGATCCTCTTAAAATGATGCAACCCTTTCTTAAATAAGATCACTGAACATTCTTTGAAAAAAAATAAAAAAATAGGCAACCTTTTTTCTCTAACAGGCGTATTTATTTATATAATTAAATAATTTAATAATATGGATAAAATCTTGAATCGAAACTCAGTAAAAAAGGGAACAACAGGAGTGAAGATATGGCTTTATTAACAAAGTTGGAGGAGCTATTCATGCTGGCCGTCTTCCATCACAATGGGCCAGCCAGTTTAGTGGACATCCGGGAGTACCTGCTGGATAAGAGCGGCAAAGACTGGGCCATCGCTTCGCTCTACATCGCTTTGGATAAGCTGAAAAAAAAGGGCTTTGTGAAAAGCTTTAAAGGGGAGCCCAAGCAGGTACGGGGAGGAAAAGCACTCAGGTACTACCTTTTGACTAAAAGAGGGATCCAGGCCTTAGAGAAGGCCTGGAAGATACAGGAAGGCCTGTGGAAGGATTTTGTCCACACTTTAGCCCGGAGCAATCAGACTGATGAATGAGAAATTCCGGCCTCCCAGGAGGGCATTGAATTTTCTCCTGAGATTCATGGATTTGGAGGAGAGGGAGAATTTCAAGGAGTATATGGATTCTGTTCATTGGGAACTCCTTTGTACCAAAGGCAAGAGAGGTGTAAGGATATGGTTCTGGAGCCAATTCGTCCGGTCTCTTCCCAGGCTGGTCATGAAATCCATCGAAGGGGACGTCGTCATGCTTAGAAATTATCTGAAAACAGCATTGAGAAATTTAAAAGTGCAAAGATTGTATTCGGCCATCAACATAGCTGGCCTGGCTGTTGGGATAGCCTGTTGTATTTTGATCTTCTTGTATCTATCTTTTGAATTGAGTTATGACGATTATCACCCCCACAGCGACCGGCTCTACAGAATTGTCATGAACGCCAAAGCCGTTAACCTGACTACAAACGCGATCGGCTATGACAGGGATACCGTACATACACCGATTCCGATGGGTGCATCTATTGTGCAAAATTTTCCACAGGTAGAAAAAATGGCCCGTCTTGACCACGATTCTAATATTCTTGTCAAACATGGCGAAACCCGGTTTTATGAACAGGATTGTCTTTATGCTGACCAGGCGGTTCTCGATATTTTTTCCTTCAAGTTTCTCCAGGGCACACCTAAGAAGGCCCTGACCAATCCGGGCACTGTGGTTTTAACCCAGAGAATTGCCGAGAAATATTTCGGGCGTGAAAACCCTCTTGGGAAATTCATGAATATAAACGACAAGGATTTCGAAATCACAGGAGTTGTTGAGAATTGTCCTTTAAATACACAGCTGAAGTACGACCTGCTGATGTCATTTCAGAGCAAATATGATGATGCGTACCTTAAGAGAACCGGATGGATCAATTACCACCTGGAGACTTATATACGACTTAGGGAAGGAACAGATCCAAACGAGATGGAGGAGCAGTTCAATAAGCTCTGGGGAACCGTCCGCGGCTTTGGAGGATATAGTACAACACATAAATATTTTCTGGAGCCTGTCTCGGATATTCATCTCAAACCGACATTCGGGAGCCACACCAGACTGAACTATCTTTATATATTTGCGGCCATTGGCATACTTATTCTCTCTATTGCCTGCATTAACTTTATCAATCTGGTCACAACCAGGTCCGCAAGCAGGGCGAAAGAGATAGGTGTCCGCAAGGTTATCGGCGCATTCCGCGGCCAGCTAATCAGGCAGTTCCTGAGCGAATCCCTGCTGATGACTTTATGCTCTTTTATGGCTTCGATTCCACTGGCAGCTGTGCTGTTACCTGCATTCAACAACCTGGCAGGAACAGGCTTCAATTACTCCGATCTTTTGCAGCCGGGAGCGATCCTGCTTCTCTCAGGATTTGCCGTCCTGGTAGGCATGGCCTCAGGTTTCTATCCGGCGTTTTTCCTTTCAAACTTCAAGCCCGTATCTGTCCTTAAAGGTTGGTTTGAAGGGGGATCCAAGAAGAACAGTCTGCGCAGAGTATTGGTGGTGGGCCAGTTCACCGTCTCCATCATCCTCATCATATCGACAGCTTTTGTCTACAGGCAGCTTCACTTCATGAAAAACAAACATCTCGGTTTTGATAAAGAACAGAAGCTTGTTATCCCTATAAAGAGAGACGGAAAATATGAGATCTATAAAGCCGAATTCCTCAAATATCCGGCCATCTCAGGAGTGACAGCCTCATCCGACGTGCCAAGTAGCGGAACCTCAGGAAATATGACCAGACTCTACGGGCATGAGGATGAGAAGGAACAGATGGTCCACTACTTCTATATCGACACCGATTTCATTCATGAATACAATATCACTTTGCTTGCCGGACGGACGTTCAACGAAAACGAGGCGTCGAGCAGCAGTCTAAAGTGCTTGATCAACGAAACGGCAGTGCACTCCTTTGGATGGGAGTATCCGGAACAGGCCATCGGTGAAAAGATTCTCTCAATCAGCATAAATAGTTTTAAAACACCCATTGAGGTCATAGGAGTTATAAAGGACTTTCACTACAAAAGTTTACAAAATCAAATCGAACCTGTGGCCTTGGGAATATTTCCTCGTCATTTAGGATATCTGACCATGACCGTTAATACAGAAAATATCACGGAAACACTCAAGTTTGTGGAGAAAAGGTGGAAGGAGCTTTTCCCGGGCGATGCATACAGGTATTTCTTCCTGGACTCCCAGTTTGACAGCCTCTACAGAAGTGAGGAAAATCTCGGTAAGATCTTTACCTCTTTTACTTTGTTGGCGATATTGATCTCCTGTCTTGGATTGTTCGGTCTGGCCGCTTTCATGGCTCAGAATAGGACAAAAGAAATCGGTATCCGAAAGGTTCTTGGAGCCTCTATTCCAAGTATCGCCATGATGCTCTCTCAGGAATTCACAAAGTGGGTAGTGATCTCCAGCATTATTTCCTGGCCTGTTGCCTATTTTGTTATGAAACAATGGCTGCAGAATTTTGCCTACAGGACTTCAATGGGTCTCGGGATTTTCATCCTGTCCTCTTTCGGGGCTCTCATCCTGGCCATACTCACAGTCTCCTTCCAGTCCGTCAAGGCCGCCACAGCCAACCCGGTCGATTCCCTGCGGTATGAATAGAACGGCCGCAAAAAGGATTCATCCATAAAGAGCTCAAAAGGTTGAGAAAAAGGGAAGAGGTCTTTCGTTTATATGAGATGAGAACAGAATAGCTCGATTGACAAACATACTTTAGGGTATTATAAAAATGTTAGAAAGACGTCTTCGAAATATGAAAACATCTGTGACCTTCCATACATCCTTGCCCATAAAAATCACAAAAAAGAAAAAATATTATGTTTCCTGTTGTCCTGTGCTGGATGTGTGGTTCCAGGGAGAAACAAAAACAAAGGCAGCCGAAAACCTGCGCGAAGCGCTCCAGTTATTTCTTATCGACTGTTTTGAACGAGGGACTTCGGATAAGGTCCTTAAAAAAAGTGGATTCGAGGTGGCAAAAACTCCACCCAAAAAACAGATATCAAGATTGAGACAGAGAATAGATGTGGCCCTTCCATTCATAATCGACGATCGTCAGGCGAAATGCCAAGGTTAACCCCTCAACATTATCGAGTCCTGATAAAAATATTTGAGAAGGCGGGATTTACATTCAGACGAACTCGTGGCAGCCATATTGTCATGAATAAGCCCGGAGTGGAAAGGCCGATAGTCATTCCGAAATATGAAGAGGTAGATGTTGACATTATCAAAGCCAATCTAAGAACGGCCCAGTAGAGCAGAGAGGAATATTTTAAACTTCTTGAAGGCTGAGTGACTGATAAACCAGCGATTAGATCATCACATCCTCTCCGATAACAAAAGTCGCTTTATCTGTTGTGAGATGTTCCTTTTATCATCAAGAGCGCGCCATCTGTAGCGATTCTTCTATTCGACTTTGATATAATAATGCTTTTAAAAATACATTATAAAACTATGCGCCCATCCGTGTTACACAAAAGGAATTTGTACTGCGCTCGGTTTCAATACTGCGGCTAAATCCTCTTCTGCCACTACTCAAAAGATTTCCTGGACGCCAGATTCTTGAAAGAAATTGCACAAAAAAGGAAATGATTTTAAATGAAAAGAGAATCTTCCGCGCTTCCCAGAGGTAAGTTCGTCACTCTCAAAATAATGTTTCGCTCGCTCCGATACAAGAATTATCGACTTTTTTTTGGAGGACAGAGCCTGTCGCTGATCGGCACCTGGATACAACGAATCGCTCTGCCCTGGCTGGTCTACCGGCTCAGTGGTTCCCCATTCTTATTGGGATTGGTCGGATTTGCCGGTCTAATCCCAACTTTCCTGCTGTCTCCTTTTGCTGGCGTGGTCATCGACCGGTGGAATCGCCATCGTATTTTGATCGTCACTCAAGTCCTGGCCATGATACAGGCATTGGTCTTGACGGTTCTCTTCTTTGGCGAGGGGATTAAGGTCTGGCATATCATCCTTTTAGCAGCCTTCCTTGGCTGCGTGAATGCCTTTGATATGCCTGCCCGTCAGTCATTTGTGATAGAGATGGTGGAAAAGAAAGAAGATTTGGGGAATGCCATTGCCCTGAACTCCTCGATGGTCAACAGCGCGAGGCTGCTGGGGCCTTCCATCGCTGGAGTGCTGATCGCTGCCGTGGGTGAGGGAATATGCTTCCTCCTTAACGGCTTAAGCTACCTTTTTGTTATCGCCTCACTGTTGCTGATGAATGTCGCTCCCCCAAAAAATAAACCGCAACATACCAAAGTCTGGCAAGGATTCAAGGAGGGATTCTCTTATGCCTTTGGTTTTCCGCCCATCAGGTTAACCATCCTTCTGTTGGGATTGGTAAGTCTCATGGGAATGCCTTACGCGGTGTTGATGCCTGTTTTCGTCAAGGAAATACTCCATGGCGGTCCTCACATGTTTGGATTTCTCATGGGAGCTTCGGGTATAGGCGCTCTGTCGGGAGCCTTTTATCTTGCCTCCAGAAAAAGTGTTTTGGGGCTGGAGAAGATCCTTCCTCTGTCTGCGGCAATTTTTGGTACCGGACTCATGGCTTTTGCTTTTTCCCGGATCTTCTGGCTTTCTCTGCCATTGATGTTCATATCGGGTCTGGGAATGATCATGCAGATGGCTTCAAGCAACACGATTTTACAAACCATTGTCGATGACGACAAACGAGGGCGGGTGATGAGTTTCTATGCGATGGCTTTTTTCGGCACCGCGCCTTTTGGCAGTTTACTAGCCGGAGGGCTGGCAAGCCGGCTGGGTGCGCCCAACACCTTGATCATAGGCGGGACATCATGTCTTCTCGGTGCTCTTATATTCGCCACCAAGCTGCCTCAATTGAAAAGAATGATTCAGCCAATCTATGTCAAATTTGGCATAATCCCCGAAGTGGCTTCAGGAATTCAGGCCGCCGCAGAATTAACGATCCCGCCAAAAGAATAGAACCCGTTCTCAAATTTCAGGTTTAACCTTTTTCAAGCTCGACGACTCTATCCAGGCAGATCTAAGAAACTGCTTTTTCATTATTGCTATCATGCGCTCTATGAGCCTGTGCTCTATCATTAAAGGTCCAATCGGCATGACCATAGGCATCTTCTCATTTTGGTGAATTTCCAGGTATCAAAGGAATCAATAATTTATCTCTTACGTAATTATAAATGTTCTGCAAGTTGAAAAATAAATCAGACGCAAGCTTCCGAGGGATTCTAAACACCTGGCATCCACGAATACCAGGGCATAATGCATTTCCCCTCACAAACCTACTTTAAAGAATAATGAAACCTTTTTTTTAAACAAGGTCACTGAACATTTTCTGAAAAAAAATAAAAAAAAAGGCAACGTTTTTTTCCTAACCGGCGTATTTATTTATATAATTAAATAATTTAATAATATGGATAAAATCTTGAATCGAAACTCAGTAAAAAAGGGAACAACAGGAGTGAAGATATGGCTTTGTTAACAAAGTTGGAGGAGTTGTTCATGCTGGCCGTCTTCCATCACGATGGACCGGCCAGTTTGATGGATATTCGAGAGTACCTGCTGGATAAGAGCGGCAAAGACTGGGCCATCGCTTCACTCTACATCGCTCTGGACAAGTTGAAAAAAAAGGGCTTTGTGAAAAGCTTCAAAGGGGAGCCCAAACAGGTACGGGGAGGAAAAGCACTCAGGTACTACCTTCTGACTAAAAAAGGGATCCAGACCTTAGAGAAGGCATGGAAGATACAGGAAGGCCTGTGGAAAGATTTTGTCTCCTCTTTAGCCCGGAGCAATCAGAACGATGAATAAAAAATCCCGGCCTCCCAGAACGGCATTGAATTTTCTCCTGAGATTCATGGATTTGGAGGAGAGGGAGAGTTTCAAGGAGTATGTGGATTCTGTTCATAGGGAGCTCCTTTGTACCAAAGGCAAGAGAGCCGTAAGGATATGGTTCTGGAGCCAATTCGTCCGGTCTCTTCCGCGGCTGGTCATAAAATCTATCGAAGGGAATGTCGCTATGCTTAAAAATTATGTAAAAATCGCTTTACGAAGCATCAAAATGCACAAGGCTTATTCTATTATTAACATCGCGGGACTCGCAGTAGGGATGGCCTGTTTCATCTTGATGATGTTTTATGTGTACCATGAACTGAGCTTTGATAAATTCCATGATAAATACGACCATCTCTGCCGTGTTATCCGCAGATACAGCGGAATCAAAGGATGGCCAGAACAATACATCGCTGCCACTCCCGCACCTCTGGCGCCCACCATGGTTGCAGAATTTCCAGAAGTGGTGAACGGAACCCGTATCGGCGAGGTAACAGGCACTTTCCTTTATAAGAATAAAGTCTTGAGCGAGGATGGCATATTCGCAGACCAGCATTTTTTTGAGTTATTCAGCTTCGATTTGCTTAAAGGAAGCAAAGAAACCTGCCTCAGTCAACCGTTTGCGATGGTCATCACCGAGAAGCTGGCAAGAAAATATTTCGGCTCAGAAGACCCGGTCGGAGTGACACTCAACTTCAGCCAACAGATGAATGTTCGCCAATCTGGAAGTATAAACGAAAACTATGATGTGATCATCACCGGTGTCATCGGAGATGTCCCGAAAAATTCCAGCCTGCAGTTTGACTACATCATTTCTTTGATCACCATCGCTTCAATCCCGGGCAACCAGGACCTTCTTGAGCAGTGGGGCCGGAGTTCCTATTACAACTATGTGGAACTGTTTCCGGGCACGGCCTCCGAAAGCCTGCTGGAAAGGCTGGCGGAATATTCTTCCCGGTTTCGGGGAAGGGACCCGGCAAGATATATCCTTCAGCCTTTGAAAGACCTGCATTGGATGCCGATTTCTTATATGGGATTTCAGTCTGACATGCCGGGAGCTGTCATAAACGATATTAAGAACCTCTATTTATTCTCCACCATTGCCTTCATCATACTGATCATTGCCTGCATCAACTACATGAACCTGGCCACATCCAGGTTTTCACAGCGCACAAAAGAGATCGGCTTGAGAAAAGTCGTGGGCGCCCAGAAATCCCAGTTGATCAAACAGTTCATGGGCGAGTCCATCCTTTTTTCCATTGTTGCTTTCCTCTTCACGGCCATCCTGGTCTGGCTCATCTTGCCTGCCTTTAGTTCCCTGGTTGACCGGGAGATCCGGATTCACTGGCTCTCCAATCCCTGGATACCTTTCACTGTTTTGGGGATGGTTCTGTTCGCCGGGTTGTTATCCGGAAGTTATCCGGCCCTGTTCCTTTCCGCTCTGAGACCGGTACCCATCCTGAAAGGAAGCCTGGAAAGAAGGCCGCGAAGGACGAGTCTGAGAAATGCTCTGGTTGTTTTCCAGTTTGCCGTATCGGTTTTCCTGATTGCAGGCACTCTTGTCGCCTGGCAACAGCTCAGGTTCATCAAGAACAAGGACATTGGCTACGACCGCGAACATGTGGTCATCATACCTTTGCGGGATGAGTTTGCCCGAAAAAATGGAAAGATCCTGTCGGATAAATTACTCCAAAATGACAGGATAATTGCAGTATCCGGGTCAGAATACATCCCGCCGGAACTCAATAATGTTCATTTCATCACACACACTGATGAAAGCGGGAAAAGATCTTCGGCTAATGTCTTTACCTGCGAGGTCGGCTATGAATTTTTCGACGTTTTCAGGATTCAGATCATCGAAGGAAGGAATTTTTCCCGTGAATTCGGGACCGATGAGCAGGAAGCGGTCATCCTCAACCAGACAGCCGTCCGATCATTAAAAATGAAAGATCCCGTTGGAAAAGTGGTCGACAGCCAGGGACATCGCGTCATCGGAGTCATCAAAGATTATCACCACGCATCGCTGCATGAAAAAATCGAGCCTATGATTTTTTTCCTGAGACCGAATGCCTATGCCTTTCTGTCCGTGCGCATCAAGCCCGGCGACATACCGGGCACCCTTGGTTTTTTGAGACAGACGGTAACAGAGTACAGTCCGCATTTTGCCTTTGAGTATTATTTTCAGGATGACTATTTCAACCAGAAGTACAAATCCGACCAACGTTTCGGGACAGCATTCAGCTATGCCTCAGCGCTGGCCATCTTCATCGCCTGCCTGGGTGTTTTCGGCCTGATCTCCTTTTCAATCGAACGCCGAACCAAAGAGATCGCCATCCGGAAAGTGCTGGGTGCTCCGGTCCGGAGCATCCTTGGTCGTTTGTCGAAGGAATTTATCCTCTTAGTGGCTATTGCCAACCTGGTGGCCTGGCCGGTAGCCTATTACTTCATGAACAAATGGCTGCGTAACTTTGCTTTCCGGATCAACATCTCCATCTGGACATTCTTTATCGCCAGTGTATTATCCCTGGCAATCGCCATTCTTGTCGTGAGCTTCAAATCACTTCAAGCGGCCACTGCCAATCCGGTTGATTCCCTGCGGTATGAATAAAAAACTGATTCTTCGGTAAAAAATTCCCACTTAAAGATTTTGAGTCCTTGCGTTACTCGTTGCGCAGCGCATCCGCAGGATTACTAAGGGCGGCTTTGATCGACTGGTAGCCAATGGAGATAAAAGCAATAACCAGAACCAGTACAGCCGAGAGCGCGAATATCTCCAGACCGATGGAAATACGATAGAAAAAATTCTGCAGCCACCTGTGTAGCACATAATAAGCCAAGGGCCAGGCGATTAAGTTGGCTATCAGAATCAGCTTGCCGAACTGCTTGGAAAGCAAAAGGACCACTCCGGAGACCGAAGCCCCCAGCACTTTTCGAATCCCGATTTCTTTGGTCTTCTGTTCCGCTGTGTAAGAGGCCAGACCGAACAGTCCGAGGCAGGCGACGAAAATGGACAGTAGCGTAAAATTGAACACAACATTGCTCAGCCGGCGTTCGGATTTATACAGATTATCAATCATATCATCCAGGAATTGATACTGAAACGGACGGGTAGTGATATTCTCTTTCCATTTTTCCTCCATAAACGCCAGAGTTCCAGGAATATCATCAGAGTTGACACGAACCACCATGCTAAAGAAAGCCTGAGGATTCACCTGAAACACCATGGGAAAGATGACCCGGCGTTTTGGTTCCCAGTGCAACGACTTCATGACACCGATGACCGTTCCTTTCTGATTATTCAGTACGAGCTGTTTTCCCAGAGGAGATTCCAGCTTAAGCTCCTGGGCAACGGCTTCATTGATGATGAATGCCTGCATGAGATCCGTGCCGTGTTCCCGGGAAAAATCACGTCCCTCCGTTAACTCGATTTGCATAGTCTTGCAAAATTCGTAATCCACGGGCACCCTGACCATCAGCTTGGCTTCGTTTAAGGGAGTGCCGTCCACCCGGCCGCGGACAATTCCTCGGATCTCGCTGGGCGCGCCGGAAGTCATCGCGACGTCTGTGATAGCAGGATAGCTCAGGTACTCGTTTTTCAGAACCTCCATTTTACTCAGACGTTCCTGAGGAGATTCGGGCAAAACGAATGACAAAACCAGGACATTGTTTTTATTGAATCCGAGGTTTGTGCTGCGCATGAAATTCATCTGCTGCATAATAATCAAGATGCCAATGACGAATCCCACGGAAACAGCAAACTGCCCTATAACAAGGATTTTCCGGAACAGACCGCCAGAACCGCTGGTTTTCAACTCCCCCTTTAACACGTTCACCGGTTGAAAAGAGGAAAGAAAGAAGGCTGGATAACTTCCTGCAAAAAATCCCACAAAAAGAACGATCATCACCATGGCTGGAATCAGAACCGGGCTGGTGAAATAGGCAATCACCATTTCTTTCCCTGCAAAAGAGTTGAACACAGGCAGGAAAAGATGAGCCAATCCGATTGCTGCCGGAAGCGCTAATACGCCCATAAACACCGATTCCCCGATGAACTGTCTGACCAATTGTTGCTTGAAGGCACCCACGACTTTCCGCAATCCCACTTCCCGGGCTCTCCGGGCTGAACGGGCAGTTGCCAGGTTCATGAAGTTTATACAGGCGACCAGTAAAACCAAGACAGCAATGACGGAAAAAATGTAGAGATAGGTGATGTTGCCAGTATTTTCCGGCTCGATCTCTGTATACGGGTCTGTGGACGAGCGGAGATGAATATCCTTTAAAGGCTGAAGATAGTATTTTTTTACGAGCTTCTTTTGTGTTTCATTTAAATGATTATTCCAAAAACCAGCGAGCTTGCTTTCCAGCTCGATTGCGGGATATTCTTCCTTGAGCAGTAGATAGGACCAAACTACGTTACCATCCATCCCATCAAAAAGAGGAGCATTCTGTTCATTCCTTATCGTGGAAAGTGAAACCAGAAAATCCGGATGAAAATGGGAGTTTCCAGGCATGTCTTCCACGACAGCAGTGACTTTCAGAAGCGGAGCGCCGGGCATATCCACTTCAATCAATTTTCCGAGAGCATCGGTCCCACCGAAATATTTCTCTGCTGTGGTTCTGTTCAAAACGATTGAATTCGGCTCTTTAAGGGCTGTTTCCGGGTTCCCGGATATAAAATCGAAAGTAAACATATCAAAGAAGGAATCATCCACGACATATATCCTATCTTCCCGATAGAGGCGGTCCTCGTACTTGGTCCACACCTCTCCGGCAGGAAAGATGCGGGCTGTCTTTTCAATCGCTTCGGGAAAATCGATCTCCAGTCTTGTGGTTGCTCCTGGGGCGATTCGCATGACATTTGTCAGGTCACCATTATGATCCTCGGTCTGCGCAATTCTGTAGATCCGATCCGCCTTTTCATGAAAACCATCAAAGCTCAACTCATCCTGCACATAGACCAAAATCAAAAGGCACAGGGCCATTCCGATAGCCAGCCCGAAAATATTGATCAAGGAATACACCTTGTGCCGCAAAATGTTGCGAAACGCCACCTTCAGATAATTTTTAATCATGGTTTTTCCTTCTTTCTTTACTGATTAGAGGAGAAAAGATCATTAAACTTACAGTACTATACGATATTATCGTGTTTGAGTTCATTTATGGGAATTTGCTTTTGGTGTTTGCCACAAATCCTTTACCATTTTCCGTAATTTTCACACACTGGTATCCTGAAATAAGAATATCGCATTCAAAACGACAAGTCCAACGACTGGAGAAAAAATACAAATCAGCCGAGACCTCCAAACCATCGAGTTTAATCCGATATTAAAGGTTTAAGTAGGGTAAAGACAATCTGAGCGTATTGAGTTGGGAGCCTTGCAGGTGAGTTCTTAGTACAGATTGGCGCTAATAAGAATTTTTTCATGGGCTAGAAACTTATCTCAGACGGCTTAATATATTAAACTCCTTAGTGGGCTATATGTGAGGTCTGCTATATACGGTTATGAAGTTTTGTTTTTACTCTGTATTCGATATAATAATTTCGACATGAGCAAAAGAAAAACACCAAAGGAGTTAGAGGAATCAAAACAGGAAATTGAAAAGGATGAACAGCATCTTAAAAAGTTGTTAGAGGAAATTGTGCTCCTACGAAAAACCTTAAAAAAGAAGTATAAGGAATTAAGGAAGTTATATCCTCCAATAGAGGAAAAGCAAAAAAAATATTGGGAAGAATATGAGCTATATTACGAAAGGAAAAAGGCAGGCATCCCGATGAAGCGAGACTTTTATGATGGAATAATTCAACACTTACGAGAGAAGAGAATCGAGGACAAAGAAATAAAAGAGCTGCTTCGTATGCTTAATCAGGAATCAGAAGAAGAATAAAATCTTTTTGCCACGGAGAACGATTCCCCCAAGAGCAGGGTAAATACCTGGATTAATGTGGCATTTTCAGGTAAGAAGTTGATGATGTCTTTGGTCAGACAGTCAGGAAGTTTCGATTCTTAAGACGTTCATGAATTCTGGGATTCTCAGTATTACTATCTAGAAACTAGATGTCATACAGGGTGTATGCATAGAAAATGTCAGTTCCACAAAGAAGTCAGCGATGTTTGTCCGGACGCTGGGAAAAAAAAGAAATGAAGGAAGGAGACCTCACAGCTACTCTACTTGCGTGCCGATATGGAAGTCTAATACAGAACGCAGATATTCTGTTGTTGTATTTAAAGTCTTTTTCAGCTCCAGGTATTCCTTTTCGAGGGGAGACTTTGCCTTGACCAGCAGTACGCCGGGAGAGGCCGCACTCACCAATTCAGAGGGACGGCCAAAAGAAGACGTATCTCTTGCAGGTGGACCCACTTTAAATATGAGACTGAGGGAGATGGCAAGGACCACAAATACCGTCGCAAGAGAAGCAACAAGGGCCGGCTTTTGCGCAAGATATGTTCGCACCGTCCCTTGACGACCGGACAGGGATGCTCTTTCCTTGGATAAAGCCGACATGATCTTTTTATTAAGTGCTTCGTCGGTATTTTTAAGAATGGCTTGTTTGTCCTTCGACAGCTTGGGTTTTAGTGATTCGCAGAGCTGGGCAAATTCTCGGCAGGAATCACATCGGTGAATATGGTTTTTCACAAAGCCGGATACCGGCTTCCCTGAATCCGCAGCCTGGGATATTAACCATTTATAAGCTGTACAGAACATTTTGCCTCTCCTCTTCATAAAGGTGAAAATTTATGCTTCGCAGGACTTGTTCCTGCAATGTTTTTTGAGAACGCCTTCTTATCGATTCTCTCGGCCAGCTTCGAGCGAGCCCTGTAAAGAAGAACGCGTACCGTAATCGGACTCTTTTTTGTGACTCTTGCAATGTCTTTGATGGGCATCTCTTCGGCATAAAACAACCAGAGCGCTTCGTATTCTTTCTTCGGCAGCGTTGTGGCCAGTTCCCAGATGTTTTGGGATTCTTCTTTCTGAATGACGACTTCCTCTGGACCTGGAAGAGAGGAAGTTCCGGATGGACTGTGTTTCATTTTTTTATTTGCGCGGTGATGGCTGACCGCCTCCCGATTGGCAATCGTGTACAGCCAGGTGGAGAATTTCCGTTCTGGATCGAAGCGGTCAATGCCTTTGAAGGCTTTGAGAAAAGTCTCCTGCACCAGATCCTCGATATCCTGGTCTGATTCGGTCCTGTGGCGGAGAAAGTAGAACAGACGCCTACTGTACCTGGAAATCAATTCCTCGAATAGAGAGCGTGCCCCTTCCGAGATTTTAGAAGCCAGTTCCTCGTCAGATAGGTGTTCGAGTGTCGCGATTTTATCCATTATCCGAGCTTAAATTTTAGATTTATTCTCTCTCAGTGATTGGAATAGTAATAAAGAAGATCCCACCGTGTCATTGCGAACAAAGTGAAGCGGTCTTATCCTCATTGTCATTGCGAGGAGCGAAGCGACGTGGCAATCCCTTAAGATGGAAAATCTTCTTACATAAGAGATTGCCTCACTCCATTCGCAGTGACAATTGTATCTTATGAGATTGCCACGTTGCACTCGCAATGACATTTAAACCCGTCACATTGGATTAAACTCTTTTAATTATAGCTCTTTTCTGTAGTAGATTACATATTAAGGATGAAGATCAAATCCAGCCAGCTTATGGAACGGAAAAAATTTCACCTTTCCCAAAACTATGTCGATCAGCTCCTGGACGGGGTAGGACAGCCCAACCCGGATTTTTTTACCCTCTGTTGAGATGCCAATATCATCAAGAGGACGTAAAATATCTCTTTGGTCTACTTCCATCTGCATTTTTGCGAGAGAAATGAGTCCTCGTATGACACTCTCCATGCTTTGGGCGTCTTCAAGTGTTTTGACCGTAAAATTGAGCCTCAGATTGACGTACTCCTTCTCTTCTGTGAGAGTGAATAAGGCTGATTCGGTCTTTTTGAAGATAAAAACATCTGATTCGTGTTCCGCCAATTCAGAGAGGTCTCTGGCTATGGCCGTAAAGAAGACATTCGGAGGAATCTCATTCATTAAGGACATCAGGGAAGAGGTTGTGATGTTGGCTTTTTTCCCGGCGATGACATCCAGAGCCTTTCTGATGGCGGTTACATCATGAGCTATAAGTGCAAGGTTTTCTTCAACAAAAACACCGGCTTCCTGATAATTCCAGGTGTGGATAGTAAAATTGCCGTGCTGGATCTCTTTGTGGGAACCTTCCTCTGCCAGAAGTCCGAGGAGATAGGCTTGGTCGAAATTTCCCCTTAGACAGACGACGGTGTTCTCCTCGTCTTTTCCGGATCCGTAAACAGTGAATCCTTTTATGTCTTTCAAGATGTCGATCTGGTATTTATCATGAAAACTAGCATTCTTCTCCGTCAATCCAAAGATATTTTCGTTGTTTAAAAGCTGATCTCCAAATTGGGTAGAGCGAAATTTTTCCACGTCAAAGTGGATCACCCAGTCTGCATCCTCAGGGATGATCGACTTTTGAAGGGTTGAGGCTCGTGATTCGCATACGAGGAAAAGCGTCAATAGGATTATGAATAGAAAGACTGCTTTTTTCATCATTTTTCTCCTTTTTTTGTCTGGATTGTTTTGTTTACCCTTTTATACGCAGCAGCCACTGAAATGTTACAATTTTTTAATGATACTGAAGTTAAAAGTGTCATTGCGGGCGTAGCGACGTGGCAATTTCAGATTTTGTCATTACGAGCGAAGCGTGGTAATCTCATATGGAAAAAATGCATTTGTTTACATGAGATTGCCACGTCACTTCGTTCCTCGCAATGACACCACTATGATGCTTCATTCTGTTCGCAATGACATGAAGGTGAAATTGCCGCACTCCCTTCGGTCGCTCGCAATGACACTTTTATCTCCAGCCTCATTAATAAAAGTCTTGCTGAATTATTGAGCAAGACCAGCTGTCACCATTTTTTCTTGGTTTTATTAAGCGTGTGAAATTGAAGACTGGTCCAATTTTAAATAATATTTGAGGATTTAAACCAGAGGTGATTCCAGGCCTATCTCAACCTTTTTTCTTTGAAGGAGCGCTGGAAGACGCTTCTCCCTGCCTGTAGATCCGGTAGGTGGGATAGGCAAAGTCAATGTCCGGTTCCTTGATGAACTTTTCTAAAATATCCTTGCAGATCGCATCTTGAGTGGACCTTCTCTTCCGGGCTTCAGTCAGATACCTCAACGTCAATTCCACGCCGAAATCGACGATCTTTGTCCAGACGATGGGAGTGAGTTTTTCGTAGTGGATCATGTATTTTTTGGACATGCTTTCAAGCTTGTTTCTGACTTTATCACTCAGGTCCATGTAATCCTTTGACTCGATATCCATGATGATATCCTTGGCCTTCTTCCAGTTGCTCTCGAAAGTGACCACGATCTTGATCTCATTCCAGATGTATTCAAAACCTCGGGTGTAGTTAAAGATCGGCTCGGTGAAAACCTTGCCATTCGGACAGTGGATTATGCGGCCTGTGCTCTGGTCGGCATCCACCCAATTCCCGATTTCGAGAATGGACGTGTAAAAGAGCCTGATATCGATTACATCTCCACTGATGTTCCCGATGGCGATTCTGTCGCCTGTCTCGTAGGGCCGTCTGACCAGGATAAGAAGCCATCCGGCAATGGATGTGATGGGCTGGTGGAGGGCAAGCGTTAATCCGGCGGCCAGGACGCTGATGATCGTGGTCACTGAAGCCGCACTTTTTATCCATATTAAAATGATAGCCAGGATACAGATGAAAGTGGCGATATAAGCGGTGAATTTTCTTAAGGTGTACTTTCTCTTCAAGTCTTTGACGGTTTTGTTGATGATATGGACGACTGTGAAGGTGATGAGATAGGTGACAACGATGGCCACAAGAGAAAAAACAATCTGAAGGAAAACAGGGGAAGAAGTTAATTCTTCGAACATGTTTTTTTGGATATATAGCACAGGAAGGAAGTGAAGTCAAAAGCTCATACAAACCAAAATAATATACCCAGCATTTCCCAGCAAGCGCTCAGCATTTTAAATCCGTGATTCTCGAGGTGTATTGTCTTGAGATTATAGGCCCAGTTGTATCCGTGGGCCTTAAAGGACACAGACTGCAGATTCATGGCAATAGAAAGGAGCATAAAACAGATTGCTCCATTCCGTTTAATGACAAACATTCCTCCAGATGCTAAAATACAAAAAGAAGTTTTTCGAATCTCAAATGGTGAATGATTGACGGAAAGAAGACCAACGAGGATGAGACATCGGCGTTCTTTTATTTCACTCCTTAGTTTTTTTCTTGTTTTGGGGATCATATCCGCTTTTTCGTGGGCTGCAAATACAGCAAGGAAGAAACCACAAAATGTTCTTCTTATCACAATAGACACCTTGAGGGCAGATAGGTTGAGTTGTTACAGCGATCAACATGTCCTTACGCCGAATATTGATAGTCTTGCTGAGAACGGGGTGCTGTTCTCCCGAGCTTTTTCCAACACATCCACAACTTTGCCGTCACATACGAATATCCTCTTGGGCACTTCTCCTCTTTATCATGGTGTTCACGATAATCTGAACTTTGTAGTGAGAGAGAATTTTTTAACCCTTGCAGAGCATCTCAAAGCCAATGGCTATGAAACTGCGGCCTTCGTTGGTGCTTACCCTCTTGATGCCAGATTTGGCCTCGATCAAGGCTTCGATACTTACGATGTGGACTACCCCCATGACTATCATTTAGAATTGTGGGCTCTGGAAAGACGGGCAGAAGAAGTTGTGGATAAAGCCTGTGAAGGGATAAAAAGCGCGAAATTTCCATGGTTTGTCTGGATTCACTGCTTTGATCCTCACTTTCCTTATGAACCTCCCGAGCCTTTCAAGAGTCGATTCGCTGCGAATCCTTATGATGGTGAAGTCGCTTATGTCGATCTCATGATGGGCAAGCTGCTGAAGTTTCTAAAAGATGAGCAGTTATTCGATGAGACGGTGATTGTCTTTACCGGCGATCATGGGGAATCTTTGGGGCAACATGGTGAGCCTACTCATGGTTTTCTTGCCTATAATTCGTCGATATGGATTCCTTTCATCATGAAAGTTCCCGGAATAAAGCCGAATAACATAGGACAAAATGTCAGCCATCTCGATATTTTTCCCACCATTTGTGATGTTATCGGTGTTCAAAAACCGTCTTTTCTCCAGGGGAACTCCCTTCTTCCGGTACTGGAGGGGAAAGAACTGGCCGACAGAACAATCTATTTTGAGTCCATGAGACCTTTTTATTCCCATGGATGGGCGCCGTTAATGGGTTTTATTCATAACAATGAGAAGTTCATGGAGTCTCCAATTCCCGAATTGTATGATATGGGAAAAGACTTCGATGAGCTCGTGAATTTGGCTGAACAAAAAAAATTGGATAGTTACCGGAAGCGGTTGGAGAAGATCATCCTCGATCATTCTTCTGCCGGTAATGTTCGGGCAAAAGAACGTGCTGATGCGGAAACAGTGGAAAAGTTGAGAAGCCTGGGCTACATTTCAACCTCTTCGGGTTCTGATAAAAAAAAATATGGGCCCGAGGATGACATAAAAACCCTTCTTCCTATCCACACTCAAAACCTCATGGCCATTAGGCTTCATAAAGAGGGGAGAACCGAAGAAGCCAAGGAGATTTTTCAGAATCTCTTAAAGAATACTCAGAACATCGGCATGACTTATGCCTATTACAGCATTGTCTTTGCGGATGAAGGAAAGATAGATGAGAGTTTGAGAGTACTCAGAGAGGGGCTCTCCAATTTTCCCGATATGTATGAGATCTATAAGCAGTATATCAAAACTTTGCACAAAGCCAGGAAGTTCGATGAGATTATCGAGAATTTCAACGAAAAAATGTACAGAGAAATATCTGTAGATCCGGAAATATGGAACCACGTGGGGTTTGCCTATGCGACATATGAAGATTGGGAAAACGCTATTGCTGCTTTTAAGCGGGCGGTGTCTTTGGACCCGAGATATGCGGAAGCGCTATTCAATCTTGGAGAAGTCTATCTGTCACAGGCCCTAAAGAACAGAAATCAGGATCTGCTAGAAAAGGCCTCAGAGAGTTTTAAGAAATCCATAGAAATGGATTCGGAATATGCGTATCCTTATTTCAGCTTGGGCAAGATATACCGGCAGACGGACAACCTCGATGGCGCGATTTATTGTTGGGAAAAGACCGTCGAAATCCAGCCTAACTTTGAGCAAGCCCATTATTATTTGGGAGAAGCCTACCTGGCTAAAGGTGAAAAAGGCAAGGCGTTGAAGAATCTTCTTTACCTTAAAGAAAACTTTTTTCATCGCTATCCTGAAGACCTTAAAAAGAAAATTGAAGATTTGATCAAGAAATGTAAAGACTAGAATAAAGGAAGGGGCGTCAGGTCACTCAGGCCAGTCCGCTTTCGCCAAAATTCTCGATGGTTTTGAGATAAGAGAGGCTTCTGTCGATCACTTCTCCAATTTCATTTTTTTCAGCAGTTTTTTATACCTTGGGTCGGCATAGACTTCTTTACTTAGCTCGAAAACAGAAATGACATTGAGATAAGGCATGAGCGTGTCCCTCTCTTCATAAGCTAAATCCAGATATTCGAATGCCTTATCCGTGTGGCCGAGGTGGGAGTAGAGGCTGGCTATGGAGAAAGATTCGACATAGGTTTTCTTTTTTCTTTCGACCAGCTCGTCCAGAATTTGCTGGGCTTTTTCCTTTTCTCCCTGCAGTACATGGATAATCCCCAGCTTTGCCTCAGCCCATCCTGCACCCGTGACCAGCTCTATCGATTTCTTAAAAGTGGACGCAGCTTCCTCCATCATTCCTTTGTCAAGATAGACACAGCCCAGGTGGAAATAGGCGAGCCCGATGTCCGGGTCCAGCTCGATGGCTCTGTGAAATTCCCGGATGGCTTCATCATGCTTGCCGATCATGCGATGGAGCCCGACGGACATGGCGTAAAATAGAGGCTTGAGAGGGTCCAACTCCTGGGCCAGTTTAATTTCCCTGATAACTTCGTCAAACCGGTTCATGGCCAGGAGAAACCAGGGATATTGAGAGTGAGCAAGGGCAAAGCCCGGATTGAGCTCAAAGGTCTTTTGAAATCTTTTCTCGGCCTCTTCCCAGTCAAAGTCAAACCAGTAAGCCAAAGCCGCGGCCAGAAAATGCACTTCGGCCAAAGAGTCGTCGAGCTCCTGTGCTTTTTTTAGAGCTGCTTTGGCTTTTGGCAGCACGTTGGCAGGGGGACGGAGACTCAGAGCGCTGAGCCCAACGTAAGCCATGCCAATCCCGACATAAGGAAGGGCAAAGGTTGGGTTTTTGTCGATAGCCTTGTTGTAATAATCCAGGCTTCTATCGAACGCGTCTTCGTAAGTCTGCCAGTTAAAATAGAGCCCTTTAATATAGAGGTTATATGCTTCCGGGTCATCGGTGGGCCGTTTTTCGATGGCATCCTTCTCTCTGGCCAATAGCTTGACTTTGAGATGGTCGACGATAGCCAGGGATATCTCATCCTGGATAGCGAAAATGTCTTCCATTTCCCTGTCGAATTTCTCCGACCAGAGATGATAGCCGTCTTCCACGTTGATGAGCTGGGTGGTGACGCGTATTCTGTTGCCCGCTTTTCTGATGCTTCCTTCCAGCACTGCGCTCACGTTGAGCTTTTTTCCGATTTCACGGACATCGACCTTTTCTCCTCTGAAGGCAAAGGCCGAGGTCCGGGCCACGACACGCAAATCCTTTATGTGGGTCAGAGCATTGATCAACTCCTCGGCAATCCCGTCGCAGAAATATTCCTGGTCTTTCTGCGGGCTCATGTCCACGAAGGGCAGGACAGCGATGGAGGGCTTTTTTTCAGCCGGCTGTTTTTCTTTCATCTCGGATTTCAGTTTTTTCCGGAGAGAAATTAAGTCGGCTATAATCTCACCGGCTGTCTGGTAGCGCTTATCCGGGTCTTTCTCCAGGCATTTGTCTACGGTATGTACCAGTTCCTGCGGCAGCTCTTTCCTGAGGCCGGTGAGCGGCCGGGGCGGTTCATTCAAGATGGCATAAATGGCGGCCTGGTCCGGGTCACTCTTGAAGGGCTTCTGGCCGGAAAGCATCTCGTAGAGCACGCAGCCCAGTGACCAGATGTCTGTGCGAAGGTCGACTTTTTCTCCCCTTGCCTGCTCGGGTGACATGTAAGCGACAGTCCCCAGAATGGTTGCCGTTTTCGTCAGGTCTGGTCCCCATTCGAGCTTGGCCAGGCCAAAGTCCGTGATCTTGGCCTGGCCTTTTGCCGTGAGCATGATGTTGGCGGGCTTGATGTCGCGGTGGGTTATGCCTTTGTCGTGGGCTTCTTTCAATCCCTCCGCAACCTGGAGGGCAATGTCCACAGCCTCATCGATTTCCAGAGGACCGGCTTCGATCTTTTCTTTTATGCTCTGCCCCTCGATATAGGCCATGGCAATGAAGGTCTTTCCGTCAGCTTCATCGATCTCGTGGACCGTGCAGATATGAGGATGGTCCAGCGCTGCAGCTGCCTGGGCTTCCTTCATGAAGCGGCCACGTGCTTCCTGATCTCGCGTTAACTCAGGCGGCAGGAACTTGAGAGCGATTGTCCGCTTGAGCTTTGTGTCTTCCGCCTTATACACCACTCCCATTCCGCCTTCTCCGATTTTTTCAAGGACTTTGTAATGGGAGATTGTCTTGCCGATCACTTTTTTCACCCCAAATAGCAGCTATTCGACTTATAGCACAGGAAAAATTTGAAGTCAAAAGTGACCCTGTTGATAAATTATCCTAAGATTATCGTCCTGTGGGGATGAAAGACTTTCCGGTTCGTACTCCACTATCCTCCATTAGAGCGAAAAAAATGGTGTTTAAAATAATTTTTTTGTTGACAAATCGCAATTTATGAATTATATTACAATATAGTTTGCAATACAGTGTAAATTGTAATATAAATTGATGTGATAAAAGGAGGTTTCAAAATGGAGCAGCTAAATATGAAAGCCCTGGAAAAAAAGGCTTTTCGCTCGTTTTTCAAGGATGGGATATACGACGTATTCCTGGGATTGATACTGCTCAGTTTCAGCCTGCCGATGATGCTCAATGAGTTCGGTTGGATGGATTACGAAACAATGACATGGCCTCTCGTGTTTGCTCTCACCTTGAATATCGGTGCGCTCTTGTTCTTTGTGTTCGGGAAAAAATACATCACGGTCCCTCGCCTGGGATTAGTCCATTTTGCAAAAACCAGAAAGCGGAAGATGAGACATGTCAGGCTACTTCTGGTCTTTTCTGTTCTGGTCGGAGTGGTCACCTTTTTTCTCACACTGTTCAAAGTCCTGCCGGTTGGAGAAAAATCCGGGATTCCTGCTGCAGGATTGATTTTTGGTATCCAGGTCTTGATTGTTTTCAGCCTGGCGGCCTATTTCATGGACTTCACTCGCCTCTATCTTTATGCCTTTCTCTTCGCTTTTTCCATGCCTGTGACTTTCTGGTTGAAAAAAATTGACATCCTGGCCTACCCCTCTTTGTATGTATCATTGCTCACCGCAGGTCCCATGCTTGTTATCGGATGGATACTCTTTGTCCGGTTTTTACGTCAATTCCCAAAAAAAATAGAGCAGGGAGCCGGAGATGAGTAAACAAAAAAAGAGTGACGCCTCGGATCTGAGCCGGCTCCTCTCTATCGACAAGATCATCCATGAACCTGCCCGGTTTATGATTCTGGCTTACCTTTCTGCCGTAGAAAGCGCGGATTTCATCTTCCTGCTGAATCAGACAGGTTTAACCCAGGGAAACCTGTCGTTTCATCTGTCCAAGCTGGAGGAATCCGATTATGTGGCTATCGAAAAGCAATTCATCGGCAAGCGTCCCCACACTCTGCTCTCCATCACGGACAAGGGCCGTAAAGCCCTCAAAGAGCATCTCAAGGTCATGAAAGAGCTGATCGACGGCCTCTTCGGCTCTTATTAGCTCTGCCATTCAGATTGGTTTATATTTTGAACAGCACGAATGGCAACCCTGCTCATTTTATTTTTTTCCAACTTTTCTTTAGTGAAAGAAAAACTATATATTAAAAAAACACAGCGAAAAAATGCGAAAATAAGCGATTTATTGTGAAATTTCATGAAGCAATATTGACAGGGTTGTAACAAGGAATTAATTTACTATTGAGGTCCGACAATCCTGTTTTAGGGAGGCTCTGATGAAAAAAAGAATTTTTCCGATCATTTTGTTATTGGCCTTTCTTTTTCAACCAGGTCTTCACAGATTGAACTCAGAATCCGTCCAGGTAAAAAAAGGCCAGAAAGCCTTTCAGTATGAAGTGGTAGTCACCCTGAAATTAGTTCAGGTCCATGTGACGGATAAAGAGGGAAATCCAGTCACAGACTTAACTAAAGATGATTTTATCCTTTATGATAACGGAAAGCTCCAGGCGATCACCGATTTTGAAAAACATATTCTTGCCGTTCCAGAGAAACCGATTAAGCCCAAGAAGAAAGTTGTCGAAACAATAGATGAGACAAAACTTCCTCCTTCGTTCGATATATCTTCAAGAATGAACCGAAAATTTATTTTTCTCATCGCTACTCGTGGACTCGCCAAATCCAAGAAAGCTGCTCTTCACTTCATTGAGACTCAGATTCAACCGACTGATGAAGTCGCAGTCATGTCTTATTCCTGGATGTCTGGATTAGAGCTTCATGAGTATTTCACTTCTGACATAGAAAAAGTAAAGGAAGCGATTAAAGATATAAAGGGATTCCAAGGCCCGGGATTTAGAGGTTCAGGAGGGATAACCCTGGAAGGCGCTCGCGATCATGTAGAAGCCACAGTGCGCCATAAAGAAGAAAATGAAACTGGGGAACAACAAAGAGAAGCTCAGCAACAATATGGCTTGTCCGTAAAACGACTGGCTCCACCCGCTCAGTCTTCTACATCTTCTCCTCCAGAGATAGAAAGCCTAAATTTCCTGGCAAAAATCTTTATCGACACTCTTAAAGATCTTGCCCAGTCCATGCGTTATATTCCTGGATACAAGAATGTTATTTTCTTCTCGGACGGAATTCCTAGGCCTTTCCTGTTCGGCGAATGGCAAACACTTCGGGAAAACTATGAGGAAATGGGCAGAGAATTTGCCGCAGCCAACAGCCCTGTGCATGCAGTCAGTATGATTGGGCCGTACCCCGACCAATCCTTGGAGATGTTGTCTGAACTCACCGGAGGACAATTTTTTCACACGGTGAACTACTACGAAAAGATCGCAGAACAGATTCAGAGTGTAACCAGCAACTATTATGTTCTGGGGTACTATATTGACGAGGAATGGGACGGTAAATATCATGAAATCAAAGTCGAGGTGAAGAGGAAGGGATGCGAAATCCATGCCCAGAGGGGATATTTCAATCCAAAGCCTTTTACGGAACTCACAGAATTCGAAAAGCAGCTCCATCTCATCGATCTGGCTATGGCTGATGACCCCTATTTACAAGAGCCAGTTAACTTTTCTTTGATCCCTCTTCCCTGTTATACGCAAGAAAAAGCTAACTTTGTTCTGCTCACTGAAATTCCTTTAAGCATGATGGAAAAAGTCGCTGGAAGAAAAACAGAGTTAGTCACTTTCATTATCGATAAAAAACATGATATGTTAACTTCGAGTCGAGCAGAGATCGATTTTTTCGAAATCCCTGATAAAACAGTCTATCATTACATGATCACGTCTCTTCCGCCTGGTCATCAGTATGAATGCCGGGTCGTTTTAAGAAACATGGAGACAGGGGATGGAGCGGTGGCCTCTTCATCGGTTGAAATTCCCGAGAAGCTCGATTCCGGACTGAGGCTGTATCCACCCTTATTGCTCATCCCGGAAAAAGAGGCGATTTATCTTAGAGCCTCAAAAGAACAGAAAAAGAAACCGGAAAGTGAACCTCTCTCTATAGCCAATATTTATCCTTTCCTTTCCAACCGGCATTCTCCTCTCGTGGATACACTGGAGAAAGGGATTTCAAAGCTTTTGGCTGTAGTGCGCTGTTCTTATAAAGAAATCGAAGAACCTAAAATCGAGCTTTCTGCTCATTTGATTCATCATCCATCCGGAGAAAAAACTCGATTGTCATTTTCAGTCCTCAGGGCAGAAAAAGAAGAAAGTTCAAATGTAGTCCTCATCGAGCTCGATCTTCCTGAAATGGTTCCTGGAAGGTATTCTTTGGAGATGACAGCTCAGGAATCGACGAAAGGCCAAAAATCCAGTGCAGTTCAATCCTTTGAGGTGAGATAATTTTTTAGACGAGAATTCAGTCCTTACCTGAGTTCAAGGGGATCACATCTTCTCATTCACTCTTCCTTTCTTCGTAAAGAAGCGGCTCCTTTTTCCCTTCTTATGCAAAATGTAAAGATATGATCCCATTTCAATTTTAATCTAAGACATTCTCATTCATCTCACCTCTTCCTCAGATAAGCCCAAATCCGAGTAAATATGAAAAATGCCGTTCGTATATGCTCGAAATAACCAAAGCCACTATCACTCATGTTGACTCATGCTATCAAATCTATTAATATTCTTTACAACAGATTCAAGGGCATTCATGGCTCAAAAGGCAAAAGACAAACAGATTCTCGATTCCTGGAAAGAAATCGCTCAGCATCTCAACCGGACTGTCAGGACCTGCCAGAACTGGGAGCAGATATACGGCCTTCCGATTCACCGGCTCGACGGCTCACCCAAAGCCCGGGTATTCGCATACAGAGAAGAGTTAGATAGCTGGCTGGAAAAGATGCTCCATGAGAGGGAAGTCACACAGAAGAGCACCCTATCTTCATTTCTCCGGAAACGAAAAATCCTCTCCATCGCAACTTTAGTTCTTATTATACTTATAGTCTCAGCCGTGATCATCTGGCGAATTATTCCAGGAAAAGAAGCTGTTCGAATTCCCTCACTCAAACCTTCGCTGGCAATCCTTCCTTTTGAGAACATATCCGGAGATGAGACCTTGAGTTACTGGAGGGAAGCCCTCGCACGCCTGCTCATAGGCGACCTCACTCAATCGAAATACATCAATGTTCTGTCTTCAGAAAATCTCCTGAATATCCTTAAAGAACTGAGTCTTTTAGACGTTCAAAATTATTCGACAGATGATTTATTCAAGATTGCCGCAAAAGCCCGTGTCGATAATATTCTCCTCGGTAATTACGCCAGGTCGGGTGATGAGTTCAGGATTCATGCGTTCCTCAAGCAAGCGAGCAGTGGTGAAGAAACGCCGCTGGAAAGGGTTGATGGAAAATCAGAAGAGAGTCTTTTCACGATGATCGATGAACTCTCCAAAAAAGTGAAAGCTGAACTGAAGTTATCCCAGAAGGAAATAGAAAAAGATATAGACAAGTCTATCGCTCAGATCACGACCAGCTCTCCGGAAGCTCTTCAATTGTATCTTGAAGGACTGAGATACCTTAATGAGGGTCATAACACAAAAAGTCTGCCATTTTTTGAAAAGGCTGTTGCCGTAGACCCGGAATTTGCGATGGCCTATAGAGGCATAGCTGTCGTAAAAACCCGTGGTCGATTTCATACTCAATCAGTAAAATATTTAAGAAAAGCCCTAGAATTCAATGAGAGGCTCTCTGACAGAGAGTTTCATTTAATCCAAGCGGATTTTTATTATGTATATGAGAGAAATATTGAAAAAGCAATTGAATCCTACACAAAACTCCTGGAATTGTATCCGGATGATCCGACTGGAAACAACAATCTGGGATCGCTTTACAATGCGATTGAAGAGTTTGAAAAAAGTGCCGAATATTTCGAAAAAAACATAAAGAATGGATACAGGAGAGTGACATCTTATCAAGGTTTATCAGGTGCTTATAGAAGATTAGGGATGTACGATAAAGCCGAGGAAGTCCTCTTGCCTTATCTTGCAAACATCGGCGATAATGCTGCAATTCACCATTCACTCGATTATGCCTATCTCATACAAGAGAAATTCAATTTAGCCATGAAAGAAACGGAGAGATATTCAATTTTGGTTCCGAACAGCCTTTTCCCCCATAGACTCAGAGGTGATATATACACGCTTATGGGAGATTTGAATAAGGCGGAAAAAGAATACTGGTTGCTTTTAGATTCTGAATATTACAACGATCAGCTGATAGGAAGAGAGTGGCTGGCTGCACTGCTCTTACTGACAGGGAGATTAAAGGAGGCCAGAGAACAGTTCAAACTGGGTCTTGAACTCGGTGAGAGGATTGAAGATTTGTCATGGATGATAAGATTTCATATCCATTTGGGATACAAGGATCTTATTTCAGCTGATTTTGAGAATGCTTTCAAAGAATGGGAAAAAGCGATTGATAAAGCTCGAAAAAATTATGACTTTTATCTGGAACGACATGCTTTGCATTTCAAAGGGCTGACTCATATCGCGGCGGGCGCCGAGGCTGAAGCCCAACACACTGCGGAAATTGTCAAGGAGATGATTGAAAAAGGATCAAAAAAGAAAGATATAAGGCTTTATTACCATATTCTCGGAGAAATTGAGCTCTATAAAGAAAATTATTCTACCGCTATTAAATACTTCAAGATGGCCATTTCTCTTCTCCCGTTTCAAGCAGGTCCATTGGATAGACATGCGCTTTTTTATCAGTCTTTAGCATATGCATATTTTAAATCGGGAAATTTGGATGAGGCTATTGATATATATAATAAAATAACTCATCTGACATTTGGTAGATTATTTTTTGGGGACATCTATGCCAAGAGTTTCTACATGCTCGGCAAGATTTATGAGCAAAAAAGCGACACGGTCAAAGCTATAGAAAACTACGAGAAATTCCTCGAGCTCTGGAAAGACGCTGACCCAGATATTTCTGAGATTGAGGATGCAAAAAAGCGGCTGGACAGGTTGAAGAGATAAGAGCTCAGCCCCACCTTTGAATAACGCCGCACTTTTCGAGCAGTTCTACTACATCAAGAATTTCCGGTGAATGGATCTTATCCACACCTGATTTGTGCATAATCTCGGCTATAGAGAGGAATTCTGCTGTGGGGAAAGGCAGTAGGAAAAGGAATTTCCCCTGAGGGATTGTCAGGATGATTTTCCTCTCTTATTTCAGCTATCAAACTTATGAAAGCCTGGCCCCAATTTTAATCTTGGTGTATTCATTTTTTTGTAGTATATAGTTAGTCTGGATTGTCTGCGAGTTTTATGAGTAATTCAGGTCAATTTAGAAGAAGGAGGAAGATATGAGGTCGAGAAAATGTGTTTTCGTCTGCTTTATCACATCTTTAATAATTATTTCTGGTGTTTTTACAAACGAATCCTGTAAACAGGTCCCATCATCAAAGCTGAGGTTTGAAATTTCCTTTCCCTCTTCTGTGCATCCAGAAGCAATAACAGGACGTGTATTTGTCATGATTACTAAGGATGAAAAGCGAGAACCCCGTCTGCAGGCAGGCTCCTGGAACAGAAGTGTGCCGTTCTTTGGTTTGGATGTAGAGAGTATGAAGCCTGGCGAAGTCGCAGTGATTGATGAAAGTATTCTGGGTTATCCACCAAAGAGCTTGAGTGAAATTCCTCCTGGAGATTACTATGTTCAGGGCCTCGTCAATATTTACACTCAGTTTAACCGCTCTGATGGCCATGTGATCTGGGCGCATATGGACCAATGGGAAGGTCAACGCTTTAACAGGTCTCCGGGAAACCTTCACAGTGAGGTGAAATCTGTTCATCTTGATCCTTCCTCCGGATACACGATAGAGCTAAGCCTGGACAAGGTGATTCCGCCTGTTGAGGTTCCAGAGGATACAGAATGGGTGAAGCGTATTAAAATTCAAAGCAAACTCCTGACTGAATTCTGGGGGCATCCTATTTATTTGGGAGCAGTGATCCTTCTTCCTAAAGGTTATGACACTCATCCTGATGTTTATTATCCTGTTCATTATATACAGGGACATTTCTCTCTCCGGGCGCCAGGCGGATTTCGGGAAGGAAGTTCTTACTACAAGACCTGGACGTCTGATGATTTTCCGCGGATGATTGCCGTTACGTTTCAACACCCTTGTCCCTATTTTGATGACTCCTATGCGGTCAATTCTGAGAACTGTGGTCCCTACGGAGATGCCATAATGACCGAACTCATCCCCGCCATTGAGGAAAATTTTCGAATAA
>Ga0209636_10000657_pt1 | contig 34223 bp, 33 predicted proteins | sample DeeMarSWOR152_54_FD_187464 | JGI IMG/M metagenome (GOLD analysis project Ga0209636, IMG submission 187464) | Marine sediment microbial communities from White Oak River estuary, North Carolina - WOR-1-52-54 (SPAdes) (version 2) | ecosystem: Environmental > Aquatic > Marine > Intertidal zone >... | reverse complement strand
CACAAAGTCAATGTTAGATCTTGCACATGGAACTGAGGGATAGGCTTTTACAGGTCGAATGTTGGCGTAAAGATCAAAAATGAGCCTCAGCTTCACGATGACGTCAGCTGCCGTTTCGCCTACTGGACCCTTCAGGCACGCGTGAGAGGCTTTTACAGCGTCTACAGTTTCCTCTGGAAGAGCCACACCTCTCCTTTCAAAGCATCTGTCGCCAGCCTCTACCTCAACCAAGTCTAGGTCCAACCCAAACCTGTTTTGAATAGCTTCTAGCACCGTCAAGGTCGTTTCGGTGAGTTCGGGTCCAATCCCATCTCCTGGAATAAAAGCTATCTTGTAGCCCCTCGTTTCAACCTCCTCCTTAAATGTTCTATGAGCCCTCCGTCGCTCAATATTTCAAGAATAAATTTTGGAAGTCGAAATGCATGGAAGACTGAGTTTTTCGACAGATTCTTTACCGAGCCTGTTTCTAGATCCACATCCAACTCGTCGCCTTCTTCTACTTCACCCAAAATCCCGCGGCATTCAAACACTGGTAGGCCTATATTTATGGCATTTCTGTAAAAGATGCGGGCAAACGAGTCCGCAAGGATACAGCGAACGCCTGCATGCTTAAGCGCCAGAGGCGCGTGTTCCCGACTGGAGCCGCAGCCAAAGTTTCTTCCTGCAACTATGATGACACCGCTTTCAACTCTTCCAGAAAAAGTTGGGTCTAATCCTTCCATTACGTGTTTGGCCAGTTCTACCGGGTCTGTCAGGGTCAAGTATTCTCCAGGAAGGATAACATCAGTGTTCACGTTGTCTCCAAACATTACTGCTCTTCCCTCGATCATGGCTTCAGTCCTCCAGTAGTCTTGGATCTGTGATTTTTCCGGTCAATGCTGAGGCGGCAACAGTTGCTGGGGAAGCCAAATACACATGGGCGTTCGAACTTCCCATTCTTCCGATGAAATTTCTGTTGGAAGAACTTACGCAAACCTCTCCAGGCGCAAGTACTCCTATGTGTCCTCCGAAACAAGGCCCACATGATGAGCTGGAGACGTATGCTCCAGCTTCCACAAAGAGTTCTATGAGACCTTCCCTCAAGGCTTGTGAGTACACTTCTTGGGAAGCAGGGATCACTATCATTCGCACCCCATGCTTTATCCTTCCCCTCTTTAGGAATCGTGCCGCCAATCGTAAGTCTTCCAAACGTCCATTGGTGCAAGACCCTAGGAAGGCCTGATCTATCTTCACATTCTTCACTTCGGACGCCCGTTTCACGTTGTCCACTGATGAAGGACAAGAAACTTGAGGCTCCATCTCCGTGACGTCTAAATCTAGAATCTTTTCGTAAGCAGCGTTGGGATCACTTCTGAGGGGAGTAAACGCTCCACTGGTTCTATTCTTGACATACTTCAGCGTTGTTTCATCGGGCTCTATGATTCCATTTTTGGCGCCCATCTCCACACTCATGTTGCATAAGGTCATTCGCCCATCAATGCTCATGTTCTGTATTGTGGAACCGCTTAACTCAACTCCTTTATAGATGGCTCCATCAGCTTTGATCTGACCAATTATGTTTAAGATAAGGTCTTTCGGGGTAACAAACTTCTGAAAGTTTCCAACCACGTTGATCTTCATGACGTTTGGCACCTTGAACCACAGGGTACCGGTTGTGAAGACAGCGGCCATCTCTGTTGATCCTATGCCAGCTGCAAAAGCTCCGAAGGCTCCATAGGTACATGTATGAGAGTCGGCGCCTACTATTAGGTTGCCTGGTCGAACATATCCCTTCTCAACCATCACTTGGTGACATATTCCGCCGTGACCAACATCGTAGAAGTTCTCTATTCTCTGTTCCTTCGCAAATTTTCTCATGATCTCATGTAGCTGGGCGGACTTCACGGATTCTGCTGGAATCTGATGGTCCAACACAATAACTATCCGTTGCTCGTTCCAGACGTTTCTAGCTCCGATTTCCTGGAAAGCCTTGACTGCCAAGGGACCAGTTACATCGTTAACCATTGCCACGTCGACTTTAGCCTCTACAATTTCTCCTGGACTAACTTCTTTTCTTCCAGAAGCCTTGGCTAGGATTTTTTCAGTGACGTTCATGAGCCCTTCAGCTTTGGTCCTTGACTATTTTTCGATTCCAGCTGTTTTTCGGATGAATTTGCCTACCTTCTCGATTTGGTGTTCCTCGACCTCTTTCATTAGGGCATTCAAGTTTTTGAAGCCTTCTTGTCCCTCTTTTATCCATTCTTTAGCGAACTTGCCGTTTTGAACGAGCTCAACCGCTTTTCTCATGTTTTCTTTGACATGATTATCAACGACTTTGGGTCCAACTGTCAAGCCTCCGTACTTGGCAGTGTCTGAGACTCCTCGAAGCATTCCTGTAAGTCCTCTTTGATAGATTAGGTCCATTATCAATTTCGCTTCATTGCAAGCTTCAAAATAGGCGAGTTCAGGTTGGTATCCAGCTTCTACGAGAACTTCAAAGCCTTGTTTGATAAGCTCCATCAATCCACCAACTAGTACTGTTTGTTCGCCGACTAGGTCACTTTCAGTTTCCTCTCTGAACGTTGTCTCCAGAACGCCGGCTCTGGTGCATCCCACAGCTTTAGCCATAGCTAAAGCGGTTTCTTTTGCTTGTCCTGAAGGATCTTGGTGAACTGCGATAAGAGCTGGCACGCCGAAGCCGTTGAGATATGTCGTTCTAACCATGTGTCCTGGTCCTTTGGGAGCAAGCATCATAACGTCAACATTGCTTGAGGGAACGATCTGTTTGAAGTGAATATTAAAGCCGTGGGCAAAGCCCAAAGTTTTTCCGTTTTTCACGTGTGAGGCAATGTGGTTTCTGTAGACAGCAGGCTGCGCTGGATCTGGGATTAACAAGTGGACAATATCGCCTTTCTGTGCTGCTTCTGAGACTGGATAGACTTTGAAACCGTCATGTCCAGCTCTCTTCCATGAGGAGCCTTCAGGTCTTAAGCCCAAAATAACGTTTAATCCGGAGTCCCTCATGTTTTGAGCTTGGGCTTGTCCTTGGCTGCCGTACCCGATTACTGCAATGGTTTTGTCTTTGAGGGTTTTTAAGCTGACATCCACATCATAATATACTTTGATCAATCTTTGGTCCACCTCTTATTCTTCAATCCTAACTGATTTTGTTCCTCTGGAGAGCGCTGTTATCCCGGTTCTAGCCACTTCTTTTACCCCAAAGGGTTTCATCAAATCGATGAAAGCATCTATCTTATCTGGGTTACCTGTGATCTCCACCATTAAGGATTCAGATGAAATGTCTACTACGCGTGCTCTGAAAATGTCTGCATAATTAATGATGTCGGATCTGGCTTTGGCGCCCGGTGCACTTATTTTGACGAGGGCCATCTCCCTGCTCACAATGCTAGCCGGATCCAATCTACTCACCTTAATCACATCGATCAGCTTGTTCAACTGTTTAGTCACCTGTTCAACGGTTCTTTCATCCCCGTTGACCGTTATGGTCATTCTTGCAAGGTCACTTTGCTCCGTTCGCCCTACTGAAATGCTTTCTATGTTGAAGTTTCTGCGTCTAAACATGTTCGCAACCCCGTAGAGTACACCTGGCTTATGCTCAACAATAGCCGCTATTATGTGGCTTTTTTCATTCATTTCTACAATTCCTCCTCACTTTCAACTATGCCTTTAAGACCAGCTCTAGGCGGCATCATTGGAAACACGTTTTCTTCAGGCGAAATTGGAACATCTATGACTGTTGTTACCTCGCTCTTAATCGCTCTTCTCACAGCCTTTGAAAACTCTTTGAGCGAGCCAACACGGATGCCTTCTGCACCATAGGCCTCAGCTAGTTTAATAAAGTCAGGAGTACTTCCCAATTTCACTGCAGAGTACCTCCTGCCATAAAAAAGCCTCTGCCACTGGGCAACCATTCCCAACACTGAGTTGTTCATCACTATTACAGTCACCGGGATTTCCTCCTCCACTGAAGTGCCGAGTTCCTGTTCAGTCATTCTGAAGCTTCCGTCTCCAGCGATGTCCACCACTGGTCTACTAGGACACGCAACTTTGGCTCCAATTGACGCTGGAAATCCGAAGCCCATGGTTCCGAGTCCCCCTGAGCTAATAAAAGTTCTAGGTTCATACGCCATGAAATGAAGGGCTGCCCACATCTGGTTTTGTCCAACTTCAGTTGCCACAATACCGTCACTAGGCAAGATTTTTCGAAGCTCCTTAATCAGTCGTGGAGGTTTTAGATCTTTTTCGCTGCCAGATGTTTCTTCTTTGAGCTGCTCTTTGACTTCTTGAACCCTTTTGTACCAGGGAGAGCTGTCGCTTTTCCGTAACTTGCTTGCCAACGATTTGTAAATTGCTCTAAGAGTTTTCTTTGCGTCGGCTACAATAGGTATTTCAACTTCTATGTTTTTCCCGATTTCCGCTGCGTCTATGTCGATGTGGACGATTCTTGCGTCAGGGCAGAATTCATCAAGCTTTCCTGTTGTTCTGTCTGAGAATCTTGTTCCCACCGCCAAAAGAACGTCTGCCTCTAGGATTAATCTAGATGCAGCAGAAGTTCCATGCATACCTATGTTTCCGAGAGAGAGTGGATGGTTTTCTGGGAAGCATCCTTTTCCCATGAGAGGAGTTGCCACTGGTGCCATCAATAGTTCAGTTAGTGCCAAAAGTTCTGGTGAAGCATTTGAGGTAATTACTCCTCCTCCAGCAAGAACTATGGGGCGCTCAGCTTTAGAGAGAAGTTCAACGGTTTTCTTAACTTGAAGTGGATGAGGGCTTGTTTTGGGTTTGTAACCTCGAATTTCAACGTTATCTGTAAATTTCATTTCCACGGTTTCTGTCTGCGCATTCTTGGGAAGATCAATCAAGACGGGCCCAGGCTTACCCGTAGTAGCTATATAAAAGGCTTGTTTCACTGTTTCGGGGATGTCGGAAGCTCTCTTAGGTTGATAATTGTGTTTTGTGATGGGGGTTGTGATTCCGATTATGTCCGCTTCTTGAAAGGCGTCTTTGCCTATCAAATACGACGAGTTTACGCCAAAAGCGTTGACTTGACCTGTGATGGCGATGATCGGCGACGAGTCCATGTAGGCGTTGGCAATTCCCGTCACCAAGTTTGTTGCTCCAGGTCCTGAAGTGGCCATACAGACTCCTGGCTGTCCGCTTGCACGGGCATATCCGTCGGCTGCGTGGGCCGCACATTGTTCGTGTCTAACGAGGATGTGTCTTATTTCAGGAGTGTCGTATAGAACATCGTATACTGGGAGGAGTGCCCCCCCTATTATGCCGAAGATTTTTTTTACTTTTTGTCTCTTGAGTGCTTCTACAATGGCTTGAGCACCTGACATCTTTGTCATTTCTAAAGTTCCTCCTTTGGGTTTTATTCTACAACTTCACGATTTTTGCGTATAGTTCGGAGAAAAAACGTCTGAAAGTCCGTTCTCTAGGTTCTCTGACGAGAATTTTGGGGAAGCTAGCGTACGAGGAAACGATCCCTCACGTTTTGAGTCCTCCATCTGAACGGAATTCTCCTTGATGTAACGGTTTTTATCTTTAAAAGGTTTTGGCTTTCTTATCTGTTACGATTTGTCTGGTTGCTTGTCGCCACGTCTGTTGTGGTCAGCCATCAGCACGTTCATGCCACTAATAACCGCTTCAACGCTGGCCATAACTATGTCTTCTCGGACTCCCATGGCTGTGGCTGTTTTGTCTCCTTTACGTAGGCAAACAACTACTTCTACCATGGCGTCAGTGCCGCCTGTGATAGCCTTCACGTGATACCGCTCGAGGTGAATTGGCTCAACAACCAAGAATGCTTTTCGCACAGCTCTTATTGCGGCGTCTACGGGGCCTACTCCAGTAGCTGCTTCCGAGACCACTTTGTTGTTGAGTTTGAGTCTCACCGATGCGGTTGAGGTAACTCGGTCTCCAGTGACAACAGTCAGTTCCTCAAGCTTTATTGGGCGACTTTGAGGTAAACCCATGACAGCCTCTGCCACTGCCATTAGATCAGCGTCGGTGACTTTCTTGCCTTTATCTCCTAGGGTTTTCACACGCATGGAAATCTCTTTGAGCTGTTGGTCGGCGGGATTCAATCCCATCTTTTCCAGTGATGCTCTTATGCCGCTGGATCCTGCGTGTTTGCCAGCTACCAGTCTTCTAGTGACACCCACTAGTTCCGGAGAGATTGGTTCATACGTTGATGGATGAGAAAGTATAGCGTGAGTGTGGATGCCTGACTCATGGGTAAAGGCGTTTTCGCCGACAATCGCCTTGTTTGGTTGAACTGGAACTCCGGTGAGTCGAGCAACCAACGCCGATGTGCGATGTAGAAGTTCGGTTTTTATTGGTAGCTCCATGCCATAAATAAGCTTCAAAGCTGCAGCGATCTCTTCCAACGCTGCGTTTCCAGCTCTCTCTCCTAACCCATTGATTGTTGCATGAACTTGGTTTGCACCAGCTCTCAACGAGGCTATGGAATTGGCCACAGCCATTCCAAAGTCGTCGTGGCAGTGAGCGCTGATAATTACGTCTTTGAAGGTTTTCCTCATGTCTGAAAAGATTTTATAGGATTTTTCAGGAGTCAGAACTCCAACTGTATCGCATGGACAAATTCTGTCAGCACCCACGGAAATTCCTTTGGCAAAGAATTCCTTCACAAATTCGAATTCGCTTCTGGTGGCGTCTTCAGCTGAAAGTTCAACGATGAGTCCATGATCTTTTGCGTATTGGACCGATTCTTCTACGAGTTTTAGAATCTCTTCTCTGGTTTTCTTCAACTTGTATTGAAGGTGGAGGTCTGAGGTTGGAATAACTAGGTGCACGCTTTGGGCGTTGCATTTTAGTGCAGTGTCTATGTCCTTTTTCGTCCCTCTAACAAAGCTGCAGATCTCTGCTTCGAGTCCCTCTTTAGCGATGAGTCTTACTGCTTCCATCTCTCCTTCAGAAACTGCTGGAAAACCGGCTTCTATGACGTCTACTCCAAGCTTGTCTAGGCTTTTGGCAATTCTAAGTTTGTTCTCAGGGGTTAGAGAAACTCCGGGGGTTTGTTCGCCGTCTCTTAGGGTGGTGTCAAAAATCCGCATTTTCTTTGGGAAGGCGTTCAATAAAACAATACCCCATTTTCGTTCGCCTCTATGTGGCGGGACAACTTTAAATATAAAGTTTTTGGTCTCCATAGTCTAGCGTAGTCCAGCACTCTTTGAGGGATGGATTTGAGAAGCGACGAAATAAAGCGTGGAGTCAGAAGAGCTCCACACAGGGCTCTGCTGAAGGCTCTGGGAGTTACAGACAGCGATATGGGCAAACCATTCATTGCAGTGGCTAACAGTTTCACGTCCGTGGTTCCAGGTCACACCCATCTAAACCGAATCGCGGAGGCAGTGAAGGCGGGAATTCAATCTGCTGGTGGAGTGCCTTTTGAATTCAATACGATCGCCGTGTGCGACGGGATAGCTATGGGTCATGGGGGGATGCGATACTCTCTTCCCTCTCGAGAGGTCATCGCTGATTCGGTTGAGATTATGGTTCAGGCCCACAGGTTCGATGGTATGATTTTGGTTACAAACTGCGACAAGGTCACTCCAGGCATGCTGATGGCTTCAGCCAGGCTTAACGTACCCTCAATGGTGGTGACTGGAGGTCCTATGCTTGCAGGCGTCTTGGATGACAAGAAAGTCAGTTTCGCTTCGATTTCCGAGGCCGTGGGGAAAGTTGTAGCTGGCGAAATGAGTCAAGAAGAACTGAAGAGACTTGAAGATGCGGCGTGTCCGGGCTGCGGATCTTGCAGCGGCATGTTCACTGCGAACACTATGGCATGCATAACTGAGACCCTGGGGATGTCCCTTCCCGGTTGCGCCACAGCTCTTGCCGCCAGTGCCTCAAAGCTTAGGATTGCTAAGGAAAGTGGAAAGAGGATTTTAGAGCTGCTACAAGAAGATTTGAAGCCTTCAGATATCATGACCGAAAAAGCCTTTGAGAACGCCATCACCGTGGACATGGCTCTCGGAGGCTCCACGAATGCCGTCTTACACCTGTCAGCAATTGCGGATGAGACTGGAATTCCATTGCCTCTAAACCTTTTCGACGAGATAAGTAGACGGGTTCCCCACCTATGTAACATGATCCCCAGTGGGCCTTATGCACTGGAGGATCTGGACGCAGCCGGTGGAATTCCAGCTCTAATGAAGGAACTGGGTTCTCTTCTTCACTTAGACGCGACTACTGTAACCGGAAAAACCGTGGAAACGAATATGAAAGAGGCTAGAGTGCTGAACAAGGAGGTGATCCGCCCCTTGACTAATCCTGTGCATAAGGGAGGAGGCATCGCTGTGTTGCGAGGAAACTTGGCGCCGAAAGGGGCATTGGTTAAGACCGTGGCTGTCTCGCCGGAAATGCTGGTTCACAAGGGACCGGCTAGGGTTTTCGACTCTGAAGAGGAGGCTATGGAAGCCATAATTGACCGAAAAATTGAGCGGGGTGATGTGGTGATCATTCGTTATGAAGGGCCTAAAGGTGGACCTGGCATGAGAGAGATGTTGGCTCCAACAGCTACCATAAGTGGAATGGGTTTGAGCGAGTCTGTTGCGTTGGTCACGGACGGCCGGTTTTCGGGAGCCACAAGAGGCCCATGCATCGGGCATCTGACACCTGAAGCAGCAGAAGGCGGACCCATAGCTGCGCTTGAGAATGGTGACCTCATTGAAATTAACATTCCAAAGAGGATTCTAAGGGTAGAATTGAAGGATGAGGAGATAACGAATCGTTTGAGATCATGGAAGCCAAAGCCTGCAAAAGTCAAGCGTGGCTACTTGGCGCGGTATTCTTTGCGATTATGAGTCTGGAACATAACGACGCCATGCATGAAATGTGTCATTTCAACAAGCCTTGCTATGGGAATCTTTCCCTCTAGACTCCGTTTCCGAGGAGAGCTAGGTCCACTTAGATGCAAATCGTTTTGGAGAGCGGTTTCAGCGACTCCCTAGTTGCGCTGTTAGGTTTTCTTAACGATTTTTGGGACGTATATGTTAGGACTACCGCAGGTGGGGCAGTATCTTGGCTCGACTTTGCTCTCGTCAATCCACTTGTATCCACACTTCAAGCATACCCATTCAGGCAAGACTGTTTCACCAAGGTCACTTTTGAAATGTTTCCTATTGACATAGTGTATACTTAAATCTTTACCCGCGATGAGCGACTCGCCGCTTATCTTCTTCTCTTCCGTTTGCGACCAGCGCTTCTAGCTGCGATCAAGCCCACTTTCCTACCCGGTGGGGCATGTCGCGAGACTGTGGTGATCTTTCGTGCTCCCCTCTTACTGCTACCATAAGGATGCGCCGCAGCTACCATTGCCACGCCTCGCGTTCGCGGGTACATGTGGCCTTTCGCCTTCATTAAGTGGAATTTGGCTCCAGCCTTCAGGAACGGTTTATCAACTCGCCCAGCTCCGGAGATGACGCCAATTGTTGCCCTGCAAAGATCGTTCAGATATCGGGTTTTTCCTGAGGGAAGCTTTATCATGGTTCCTTCCGGTGTGTGAGCCACTACCGTTGCGTATGAGCCGGAGGAACGAGCCATCTTTCCCCCGTCGTTGGGCAACAACTCAATGTTACATATCATGGTTCCCTCTGGAATACTGCCTAGAGAAAGCACGTTTCCAACGTCTACTGGGGCTTTATTTCCCATTTGCATAGGCTGTCCCTTGTAGACTCCTTCTGGAACCACTGTGTGATAGGTCTCACCAGTTTCAAGTTTCACAGAAGCTAGAGGTGAACCTCTTCCAGATTCGTGGACAATTTCTGTGACCTGACCGCGGATAACTCCCTTCTGCTCTTGTTGGGACATGGAAGGGTACTGAACATGGGCCACTCGCTTGTGAGTTGACGCTCGAAAGGTGGAGGAACCCCTGCCACGTCTCTGAACGCGTATTCGCTTGCCCACGATTCTGTACCTCCTGACAATGATCATGTCTCAACAAGGATTTAAATGCTACACGGGAAATCCCTTTTAAATACTTTTAGTTCCACAGAGAAGACAAGCAAACCTGAACGTTTTGTCAGTTGCCAAACTTGTAACGCAACAATGATTTGCGCGTGAACCTCTGTTAGCGCCGCTAGATGTATGTGCGCATAGATTTTCTACAACTATTTTCTAGTGTAGCTCTTTATTTCTCCCAAACATCTAGGGGTGGCTTGTGATCTGGAGGTATCGGCGACTTGTATCTTTTGTTGCCTATTCTTTTTTTGTGTTCCTTCGTTGCTTTGCGTAATACATCTTCTCTTGTTAAGAGATCAATGGTAGTGGCAGCTATCACTTTTGCTGAGAATATTAAAGATTTGTGTCCAAGCCCAACTCCACTTTGAGCCACGTCTTGCCATGAATGGCCTGGTGTACCTAAAACTGTTGATGCAGTGCCAAATTCTACAGTGGGTGCCTGCCAACTCACGTCAGCAACATCGGTGCTACCATGGCTAACTTCACCTTCACCCCACGGATCGGGTACTTCATCATCTATCAATTTATCCACAAGTCTCTCCCATCCTGGACGCTTAGATTTCTTTAGCTGAGCAAGCTTCATTTCAGGGTCAATCGTCTTGTCGATTTCCTCAGCAAACTTCAAATCTTCTTGACTATATTTTGGAAGCCCTATTTCACGCATATTCTTAACAATCACCTCTGCGATTGTTCTGTTAGGAATATAATTGTAGACTCCTTCAAGTGACTCTACCTTCACTTCGGTTTTGGTCATCATAGCCGCTCCTTTTGCTATGTCGAGTATCCATTGGTATATGAATTCCACCTGATCTCTCTCTGGCGCCCTTACGTAGTACCAGCTTCTAGCGTAGGACGGTACAATATTCGGCTGGTCTCCACCCTTTTCAATTATATAATGTATTCTTGCATCTTGAATTACATGTTCCCTTAGATAATTTACACCCATGTTCATTAGTTCCACTGCATCTAATGCGCTTCTACCATGCTCGGGGGAATCACCAGCATGGGAGGCTTTACCGTGAAAATGAAACTTGACCGAGGTAACGGCCAAGCTGCTTTCCAAGGTAGCGCAATTCATACTGTTTGGATGATGACTAATTACCGCATTGACACCATCAAAATAGCCGTCCCTAACCATGAACACCTTACCATCGAAGTTTTCCTCAGCTGGACATCCAAAGAATTTGATGGTTCCTTTTGTTTTGTGTTTTTCCATGGCTTTTTCTACTGCTATTGTTGCTGCCATGCCGCTTGTTCCATGAATGTTGTGTCCACACCCGTGTCCCGGTTTTTCTGGTTCTAATGGTTCTCTCCGTGGAACTTTTTTCTGTGATAGTCCAGGTAGTGCATCGTATTCGCCCATTATTCCTATGACCGGTTTTCCTTCACCCCAACTGGCTACGAAGGCTGTGGGCATGCCTGCAATTCCACGTTCAACGTTGAACCCGTGCTTCTCTACCTCATCTGCCAAGAGTGCTGAGGATTTGAATTCAACCAAGCCCAGTTCAGCAAACTCCCACACCTTATCGCTTATTTCAACAAGTCGCTTCTTGTTCGTTTCAATCCAATCGAACGCATATTCTTTGCTTGTAGGCATAAACAACACCTAGAATGCGCTATAAGAAGCTCACTTGGTTTTATGTTTTTCCGAGCAATTAGATGTGGACACGACTTTCCTTTTTTCGCACGCATGCATTTTCGGCTATCCACTGCTTCTTCTGAGAAGAAGAAAGGAAAAAGACTCACGTGCATTCGTAGTTCTACTCTTAATTCAAGCTTCATAAAGATTTTTTGAGTGTTTGTTAGTTCAACATATTGGAAAGAGGATTTCTATGCCTATACATAAAAGTGAATTTCAAAACGGAAGGCTGTCCAGTAGTCTAGAAGACGAGATAATTTCCTTTCTGGATGAACGTGAGGAAGCCGGTTTCACGTCAGAAGAAATAATGGGAGGAGTGCGTTTCTACACAGATTTCCGCACCCTTACAACTGCGAAAATATCTACCTTTTCGATAGCTGATTTTATCGCACTTCTTTATGATTTGGTAAGGAAAGGAAGAATTAAGATGAAAGTCATTGACAATCGCATGTATTTCATGATAAATAGGGATATGGCTGAGTGTCCTAAGTGCAGAATGAAAATTGCCACTCCTCGAAAGACATGGAAGATGGCAGGTCGGCCGGACAAAACGGGCAAGAGGCTTGAGCTTCAGATAGGTCTCTACGACTGTCTCAAACATGGAGCTTTTAGGTCGGTTCTGAGCAAAAGAAAAATCTAGTCATGTTTTGCGCACTCGGTAAGATTGCGTGCAACAGAGAAGAATAGCAGCTTAAAGAGCTATAAGAGCGGATGAGAACTACAAAATGCCCAGTTTGATTGCCACGTCCACTGCCTTGTAGTCGGGGCGAAGCTTCACAAATGCTTTTTTCTGGCCCTTAGGTGTGATCGCGACGTTTACTTTGTCCACGGCCACTTCGTAGAGTTCCTCTACCGCTCGTTTTACGTCTACCTTAGTAGCTGCTATGTTAACAACGAAAACAAGCTTATTTTCAGTTTCGAGAATGCGACTTGTGACTTCGGTCATAACGGGATACAGCACTACTTTGTAGGGGTCCATACTTATCCTTCTCCAAACATAGCGTTCAGTTTCTCAAAAGCCGAGTTCGTCCAAACAGTGAGTCTTCCCGGGTGAGTTCCGGGAGCCAGAAGCTCTACGTTTAGATTGTTTACGTTGACGATGTCCACGCCTGGAAGGTTACGGGCTGCTTCCACAACTCCTTTATTTTCAGAGATTACGAGCAGGGGTCCAACCGCCTGTTTCATTTTCCGACCGCGTCTTTTACCTTTTCCAGCACGAACTTTCCGGCTTTCCTTAACGCGGTAAATGTCCGGCGACACGCCGAGTTGGATGAAAGCCTTTTCTACCTCACTGGTTTTCTTCAACCTCTGAATCTCGTCCACGACCACCAGGGGAAAATCTGGGACGTCATCTGTCATGTGGCCCCTGGAAGACACCGTCTCTTTAGACGCGGTTGCGGCCACTGCTGAGCGTAATGCCAGCTTCATCTCTTTCCGCGGAATCTTCTTTCTAATTTTCTTGTCTACTACCGGGGGATGAGTAGGTCGACCGCCGACGGCGAAAGGGATTAGGGCGGCTCGTTGCCCCCGTCCCTTAATTCTTGCAACTCGTGCGATTCCGCGTCCCACTCCAAGAGACTCTGCGGTTGTTCGTTTTCCAGCCATTGGATCTCGGCCCTGCGGCTGAAAACGGTGAGATTGGATGGCGAGTACAGCCCTTTTGATCACGTCCGGTCTGACCGAAGTTTTGAAGACCGGGGGGAGGCTAAGTTTACCTTTGGATTTTCCTTCAAGATCAAATATTTTAGCTGAAATTTTGCCCACTCTTTGTCCCTCATTTGCCTTGAGGCGATTCAAGCGAAACATGAGTGATTTTAGGCGGGGCTTCAGCAACTCTTCTAGGTGGGCGCGCTGGATACCGCAGTCTTATGAGCCGTTTAGCTGGACCTGGCAAGCTTCCGTCAAGCAAAACGTAGGTTCCTCGAACCAGGCCATAGCGCAAAAATCCTCCTTTTGGAGTGACTTCGCTTCCGTCGGCTCCTATCTTTAAAATTCGCTTATTATATTCGGTTCTTTGGTGATAGCCCATTTGTCCAGCTCTGGGAACGGTGTATAGAACTCGCGGAGGTTTCCATGGACCGATGGCTGCAACGCCTCGCTTGGTTTTCCGAGACTTGCGAGGCAAGATTTTGATACCCCACCGTTTCACTGGCCCTTGGAAACCTTTTCCTTTAGTCACAGAGACCACATCTACGAATTGCCCTTCTTTGAAAACATCTGTCACGGAAACCGTTTTTCCCAGCAGTTTCTTTCCGTGATTGAACTGTTCTTCAATAGACCCTCCGTCGATTTTGACTTCCATCATGTCCATCTTTTTCTTCGGAACCCCAGTTAGCCTAGGCTGGGTGGCGACGAGGAGGCGAAACTCTGCAATTTTGTCAAGGTTCTCCTCCATCTTATTGAGACCTTGATTTGAGTCTGAGTTTTTAGGCGGTGTCAGACTCCGATTAAGATCTTTAGGCGGTTTCTTCATCCATGCTTCGGTGAAGCTCTGTAAGCCGTACTGATTTTGTGTGTATGCTCGAATGGCGCACACCAAGATGGGTGGAGCGTCCAATACTGTAACTGGATGAACGATTTCCTTGCCGAGGTTTGGGGAACCCGGTTTGTCTTCCACCATGAAAACCTGGGTCATACCCGCTTTATATCCCATGAACCCCAGCATAGTGAGGCCTTCTTCTACGCTGGGCCAAAAACGAATCCTGCCAACTTCACAGGCAGCACGTCCCTTAGGCAAATAAGCTAGTGAACCATGCCTAGGAGCGTGCTTCTTTCGATGGCCCATTGTTGATACCACTTTCTTGGTCGAGGACTTAAATGAGTGAAAGGTAACCTTTGTTTTAAGGTTTTTGTTGTGCGGTCACAAACGACTTTGACCAGTTCACCTAAACATATGCATGCTTCAAGTCGAGAATTGGTCAGTTTATACTCAGAATCCCTCTTAAAGGAGCAATTTATCCGAGGTAAACGAGAAGCTTTGACGTGAATGATCTATGAAATCTTCGTCTCACTTTTTCTATGGGTTCTCCTACCACAGTTATCTCTTCCAAGGAGCATTTTCCGAGTCCATTCTTCTCTGCTAGTAGCAGATGCTTGACTTTGGTTGGTGGTATGCCCATAACTGTGGCACCGATGGCGTCAACCGCCACCGGGTCTGTTCCTGCGATGACTAAGTCCATTTGTACTGCGTCCCCGCTAGTTTCGTGTCCTTCACCTGCAATTATTCCATCGATAACGGCTATGCTTGGTCTTAGAACCGCTGCTAAGTCAACGATTTTTGGGCTGAGCCTTCCTTTGTGCATCGAGCCTTTAGAAGCGAGGGCGCCCATCATATTCTTTAGGCTCAGTGTGACTGTGGCTATTCTATGAGGTTTAAGCTTTGGAACGCTGATTATGATGCTTTCTAGAGCGGTTTTGGCAACTTTGACCTTCCTAAGAGACAAAGGACTTGGTGGGCTGACTTCTATGAATTCATCTTTGTTGAGGTCGATTAGCTTGACGCCCCATCGTTCAGCAACTTTGTCTACTCCTGCAACTTTGAAGGCTTCAAAGGTGTCTGCGTATCCACTTCCCTCGCCTATGATGATTTCTTGTTTTTTCCGTTCCCTTAGAAACTTGACGATTCCTTCAATGACTCTACTGTCTGTAGTGATTCCAGTTGAAGGGTGGCTTGAATCTATGAAGTTAGGCTTGATTAGGATTGGTTTTTTCTCCGCGAGGGCATGATTCACGTCAGATTCGATGTTTTCAAGGGCGTTGACAGTTGTTTCAACAGGGTCTGTCCCCCTTGAGATGGCCACTTGACTCATGTCTTGCACTTCCCATGTCAAAAAAGAATTGGGCAATTTGAACTTTTCTTTTCTGAACTCCTGACGCAAGGAAAGTGATGCATGTGTATATGCGCATGATGATTTGATGCAATGAAAATGTTGAGATAACATTGTCTATTTGGTCAATCTGTACGGAAAAAAGAAAGTGTGCGTGGGATAGTCCAGGTCTTTTTCATCAATTTTTTGATTTCAACTTTAGGCGAAAGGCCACAAAGACCGGTTCTCGCGATAGCACGCATGGCAGTTTCTGCAAAGTTGACACACGCACAGTATCCAATACCTGCCTATTTCATTTGCCTAGAATCTAAGCGCGTTTCGAAATGACGGCACTTCCTGAAACAAGGCGCTTCGGCATAAGCATTTAAGTCATGAAAACGTGTTTACTTGTATGGATACTGTCTTGCTGTTCAGCCAAAATTGGTATGTTTTGTTTTTTGCTTTTTTGTTATCATGGCTGGTTCTGTTGACTGGCAGAAAGAGTTACAGTAGCAAAAGAGAGATCAAAGAGCAGTTTTGTTTAGCTTTGATTGGTTTGTTTTTTTTGTTACTTATGGAAATCTTTGCTTCATCTGTGAACTTGTGGCATTATGTCCCTGGAAACTGGCCAATAATCTTGTGGCCAACGTATTTCGTTGCGGCCTTGTTTGGCTATCAATTGGTGAGATTAGTTGAGAGGCTTTTCTCGTAAGCATGCGCGCGTGACGCGTCCCAGTCTATCTTACAAATTTCCTTCGATTTCTCTTGAATCTCTTCTTACATTTTACGCTACAGAAATAATATGTTTCTCCTTCATGTTTAATCTTGAACTTGGCTGTCTTTTCGTCCAAAATCACGCCGCACACAGGGTCCCTAGGCATTGTTTTGTCCCTTACCCTTCATTGATGAATGTCATTAATTAGGCTGCCTGCATATTATTCATTAATTGTTCAAGAGCTTTTCGTTCTTTTCGAAAGCTATTCCCAGAACACGAGTCACTTTTTCTCGATAACATTTAACTGTCCACCTCTGCTGATCCTCAATTGTTGTTCGCCTCTAAATGTTACAACGCGCGCGTTTTCAACGCGTATAAGGTCCCCCACAGAAATTGCATCTATCTGTTTGTTCCACAAAGGTAGCTGGATTATCCCCGTTTCATCTGCGATACTCGCATTTGCTACGGTGGCAGATTCTCCAAACCTGGTGATGACGGATCTAGGCTTTGGAATTTTTATAACCTTAGCTTTTAGGTTAATTCGGTTCATTCCGGACTTCAAATCTTCGATGTGGGGTTGTTTCTCTTTGGCTCTCTCGAGTATTGTTCTCCTTGCTGCATCGGTGTAAGCAAACTCTTTGAGTGGGTTGGTCTCTTCGAGGATGTGTGTAGGTATAGGAAATTGGGCGACAACTCTGAAATTGTCGGTTAAGAGAAAGACCGCCTTAGCAGGTGTTTTCTTACGGCATTCAATCGCGAGGCTTTTGCATGTACACTTTTGATGTTTCCAAGCTCTAACGAAGCTGTCAAAAAACCTTTCCGAATCAATTCCATACCTGACTGAGATCAGAGCAAGATACTCAAGAACCCTAGAATCAGTCAGCGAGTGATACCTACCACGGGGTCGGCCTCGTCCCCTTGACACTTTCATTCGCATTTAACTCGTTCCTATCCTCGCGTTAACTTGATTTCGATCGTTGAAACCATTCTCGCTCTGTTTTCTCCTTCTCTCGGTGGCATTTCTTCGGTTCCTATTGTTATCCCGCTTACTTTCAGGTCTTTCATGAAACGATGGTTGGTTATTTCAGCAACATCCACAGCCGTTGTTATTGCCTGTCCCCTTGCCTTCAAAGTAACTTCTTTGGTGTCAGATGAGTGGAAACTTGTGATCACTGCCAACACGTAGTTCATGGCGGGTTTTCTTCCGATATACACAGTATTTTGTTCTTTGGACATACCATACACCTCCTTCTCATCATGGATTTTCTTGATGGATACCCTGAAATTTGGAAGCATTCATGTTGGACTTTGGACTAACTCTCCAATCGCGAACCTGCTTCCAACTCTCTTTATTTTGAACTTTACGCGTTCTCCCTGTTTAGTGCCTGGCACAAACACAATGAAGCCTTCAATTTTTGCAATACCGTCGCCTCTTCTACTTATGTCCTCGATTTCAGCTTCGTATTCCTTGTCAACTTCAACTGGCTTCTTAAGGTTAAATCTAGATCCTCTGCTTCCGAATCTTCTTCGTCCACTATATGAATAAGACATTCCATCACCTTGGTCTGAGTTGACAGCTAGAATTGCTTTTGAAAGAAAGCAAAACCGTCCGTAACCGTTCTACCCTTTTCGGAAGGCCTCTAACTGCTTAGCCCATGTTACTCTGGTCTTCCTTAATAACCTTTGTATGCGCGCGCATCAGAATTGTTGAAAAATAGTTGTCTTATGCGCGCATATTATGAACCTAGTGGACAAATGTCTAGACTAGAGTTGCGCGTGCATTCACACCTACGATTTTAAATTTCATTTATGTATTACCTATACGCAGCCAAAGGTGGTTTGATGTCTTCGTCTTTTTTGAGTCGCCAGATTAGGAGAACTAGTGACCTGCTTAAGGTGGGTGCCTCAGGTCAAGTTTCGGAATATGAAGAGCGTTTTGAGTCTTTAAGGGGGTTGTATGACCGTTTGCTTTCGGATTTTGTGGTTTCTGAGTTTAGCTATCAAAGGGCTTACAAAACGGCGGAGGAGTTTTTCAGGTCCAATAAGGTTCAGTTTGCCGGTGTGGATGGAACCATGTATTCGAGGCCCCTTTTTGATTTGATGATATTTTTTGGCGGAGCGTATGCAGCAACTGGAACCATTGAGTTTAGAACGGATGCGAAGCCTGTCGTGGAGTATGATTCCAAGTTCTTGGAGGAGGGTGCGAGCGTTTCAAGCGTGGTTCCTATTTTCATTAACGAGGTGCCTGATGTTGATCAGGCTTTTTTTGATTTGGAGGAGCCGGGTCAGCTTTCGGTTTCCAAGCCTTTGGTTGATGAGACCATTGTTAATAATGCTACTATTGCTAATTGGATCATGACTCTCGCTGAGTATTATTTGGCTTACAAGTTAGTTACTGATGCTGACAAGAAAATTCGGATTCTCTTCATGGATCGTGCTTTGTCTGCTGAACGCGCCGGCTTGCTGTATGACACTTCGAAGCGGGAGTTGTGGAAGGCCAAGGGTTCTTTAATCGGTTATGAAGTAGGTGGTGTTCCTATCGAATTGAGTGATTTGGCTTATGGCAGATATTGCATTCGACACCCTGCTATAGGTCTTCCTCCAGCAAGAGCGGACTACCTGCGCTATGCTATCATCTATTTGATAGAAGAGAAGGGTCCTTTTTCTTTGAGCCAGATTTGTGAGATGCTGGGTATTGAAGATGAGAAGCGTGTCAAAAGGGTGGAAAGATATGTTGAAGCTTCGTTGAAAGAGGGCCACTTCAAGAAGGAGGGTGCACAGTATTTCATTAACTCGAGGTATGTGAACACCTGGGACAAGCTAAGGAAGCTTGTCACGACGCTTGGCGATAGGTTCTTTTTTGAAGAGAAAAGTGAACAAATTAGTGCACATAGAATGAAAATTGTCAGAGGCAAGAAGGAGCATTGGCTTACAACTCTCGACATTGCCTTTCTGACTCTGTTTTGTTTCTATATGATTATTGAAGAGTGTTGGAAACGAAAGATCCTGCTCATCGGATTAACCAAGGATACGGCTGCTAGAGACTTTAAACGGCAATTGATTCCTATTCTCCAGAACGAGGGGATGCTGCGGGGTACGTTGACCGCTGAAGAGTTTGAAAAGATGCCTAACACCGACCGTATGATTCTGCAGTCTGTTTCCCTCTTTAACACTGAAAAGTTGAAAATTCCTTGGAGCCTCGTGGAGTATGATTCAGCTTTCAAGACTATGGTGGCAGATCAGAAAGGCAGGAAAGGATACGTGTTTGGCGCTAGGAGAAACAGGATTAGTGTCGAGAAGACATTCTTGAAGACTTATGTTCAGCTTTCTCAGGCTATTAAGGATCCTAGGCTTCGCAGCAATGTTTTACTCATTGATCGTCTTGTACATCCGGAGTTTGATCTGTCCGAAGAAAGCATGGTTCGGTTTTGGAATGAGTTTGGAGCTGCGAAGGAACCTGTGGAGGTGTTGTTGTTTAGAGATAAAACCGTGGAGAATAAGCTTCAGAATCTGATTATGGTGACCTTGCAATGCATGACTAGTCCTAGTATTCCGGAGGCTTTTGGTCATAACCGACCTTTGTTTATTGCGGATAAGGTAGCGAAGTGGTATTACGGTGCTTTCCAAAGGATAGCTGACAGTACCGGTGAGTGGATTCTGAATAATCATAAATTGAGGAAATTTGTTTTTTATATGAGTACGTTTAGGGAGAGGAGGGCGCGAATTGAGGCCGCGAGAAGAGAGTTTCTCTAGTAGGTATTTCACAGATTTCGAGGGAAGGTTTCATGGTAGGTTGAGCGCGGTTGTTCCTAGAAGAGCTCAGGGTCCTGTAGAATCTAAGCTTGCGGGCATATCTGCTCGCTATGACGGTAGAGTGAAGGTGGAGTATCAGAAGGATCTTATGGGACTCTTAGAAGAGGGCATGCTTCTGGCTGTGAAGAATTTCAAGCAGGGCAAGGAGAGCGAGGAAAGATATACACTCATGGAGATTTCAAGGGTTTGGCCTGAACATTTTGGTTTGAGAGGACTTTCAAATCACGGTTATTATCCTATGCAGTTTGAGATTATTGAGCAGTCTGAAGCGGATTGGAAAACTGATGATCAAGCTACAATGATGGTGCAGATCAGCTCCATTCCCATCAATTATGACCTCATCCTAAACGAAGAGAAGGATCCAGAATTTGTGAAAGGCTTTTCTTACCCTGTTGTCGCCAGCGAAACCCACATTCTTAACAGCGAGATGATTAACCGCATGTACAATCATAGGATCGCCAAAAAGATGGGCGTTGACACATCTAAAACGACTTCAGATGCACGGAAGGATCCTAGGCTTGGGCTCATCAAAATGTTTGAGGCAAGCAAGACGACTATTCCGATCTATGTAGACTTCGAGAGGCTGGTTAGGTACCACTTTGGGATTTTCGCCTTCACTGGCGGTGGCAAAAGTAACCTTATGTCGAACATTCTCCGACGGATCATGTACCATACAAAGGACACAAAAGTGATTATTTTTGATATAAGTTGTGAGTATCCATTTCTTTTAGTAGATGTGCTCGCGGACCCTAAGATCCCAGCTAGAGTAATTACTGAGAGTAGAATTGAATCAGTTGAACAGTTCTTTAACTCGGTGGTGAAGCCGAGGGAATATGAAGCTGATGAGAGAATTGTGAAGGGGCTTCTTGACGTGATGAGCCATGGAAAGGTTTCGTACTATACTAAGCCCAAGCTGAGAGTTCCCACTTATGGCCAGTTTCTGGACGAGTTGAACGAGCAAAGGAAAAAAAGCATGGACAAGCCTCATTACGTAAACGCTGTAGACGAGATTCGAGAAGCAAGCCTCGCATACATGGATCAACATGGGTTTATCGAGCATCATGAGCTTGACGAAGATTTCGTGAAATTCATTGATGCGAGGGCTAGTCAAGCTGTTCAGAAATTTAAGGTTCACGAAGCCAGTGGACTTTTCGCTTGGGCAACAACGAGATCAACAATTCTTGACGTGTTGAAGAGAAAGCGGGAAGAAGAAGAGGAAGAAACTGGAGGACTTACAGCTGAGAAGATTCGCGGTCTGCTTGAGGGTGAGGAGAGGCTTGTTTGCGTGTCTATTGCTGACCCCTTCACCATCAAAGACCTCGTTATCACGCTTTCGCGAGACCTACTAAATCGGAGAAAGAGAAAGTTTCAGGTTAAACCATATATTCTTCTCGCCTTTGATGAAGCCCAAGAGTTTATTCCGGACATGTCCAGCGCCAGCGGTATAGACAGAAAGTGTTCCAAGCATGTAGAAACTCTTCTTAGGCAAGGAAGAAAATATGGGCTTGGAGCTTGTGTTGCTACCCAAAGAATAGCTTACTTGAACACCAATGCCCTACAGCAGTTGCATACATACTTCGTGGGAACCTTGCCTAGACCCTACGACCGATCAGTGGTGAGCAACACCTTCATGATCGATCAAGGGATCCTAGAAAAAACCTTGGAGTTTGCACCTGGGGAATGGCTACTTTCTAGTTATATAGCCACCGGAATTGAAAACGTGCCTATTTTCATACAAGCAGACAATGCAGAAAACGAACTGGAAAAGTTCTTGAGTTAGACAACAAGTAGCTAGAGCCCCAAGCGCGCATTTACTGCATGCATAATTGCTTGCTTGGCATACTCCCTCTTTTCTTAGAATCATTCTACGTCACGCTGATGCTCGCGCAATAACTTGAGGAGCCTCATAGACAAAACATGTTAGAAACGGTAGGGGAGAAGGGGGTCTCACTTTTTCTAAGAAAAAATTTTTCAGCAATGGCTGCAAGTTCAAGATGAGTACTCAACGGTCACGTCCACATAAAGTTTAAGTCTCCTCGTTTATTTTCCCTTAAATGAGAGATACCTATGGTGTTCTGTTCCAAATGTGGAGAAAAGGTTGGTGAAACCACAAATTTCTGTCCTAAATGCGGTGCAAGAACTAGAAAAGCCACAGAAGCGGGAGTTGTCCCTCCAAAGGAAGAATTGAAAGAGGCCTTCTCTAAAATGGGAGAAGAGATAGAGAAAGCATTTTCAATAGCTGCAAAAGAAATCAAAGAAGCCTTCAAAACAGCGAGAGACGAAATCAGAGAAGCGATCAGTCCAGAACCCATCGCCTGCTCATACTGCAAAGAAAAGAATGTGGCTGGCTCCCAATTCTGTTACAAATGCGGCAAAAAACTAGAATAAAGCAAACTTGACAAACACACTTAAAGTAATTGCACAATAGTCACGTAGAAGGTCTAAAGGCGGTGGACTACGATGAAGACTTATTTGACAATTTGGTTCTACAGTGAAGGGGCAAGCCCCCGCGAAATTGTTGAGAGACTTCGTTCCCTGGGCTTCAAGCCCTTGCGCGGTCATCATGATCACGTTTACAATTGGGGCAAGGAAGCCAACCTTGAAGACATACTTCAACTCGCAAATTCAGTTCATGAAACCTTGAAAGGCTTGAAAGTTCTTTACAAATTAGAGACACAGTGAAACGACGCGCATTTTGATATGCAGAAAAATTTTTATTAGTAAAGGCTTAAACGCAGACTGGAGGCCTTTGCAGATGAGTTTAGAATCTAATAGAACTCTGGGTGGCGTAGGGGCTTTACTCATTGCTGTGGGCTCTTTTTTTCCATTTTTAAGTCTGGTCGGAATAATACTTGTGCTAGTAGCTATGAAAGGTTTGGCTGAATACTACAACGAAGCGGAAATTTTCGAGAATGCACTGTACGGTTTTATCTTTGGCATAATCGGCATCGTAGCGTTTATAGTGATCTTCTTTTCGGTCTTAATAGGAGGATTTTTCATTTTCGAGCCGCCATATTTCGTGGCCGCGCCTTCCGCCTTTGCAGTCGTCGCTCTCCTCGTAGCGTTACTTGTGATGTTCATATTCTTTCTGGTTCAAGCGATATTCTACAAGAAATCATTCACGATGCTTTCAGATAAGACGGGAGAGAAAATGTTTGATACTGCAGGGTTGCTGCTGCTCATAGGGGCCGTCTTAACCATAATCCTAGTAGGCGTAGTGTTGCTATTCGTCGCTTGGATACTAGCCACCGTAGCGTTTTTCTCAATTAGAGTTCCGGTGACTCAAGTTTCCGCGGCACCTCCTCCCACTGCGCCTGTCGTCACCGGTGAGAGAAGATTTTGCCAATACTGCGGGGCAGAGAATAGAACCGACGCTGTATTCTGCCAGAAATGCGGCAAGAAAATAATGTTGAAGTAGAAACTTCGCTGAACCCTCACCCATCTGAGCCTTTTTTTTGACCGCGCGCGGATTAAAGTTTTTAAGGAGTTGTTGATGACACTTCTGTCTATGAAGAAGCTAAAACTGCTTGGGCTACTTAGGGCGATGCTGAAAAACTCCAAGAGGAGCGATAGGGAAATCGCTAAGAGAATGGGGGTTTCGCAGCCAACCATTACCCGGACGAGGATGCAACTCATTAAAGAAGGATACATAAAGACCTATACGGTCATTCCAGATTTCGCTAAACTTGGCTACGAAATATTGGCGTTTACGTTTAGCAAAATGAAATCTTACCCAGATTCAAAAGAGGCTGAGAAAATAGTGCAACTTGCTCAAGAATGGGTAGGTACGCGTCATAATGTCATCTTTGCCGCAGATGGTGAAGGGCTTGGAAAAGACATAATCATGGTATCCTTTCACAAGAACTATTCGACCTACGCTGATTTCATGCGTTCTTACGCCTTGGATTGGGGGGCTGTCATAAGTGGATTTGAATCATTCTTGGTCGGCCTTGAGTCAGGATACAAAATGAAGCCTTTCGACCTAAAATATTTGGGAGACGACGCGTAGACGCGTGCTCTAACATAACTCTGTATCCAAAATGTTTATATTTCGAAAACTCCCTACGTGGTGAGTTGGTTGGGGAGGGAGTCTATTTCTTACCAATCTAACTCCTTTCTTTCCATAGCCCTCCTCAACTAGCTTTCCATTAGTTGACTGTACGCATGAACACAAAAAAGGGAAAGGTTGAGCCAGAGCCCGTAGGTAGTTGTTTTGTCCTGGGGCATAACAGATCAATTGTCAGGCAGATCTAAGAAATGACCACGCGCGCGCAGTCACGCTGGTATGTCCTTTTTTCGGGAGATCCACACGCAAATGACAAGTAGCACAATTGCCAGAATGGCTAGTGCAATGAAATCTCCTGCGTTGAAGAGACCGTCAATAATGACAGATGAGTAGTCCCAGTAGTTGAAAATGCTGATTGCTTTCATCCATTCAAGGCTCCTAGAGAAATTGCCAAAGGTGTACATGAAAAACTGCGCGAAAACAAAACCAAAAGTCAAGCCCATGCCAGCCCTCACTTTTTGGAATGAGACAGCAGTGAGCATGCCAACCGCAGCTATTACTAAAAGGAACGGCAGACAGCTTATCAATGACAGCACCACGGCGTTAATGGAAAACTCGTGCAAGGCGTTGACGCCTGCTAGCCCGCCAGCGAGCCCAACAGCGCCCACCAAAATTGTGAACAGCGCGACAAGGCTCATCGCGATGAACTTCTCCACCAAATAACGCTGCCACGAAATAGGTGTGGAGAACGTCATATCCATGCGTTTATTCTCGAAATCGCTTGCTATCATAGATACTGACAGGTAGGCGACGAAAAGTCCGGCGAGCATCCACCACCAGCTGAAAAGCTCCAGCGTTATGAACCCTTTTACTTCTAGCATACTAATTTCTCTTCCGCCAGTAAATCCTGCATAGACAGGATTCTTCATAAGTTCCTGGAAAGGATCTTCACCTTTTTCTGTTGTAGCAATGCCAATTAACACGGGATCAGACGAAGCGTTTGATACAGCCGTAACTGCATAATATCGTTTTTCCTCGAAGTCCTTTTCAAAAGTAATGCTGGTCTCATTGCCCATGTATTTCAGTTTTGCGGTTACCATGCTCAACCGGTTATCCTCGAGCACTGTGTAGCTGGTTGCGCCCTTCAGCGCCTCCCATGAAAGAGTAATGTTGCCTCCCTCTTCGTCAGGAAGCTCCAAGTCCACCTTGTTCGCCCCTTCCAACTCTTCAGCCAATGAATCCCGGAAAGTAGGAAAGATTAATGGTATTCCAGCAGAAACGATGGAGATGAGTAAGCCGAAAATAAGAAGTCCTTTCCATCCAGTTCTGAGTTCCATGTATGCTATTCTGCCAGCCATCATGTATCACCTGTATCTTCTACTTTTTGTTCAGTATAGTATTTCAGAAATAGTTCTTCCAAGCTGTAGGTTTTCAGATTCATGTTCAGTATTCGATGATTAGAGACAGTCTTGATGACACTATCAAGATTCTCATGGATAGTCATTACAAGTCTGCCGTTGTCCAAGTGTACGTCGCTCACGCCATCAAGCTTGAACTCGTCGATACTGACATGATCAATGAATTCAACCTCAAGCACTTTTCCTGTTCTTTCCTGCAAGACGTTGATGCCCTCCACCACTCTCACTTGCCCTTTTCTAATGATGGCAACTCTGTCACAGACTGATTCAACTTCTGCCAAAACATGTGAAGACATGAAGATGGTCTTTCCCTGCCTTTTTTCTTCACGTAGGATGTGGTAGAATTCTTGTTGCACAAGCGGGTCAAGTCCAGATGGCTCATCCAAAATGATGAGATCTTGATCTGCCATGAAAGCCTGAATTATGCCGACTTTCTGTTTGTTGCCTTTAGAAAGCTCGTTTGTTTTCCGATCAAGGTCGAGCTGAAGCCGTTCAGCCAGTGACATCATCTTCTTTGTGGAGTCACATTTGCGCAACGAGAGTAGATACTTGAGATAAGAACTTGCTTTAACTGATGGAATGAGGCCGAAATCGCCAGGCAGATACCCTGTCCTTTTTCGTATTGCCACTGCATCTCTGTGGGAATCCAGACCGAAAATGGTTATCTCACCTGCTGTTTTTGCGATTAACGCGAGGCAACACCGAATAGTGGTTGTTTTACCTGCTCCATTAGGCCCAAGAAAACCCATAATTTCTCCCCTGAACACGGTAAGATCTAAGTCCTTGACACCTACATGGCTCCCGTACATTTTTGTCAGCCTTCCTATTTCTAACACATTTTCGTGGGTCTTGGCATCATCCATTTTTATCTTGCTCCTTTGACTCTGCATGCGCACGCAGACATTTTGCTAAATACCATAATTTGCAAAATTGTGCAAATCACTACAAATACAGGAAAATATATAAACATATAAATCTTTTGTTAGTCATGTAGAGAAGTATGAGTTCCTTTAAGGAAATCAAAGCCGAATTTATGCGCATCTATGAAGACATCGCTAGGATGAGAGGTTTACCTACAGTTCTGGGCAGAATCATGGCCGTCTTTTTTCTTGAGGGACGTGAATTAAGCCACAAAGAAATTTCGAGTTTAACAGGATATTCCATCTCCTCTATAAGCAGAACCCTAGATCAGATGGTTCAAATGGGAATCGTCCACAAACACAAAGATGCTTCCCTAAAACATTTTGTGTATCACATGAATGTCAACGTTCAAGAACTAATCATCAACGGTCTAGAAAGGTGGATCAGTGCTTCCGAATCTCGTAGGAAGGACATAAAGACCTTGGCGCAAAAATTGAGCGTTCTCAAATCTGGAGAGGCAGAACAGAATGAAATACATCGATTGCAAGCAGTGTTGAAAGGCTTGGATGAAACAATTGGAACCATTCAAGAAGTCACAAGAAAAGTAATGAAACAGCTGCATGCAAATTGATTCATTAGGGAAAAGAATTGAAAGCGTTGCAGTACCACGTTGCCAAAGTGTAGCATAAACTACTTCTTCAGCACTTTTGATGTTAATGCCAGCTTGAACCTAGTACTTGGCTTCCATTTTTTCGTGTATGCAAACTCCACTAAGAAGAAGGTATTTGCCAGAAGAATTGCACGAATTATTCAAGTGCCTAGAGGCAAGAACAATAGCACGAGTTGCGAAGAAAAGAGAGAATTCTTCTATGAATAGGTTAATCTTCATTCAGCCATAATTCATCATTAAGCAAATCTCGGATCGCGTTGCGGATGGCCTCGCTTCTACTGGAATAATATTTTCTTCTAACTAATTCGTCGAGGTCTTTAATGTAGGCAGTGGGTAAGACAAGAGTTATCGATTTGGACATCCGTTTGACCATTTGTTATTAGCCTTCTGTTTAGGGTCAACATGATCTCTCAGAGAAGAACTGTGGAGAGTCTGCGAGACTTTTAAACGTTGCTTAAACGGAAAAATAGTTGCGTGCATCATTGAATAACTAACGAAAAACAAAGAGGCGAATAACATAAAAACAAAGGGAAAAAGCGTCACTTTTGTGCTAGCCATGTTGAAACAGGCGCGTGAGCACCCTAGCAGTTTTCTTTATACACATTTTCGAAAAGGATAAAATAATCGTTGTTCATCATAATTGAAACCCTCATAACTTAGAATTGGCTAGGAGTTTCAAATTTGGTTCTATCTCGATCTCAAAAGCTCTTGAGGATGGGCTTTCCCTTCGAAGTTCTAAACAGAGATTTGAAACTAGTTTTTCTCTCTAACCTCTTTGGCTCTTTTGGAGACGGTCTCTACGCCTATCTATTGCCGTATTACATGAAAGAAAGTCTAGAAGCCAGTTCAGTGGAAGTGGGGATTCTCTATGCCATAGTGATTCTAGTCGCGGCCTTCACGCTACTCGTCGCTGGGCTGCTCTCGGACAAATATGACCGCAAAAAAATCATGATTCTCGGGTGGATGGCGTGGATACCTGCACCCATACTTTTCTCGGTGGCGAAAAATTGGCTTCAAATGCTACCTGGAATGATTCTGTGGGGCGTCTGGCTCAGCGGATCAACAAATGTGGCATACATAGCGACTTCAGCGGATAAAAACAGATTAACCGTGACTTTCACCATGACTTCAGCAGCATGGTCTTTTGGCTACATTTTCTCTCCTGCACTAGGTGGCTACCTTTCCGAAGTTGTCGACATGAAAATTGTGTTTTACTCAGCATCTACTCTGTACACTTTAGCAGCGTTAAGCCTCTTCTTCATCACCAGTCAACGTGCAGAAGGTTATGCCCAAAGAACTGTGGAGAAACGATATTCATTGTTGGAACTTTTGAAGACGAGAAGACTTCTGCTCCTATCCGGCTTCTTCGCTTTACTGATGTTCATTTTGATGTTTTTCAGACCGTTCGTTCCACAGTTTCTCGGAGAAATTCGCGGTTACGAAGATCTCGAGATAGGCATCCTAGGTTCCATTGCATTCTTTGGCTCAGCAGTTTTAGGCATTCTTCTAGGCAAGTTAGGAGACCGGTGGAAAAAGGCGTACGCGCTTGCAGGAACCATGCTTCTAACCTGTAGTTCACTAGTCTTCTTGTTGTTGTTCGAAAATTTCGCAGTTTTGATCTTTGGCTTTTTCTTAGCTGGAAGCTCCTACATAACTTGGTCTCTAATGGCCGCTATTATAGCGCCTCACGCTCCAGAATCCATTAGAGCCCGATGGATATCTGTCCCCCAGGCAGCCACTATGTTTGCTTCTTTCATAGCTCCTTACATCGGCGGAGTTGTGTACGAGGCTTCGCCCTCCTACCCTTTCGCTATCGGCATAATTGCCACTCTTATCCTCGGGTTATTGGCGCTCACGAACTTCGTTGAATAGCCCTCTTCCGTGGCACCCCCTTGAAAACTCAGCTTGATTGGTGTCTATTTTTTCTTCTCGAAACACTCTATACAGATACCAACTATCTTCACGTTCTGAACAGAATGATGAACGTGCGTTAGACCTTCAGCAAACACGGTCTACATAACTTAAAAGGTTTCCACATTTTTTGACATCTGATTGGTTTAGCATTATTCATTCTTACCCCACAGAAGTATTGCTGCCCTAGCCTATAGGTAGTCAATCACAGGATTGAGTTTGAACCCCAAGCGCAAATCATGTGAACTATACGCATAGTTGAGAGTTTTGTTCCAAAAGATGCTTTTATAAATGCATATAACCATATTTAGTAATAGAGCAAGGCGAATAGAGCAGGTGGGGCGTTCAATAGATTGAAGAGAATGATAATGATCGAATTTTTTTGTCAAAAACACAGGCATCTGGAAAGGTACAGTGTACGAATCATCAAGAAAACTAATATATCGCCTGGAGCAAAAATACCGAAATTCCGCCCCAATGGAGACTTGAAGTACATAACTATTGGCAAAGCAGTTAGTTTTGATGAAGTTTTGAAAGACATAGGGAAAGATTTATCCCAAAAAGTAAAGATGAAACCCAAGCTAACGCTAATGTGACTGCGCGTATTTTCATATCCGAGAAAAAGCTCTTCGGCTCAACTGATCCCCTGCCTATGTTTCAGTCCAAGGTACAACCCGTAGAAAATGGTTAGGCTCACCAGTGACCAGAAGGTGAAGAAGGCTAAGTAATAAACGACGCAACGGTCGTGATAGCGCCTATACATTTTCGTTGTCTTATAGATAAATTCCATGAGCAACCACCCAAACAAGACCGCTGGAACGTACCAAGGCAGGAAAAAGAGAGAACCTACTGCGAGGATCAAAATGAAGCCTCGAATTAGGAGGTTGAAACGAACAAAGGAGGCCTTGAAGCCGTGCTTTGCGAACAGTTGGCCGACTCCTATAAAATGGTGAATGCACTTCCGCGTCGCTGTTCTCAGGGTGGGTGACCCCCGAAACCAGATGACCGCTTCCGGTTCGTAAAGTATCTTGTATTGTTGACTCACCATATAGGTGAGCTCAGTGTCCTCTCCGCGGCGCAGAGTTTCGTCAAAGCCGCCAACTTCAAGAATCACTTCACGTCTTAGGGCGAGGTTCATGGTGGGCGCTATCTCAACGTAAGCGTGGTTGGTCGGCATTTCCATTCTATTGCCAACGCAAGCGAGAAAACGAGCCACACCGCAGTCTGTGTTCCAGAGGCGCGTCCGACCTGTAACCCCAGCGATGTGGGGATCGGTGAAGTGTGGCAAGATCTTTTCGATCCATTGAGTCTCCGCATAACAGTCGGAGTCTATAAAGAAGACAAGGTCTCCCTTGCTCTCCTTGACACCGAGGTTGCGAGCGTGTCCGAAACCTAATCCCTGCTCCGAGACAAGTTTGACAGGATACTGCCCTAGAATGTCCAAGGTGCCATCGGTTGAACATCCGTCAACTACCACCACTTCGTCGGGTTTGCGGGTTTGCTTGAACACGGATTCCAGGCTCTTTCGAACGGTTGCCGCCGAATTCTTTGTTAGAAGAACTACCGAAACCTTGTAAGCGTCTATTTGTAAGGAGGAGCCTACTGGACAGGACGTGCGCACAAGACTTGAAGTATTCACTGGCGTCTTAATCACGTTTCAACAGGCTTGATCGGTACAGCTGTCTTCCTGCCAAAGCGGTTAACCAACCGCTGATCACCAAAACCGTAGCTGGAAAGTATTCACGATAATAGTTTAGCAGAACAGTGATGAGTATTAAAAAGACGACGGTGATTGCTGCAATAGATGCGAACCCAAACTTTTTTCCATATTTGTTGGCGCTTTGAATGCTAAGAAGCCCAGCCAGAAATATGTCACCCAACCCTAGGAGGTTATATCCTGCAGAAGGGAACATTGGAAGAATAACCACCACTGGTAGGCTTAGTTCTCCAACTAGTGTTTCAGCTGATTTCGGAATGAACCCCGTGACAAGAACGTTAATTATGTCCATAGCGGTTAGCAAGGCGACAAAAACAGCTGTTGTTTTCCACGTAAACAAACTACCCAGATAGACTGAGATGAAAATAGCGAAGATAATCCCAAAAAGGTTGAACGTGAACAAGTTCCAGTAAGGCGCCCGCGCAAAATAAAGGGCTATGAACAAGATTGGAGTCAAAGGCGCCAAATACCATTTCGGCACAAACAAATATGTGAAAAAGAAGAATCCCGAAAAGTAGACGCATAAGTATAGAATCAAAATAGCTTCGCTTGGAATGAGCACCAAAACGGCTACTACAATGCTCATTGCTATCACCAGAAGAATTCCATGATAATAACGAAACTTTACGTCTTGAAACACAGATCCAATCTTCTTTTCAGATCTAAAGTAAAGAAAAAGCGTAGCCAACAGAGTCAGAAACAGAACCAACGAAAGCAAAACATCAAAAGTCATACTTTACACATCGTCCAAAAGATTGAGAACCGCCAACGAAGCGTACAGCGCCTCCTCAGTTCTAACAGTTTCAGCTCCCTGACCAGGAATAGTATTGATCACAAAATTGGCAACCTCGTCCAAGGTAACGCGTTCTCGAGCCGCGATCTCATATAACCCCTGAGTTGGCGCTCCAAACGCCACCAAAATCCTATCCGAACTTTTCCATCGTCTACCCAACTCGTTCGTAACTTCTTTCAGCGGTCTGCCACGTCGAGAAGTGGCGACAACCAAGTCAAAGGATCTATTCTCTAAAAGTTGTCCAAGCGGAACTTCTGAAGGTGTCACGCGATAGCCCCAGTAGTTTTTGATTTCACCACGATTCGTTAAGACAGCTTTAGGATGCGTCCCCAGCTCTGTAACTCTCACCGTGACTCGATCGTTGAGCGGAAGGCGCGGTTCGGATACAAACAATGGTCGTTCAATCCCTATGTCCACAAGTGACCCACCCTTGACAACAGATGTCACCACACCTTCTCGATGTTCCCCTATCTTTAGGTTTTCTGTTCGATCTGAAAGTGGGTGATGAGGCGTTCGCAAGGGAGGAAGAGCGCCTGCATACTGCAGTTCCGGCCTTATCTTGAATAGTTTCTTGCGCAAGTATTGGGGGGTCTCCATGTAAGAGAGAAGGAGGGTAACCAAGTTGATGTCCCGACTTTGATCTGTGCGTGGGAGATCCGGAAAAACGATGATCTCGTCCACACGAAAAATGGCGGCTGCCCGCCCGATCAATCCAACCCTAAAAGTTTTTTCTCGAAGGTGCGGCACGTCGACGATTAAGGATCCAGGTATCGCCACAGAAAGTTCGTAGCTGCGTCTTAATGGAGCAGACTGTTGATTTCTAATGCTCACCTGCGATAACCTCAAAAGCTTTTACAACAAACCTTGTTTCTAAGTTTATTGGAAAGCCAAGGGTGAAATACATGGACAGAAAAGATCGTTTCACAGTCAAAGTGTGCAGCGCCAAACAAAGACCAGCTGACGAACTCGCATGGTGTGCCATCTGCCAAGAGGTAAAACCCCTCTTCTGGAAAGATGGGAAGCTGTTCTGTTTCGAAACCAAGTTCTATCCAAAAGGCTCCTGCCTCATCGTGCTTGACAGCTGCATCGCAGACATGCCCACCTACACCAGAACCGTTCGAGTTGAAGGAATAGCCAACATACCTTCCACCACAATTCCCGTAGTAAAAGCGTCAGCCATCGCCGAAAACATATTGAAGCAGGCTCTAAATATGCTCAATAAGCAAGATGGGAGGGTGTGAAAACGTACAAAACAACGGTTCTAGACCAACCTGAAGAGATCCGAAAAATAGACAAGAGCGAGCTACTTAAACACTGCTTGAAAACCAGCATCTATTGCAAAGAAGCTTTGCAAAGCGTCAAGAAAGTCTCAGTCAGATACGGGCGGCCTCAACACATCGTAGTAGTAGGCATGGGAGGCTCTGCTATTGGAGGAGAAATTCTTCGAGATTGGCTGATGGACGAGCTTCCCGTCTCCATGGAAGTCTGCAGAGACTACAATCTACCTGCTTACGTAAATGAGGACACGCTAGTTTTTGCGATCAGCTGTTCAGGAAAGACAGAAGAAACGCTTACGGCTTTTGTAGACGCGGTTAAAAGGGGATGTAAGATCATAACAGTAACCTCTGGAGGACATTTACTCGCCTTTTCCGAAAAACTAGGATTGCCGCACGTGATCGTGCCAAGCGAATTGCCCTCACGAGTCACCCTCCCGTATCTTTTCTTCCCACTTCCCCTTTTCTTAGAAAAACTGGGTGTCCTTCAAAATAAGGACAAAGAGATCCAAGAAACAATCGAGATTATTGAAAAGTTGAGCCGAGAAAACTCAATTGAAACTCCAGCAACAGAAAACTCGGCGAAAAAACTTGCGCTGGAACTAAGAGACACAATACCTGTGATCTACGGCTTCCGACAGTACGCAGCCATAGCTCGCCGGCTCAAAACACAACTCAACGAAAACAGCAAAATCCCCTCGAGAAATGACACTTTTCCGGAGCTCAACCACAATGAAGTTGTTGCATGGGAAGCATCTGAGGCACTTACGAAACGGTTCTCAGTTGTACTCATTCGCGATCATAAAGAGCCGCCGGAAATTAGACACAGAATCGAAGCAACCAAATCCCTAGTGTTGCAGAAGGCTGAGAAGGTTTTAGAAATTCATACAAGAGGAGACAGCAAATTGGCGAGAATTTTTTCAGTGTTGTTCATGGGAGACCTAACAAGCGTTTACCTAGCCATTCTGCACAACACGGATCCGACGCCAGTCGAGACTATTAACAAACTAAAAGAAGAGATGAAGAAACGCTTCACCACAATAGACAGACTGAAAAAAGAAGTCGAGTCAAGATGAACGAAAAGCCTAGTTTTGGAGCCTATTGGAGCCTATCGTTGCCTTTTCCCTTGGACAAACTCCTCAAACCATTTTTCAGCTATTTCTAAAGGCAACATCTGCGGCGGATGCTTGAAAGCATACGCGGAAATGCTCAAAAGAGAGCCAGCGACTCCGCGGTCCAGAGCAATCTTTGTGCCGCGTATGACGTCAAACAAAACGGAGCCGGCGTTTGGAGCGTCCACCGTGTTAAGTCGTATGTCAAGCTGCATAGAAACCCCTCCAAAGTAGAATCCCTTCACCCAAAAGTAACTGTCTCGCCGATTGTCCAAGAAATCCACGTAGTCAGTAGACCCCGCAACAACCGACGCCTTGTACGGCAGAGCCGTCTCCACCGATTTAGTTTTCATAATCCGTTTCGCTTCTCTCGCCCTCTCAAGGGTATCGAGAGATTCGGTTCCCCCTCCCACATCGAGTTGATAAGTTTCGGAAACCCGAACACCTCGATCCACCAACATTCTCAGCAAGGTTCTATGAAGAATAGTGGCTCCCACCTGA
>Ga0209636_10000656_pt1 | contig 34241 bp, 29 predicted proteins | sample DeeMarSWOR152_54_FD_187464 | JGI IMG/M metagenome (GOLD analysis project Ga0209636, IMG submission 187464) | Marine sediment microbial communities from White Oak River estuary, North Carolina - WOR-1-52-54 (SPAdes) (version 2) | ecosystem: Environmental > Aquatic > Marine > Intertidal zone >... | reverse complement strand
CGCAGTCTCCGTCACACGGATCCGACGTGACGGAGACTGCGAGGTCGTTTATGTGGTCGACTCTGGCAAAACTCCCGCAGCCGGACGCGTACTTTGACCAGCCAGCGGGTAGACCGTCGAGAGCAACACCCTCAAAGTCTTCGGTCCAGTTCGTACTGGTGCCGGCAACGACGACGTTGTCAAAATAACAAGCACCACACATTGTAGGGAAGAACCCGTCCTCATCGGACCAGCCATTGTCACTTTGCATATAAAACAGAATGCGCCACTGTTCCCCACCGCTCATATACGAGGCAACATTGATGGGACCCTCGGTTCCACTGACAACGTCGTCGTATGCCGCCAGAGTACGAAGGTCATCCCACTCACCGGCAACCGCATCGTAAGTCTGAAGTATGACGTAGGAGAAGTCATAACCCGGCTCGGTCTCGTTGTGGTAATCATACGACAGAGTCAAGACGTCGCCAGCACTGTGAGTCGCAGACGGAGTAACCACCATCTGATGCCAACTGTTGCCATAACCCGTGCCGTTTAGATCAGTGAAGCACGCCTCGCCACACTCGGCAGTCGTTAAACCGCAGAAAAGAACCTTGCTGGTCACGCACCAACCGATGGTCGTGCCGTCTTCCACATTGAAGTTGTCGGCCTCGTCTGCCGTTACATCCAAGCCCACCCAACCGTCCATGTTGAGGCCGCTGTGCGGGGTGGCGCCGAAGCCGGTTGAAGCCCACGTCCACATCTTCCTGTCCGTCCACCCTGGAGCAGCAGGCTCTGCGGCTTCCCAACGCCCTTCCCCATCGTCCCAAACCGTCCCGCCGTAATAGAAGGTGTCAGCAGTAACCTGACTCACGCCAAAAACACCTCCCACCGGGGCCACAGAGGTGAGAGGCTCAAGAAGCATGGGAACTCTCTTCTGCGTCTCCCTGGCTCCGGCAAGAGACGCCGTGCTCAATGCTGCAGCCAGGAGCACAAGCGAGATAGTCAGGGTCTTTTTCATCTTAATAAACCCTACCTGCACAGTGTCGTACTCTTTCCCTGGGTTCTGGCCTTCCGCGCGAACACAAAAAAGCGCACTCCACCCGTGGGAACGCGCATAAGGCTTAAACGGTAACATCACTCTACCGCCTGTCTGACCGACCTGCTGGAATATTCACCCCAACGACCCAATTATACTCTTGTGATAGGAAGGAGTCAAGCGACGAATGCGCCCGAAAGAGAGTCCGTTGACCTCCGGCATCACCGGAACAGCAGGAGAATCTTGAACCAGAAACCTGTCTCAATGCACGGCCACGCGTAGGGGCACGAAACTGACTGCTCGCCTCCCCACTGAGCCGTATGACCCGCATGGCGAAAAACTGCGGCTTCCTCGTACTGCACCTCGCAGTTGATCACATTGCTGTGAGCGAGCTCAGAGTTGGGAACAATATCAAAGTAGGTTGCGCCATTGTCCGAACGAACGTACTTAGCGTACCCCACGGCCTCTCTCGAATGACGACAGCCGGTCGTGGACGACACAATGATGGCTTCGGGGATCCCCGCTTGAGAGGGGCCGACCGCGAAGCCGGGACAAGGAACAAACTCCGTGAAGGAAACCGGTGCACCGCTGGCCTCGATCCCGAATGAAAGGCCAAGGAATCCCTCATTCATACCACAAACGTGAACACCAACAAGGCAATAACCGCCCTGTACGGTCTTCTCCTCGTAGCAGCGGATCTTACTGAGCGGATGATCGTTTTCGAGTAAGCACACGATTCCAGGCTTTTCGTCACAATCTCCGCTATTAACTGTAAGGAGAAGGAGAGGCTTTTCGTTCTCTTCTGCCAGAGCGGGAATAGAAAGGAAGAGACAGATGGCTACAATTCGAGTCAATACCTTCCTCATGCTATTCCCTCCATCTCGGCTTGATATCAGAACCGTTTAGCCCTGACATCAGAATACGCTCTTTGTGCTCCGTGACCAAAGGAAAAGTCCGCCATCTTTTCCTTGCATATACGCGCCCTTTTGGCTAGTGTGCGAGTGCTGTTTCACTGTCCGAACGCGTGCGCGAATCGTCTCGGGCATCTCGGCTGCCTGCGCCTCCTGATGCGCCGGGCACACTGGCTAGGTTCTGCGGAGATTGCTTCACAGGCTCTCCAACGCACTCACTGTGACACCGCGAAGACGTGATGCCACGCTCGTTCCCGCAACGTGCAGACACCGTGTAAGGATTGACTGGCTCGTATGACCTCCCCGGGAAAGACCATTGTAGTGATGCCGGCCTACAATGCCGAGACCACGCTAGAGCAGACTCTGTCCGACATGCCCCAAGGCGCCGCTGACGAAATCATTCTGGTCGACGACTGCAGCAAGGACGGAACAGCCGAGCTCGCCCGCAGTCTAGGCCTCACGGTGATCGAACACGAACGTAACACGGGATACGGCGCGAACCAGAAGACCTGTTACCGAGAGGCGCTCAAGCGCGGAGCAGACGTCATAATAATGATTCATCCCGATTACCAGTATGACTCGAGTCTGGTGGCAATCATAACCGAACTGCTGCAAAAGGGGCATTGCGACGTGCTGCTCGGCAACAGGATCAGGTCACGGCACGAAGCCCTGGCAGGAGGAATGCCCTTTTACAAATACGTCGCCAACAGAGGGCTGACAATCATAGAGAATGTCTGGCTGGGGCAGAACCTGGGGGAGTTCCATTCCGGGATGAGAGGCTACCGCAGAGAGGTTCTCGAAACGATACCTTGGGAAAGTAACAGCGACGATTTCGTGTTCGATAGCCAATTCCTCGTCCAAGCCGTACACTTTGGCTTTCGTCTGGGGGACATCCCGGTCCCGGTGCGGTACATGAAAGAAGCCAGCAGTATCAACTTGGGGCAAGGCACGATCTACGGACTCCGTACCCTTGAGACTCTCCTTACCTTCAGCCTGCATCGCGCCGGAATTGTGCAGAGTCCCCTCTTTCAAGAACGAAAGACCGCGAACTAGGTGAAGCATGGACGTGAAGAGCCGCGAACTAGACCCGGCCGTTACTTCGTTCAGGAGAACTGACGCGATTCTGGCTGGACTGATTCTCTTGCTGGCGCTGCTTTACCGTCTGTACGCACTGACCGGCGACATAATGTACGACCCCGTGGTCTACGCTCAGAATGCGTACAATCTGCTCAACGGAACGTTTCGACTCGACACTTACTCTTGGTATGACCATCGGTTTACAGTTTTCGTTCCCGTGGCTCCTGCCTACGCCCTTCTGGGCGTAGGGACCCTGTCAACCCACATCTGGCCGCTCATCCTCTCGCTCTCTCAAGTAGGAGCCGTTCTGTGGCTGGGTTATCGCTGGCTCGGTCGAGAGGTTGCCATACTTGCGGCACTATTTCTGGCTTTGCTGCCCCTGGACGTTGTATGTGCGGGGGTTTTGAATCCAGACATTGTCATTGCCTTTTTCGTCACCTGCTCTGCGATGTGCTGGATCGTAGCATTTGAGCGAAGAAGCGGCCCCACCAGGACACCGCTCTTTCTTGCGGGTCTGTTCTGCGGCCTGGCGGTTCTCACCCGTCCGTACGCCGTGGTGATGCTGGTGTTCTTCTTCGGATACGCTGTCTGGCAACGCGCATTGCTGAAAAGCCTTTTCTGGTTGTGCCTGGGCCTGATTTTGATAGGAACGCCGATTTTGCTTCTCTACGCGGTCCGGACAGGCGACCCACTTTTCCGACTGCACGCCATATCAAGCTTCTACGGAGCTCCTCCTGCACCGGAGGGAGCTGGCTGGCTGACTTATCCGGCGCTCGTCTGGAACGTCAGAAATGCAACCGGGCTCTTCGCGCCCCTCTTCGCCGCGGCTGCACTGCTCGGGCTCGTGCGTCCGACCCGACAGCGCCTGGTCCTGCTTTTCTGGATAGCACCCATGCTGATGTATCTTCAGTTCGGCTCCATGAGCCTTAACTCCTACGTGCCTGTCTTCAAGGAAGTGCGCTTTCTTACACCACTGCTGGCTCCGGCGGCACTCCTGGCCGCACTGGTGATTCTTGAGGAGCTGCCTGAGATTATACGCAAGGCGGGGAGTCTGTTGAGGCTCTCTTCTACGGAGCGCCTGAATAAGCTCTTGCTCGTCGTTCTCATACTGATTCTCTGTGCGAGCTCTCTAGTGTTTATCCGCAATCACAGAAGCAGACACCTTGGAGTGGCAAACAGTTTCAGAAGCGCTGTCGCTGTGTTGAAAACTGAGGAGATTCCTATCTTGATTGATCACTGGCGCACGGGTATTCGCCTGAGCTATTACTTCGATTTCGAGGAGGGTTCTCACTTCTATGCAGGTGCCGACGAATCCAAAAGAATGTTGCGAACAATTACTCCTGAGGGCTCCAGACTCGGATATCTGAAATGGTATGAGGACCCGTTTGATATTCCGGAGGCGTTCGTGGTTCTGGAGGACGAGATACTCGGCCAGGCGGAGAAGGTAGCGGCACTCGATCCGGCTCGCTCAGCCTATCCGGCGAAAGACATTCCCGCTTACTGTCACAATCCGCCGGCTTCGTGGCGATCTATGGGAAGATTCGGTTCTCTGCGCGTCTTTCGGACGAGCAGAAAGGATTCCCTTACCTGTACTTGAGCAGAGTCGCCTTTACCTCTTTCGTTTCCTCGGCCGTGGTCTTCGTCTGGGCAGTGGTCACTTCTTGTGTCTTGCCCTTCCTCTCTCTCGTCTCAGTGGTTTCCGTGTACTTGGATGACTCGCCGGATACGTAGCGCTCGAACCCCAGGATTACGATTGCATCGGCTCCCTTCTCGCGAGCTTTCTCGAGCATCTGCTTCTGCATCTTCTCTGCACTGACCAACGCGTTGCCGGTAGCGATAACGTGTCCCATCACCTCGTAGTCCTGCTCCACGTCGTCCAGTGAGAAAAATAGGTCAACGTGTGTGGTGGGAGGGTATTCACGCCCAACGTAGTCGATTGTTGCACAGCCCACCAGACAGAGCGCAGCGGCCATCAGCAATGTCATAACTCTCATTTGCTCTTTACTCTTTCTCTGGTTCCTTCCTTGACTCTTTCTCTGAGTCCTTCTCTGATCCCTTCTTCAATTTCCTCTCGCACGGATGCTCCTTCACATCACCGTGACACTTTTTTGTCTGTTCTGGAGAGCACTCCTCGGGCTCACCCTTTAGTTGCTCTGGCTTCTGGCACCCCCCCTTGTTCTCACACACGGCCTACCTCCTTTGGTCGACGACCACGTCTCCACCCTTCATCACCCACTCGACGTTGTTGATGACCACCTTAATGTCGGCCAGAGGATCTCCCTTGACGGCCACAATATCAGCATAGTATCCGGGCGCGACCTTGCCAAGTTCTTCTTCCATTCCAAGGAGAGCGGCGCCGTTGATGGTCGCCGCAATCAACGCTTCTTCCGGTGTCATCCCGGCCTTCACGAACCAGTCCAATTCACGCGTGTTTTCGCCAAACATTGTGAAGAGCGCGTCAGAGCCCATGGCAAACTTGACGCCAGCCGTGCGGGCTCGTCGAGCGGTCTCGAGATTGCGTTCCACAAACGCCCTGAGTTGAGCCTCGATCTCTTCAGAGTAGCCGTAATCTTCCCGGTTATCGGCGTAGTAGCGGTTGTGGTCAATGGTTGGAACGTAGAAGACTTTCCTCCGCGCCATCTCGGCCATGGTCTCATCGTCCAGGTCGATGGCGTGTTCTATAGAGTTCGCCCCTGCTCTGACGGCATCGCGGGCCGCGTCGGGTCCATACGAGTGAACTGCTATACGCTTTCCCATGTTTTGGGTAACATCGACGGCGGCCTTTATCTCCTCGAACGTGAAGGTTTGATATCCGGTCAGGTCACTGGCGCTTCCTGTGGAGGCAAACATCTTGATGACGTCGGCTCCGGCTGCGATCTGCTCTCTAACCACACGCTTCACTTCTGCCACTCCATCGGCCCGCCCCCAGCCCGGGGAAACCTGGCCGGGATAGGTGGGGGCAAAGGTCGCAAGCAGACCGTAGCCTGAAACAAACATCCTGGGCCCGACCATCGCTCCTCTGTTGATGAGGTCGCGCATGGCGATGTCCATGCGAACGCAGGAATTGGGATCGAAGGCACCCAGATCACGAACCGCGGTGACACCTGCTTCGAGCGTCTTTCGCGCGTTCTCCTGAGCAAGAAACACCGTCACGGCAGGAGACATGCTTCCCGCCTGTTCCCACGGATTAGTTCCGGGTGTCTGGTCCCAGTAGTACGTCATGTGGGTGTGCACGTCGATAAGGCCCGGCACTCCCGTGTATTCGGAAAGGTCGACTACCTCCGCCGCCTCATCGAACGGGAATCTGCCGGTAGACACGTCCAGGATTCGGTCCCCTTCGATGATGACGACGGCGTCTTTCAGAACCCGTCCGGTGCCATCCCACAGCTTTCCGAATCTTATCGCCTTCGTGCCAGTCGAACCGTACGAATCGGAAGGTGAGCAGGCCGCGAGATACGTGAGGGTCAGTACCACTGCAGCAGCGAGCACAAGGGCACAAGATCGTCCGGTTTGCCGAGCCGAAAGCGAACCGAACATACGCATGGTGAACCTCCTTTTGACCAGGGAGACTTCAGGGCTCCCACTGCACTCAATAAAGCTCCGAATTCGACGTGCGCGACGCGTGTCGGAGCAGGCGTCGAGCAGACGCCCGAACGCAAATTCCGCCGGGCGCAGCCCAGCTGCAAGTGGGCGTTCGAGCGCTCGCAGCATAATCCACGGAGAATCGAAGGTCAAGCCCATCGCTGCTCTCCCGCATCCCTCGCACAGCTATCTGGACCCCTCAGCGTTCAACACCAAGGCACCAGGAAAGTCCACGGTCCGCTTGCGGCCCAGAGGGTTCGTGCTGCGCAGCCGCTCACGGTCAACTGAGCGCTGGCACCCATCTTGACACGCCGAGTCCAAAGGTGGTATGTTTTAGTGTTTGTGTCTCCGGTTGACCTCTTCTGACGGAGGAAAGCATGCACGCTATCGTCTGCATAAAGCAGGTCCCCGAGAGCCCCAACGTGGGCATCGATCCCTCAACAAATACTTTAATTCGCGAGGGTATCCCAAGCATTATCAACCCGTTCGACATGTATGCCATCGAGGAGGCCCTCCTCCTGAAGGACAAGTTTGGCGGTAAGGTAACGGTCTTAACGATGGGACCTCCTCAGGCAGTAGAGGCCCTGCGGGAAGCTATCGCCATGGGCGCCGACGAGGCACTGCTGCTGAGTGATAAGGCGTTTGCAGGTGCTGACACGTGGGCGACCTCATACACCCTGGCGAAGGCCGTGGAGAAAATCGCTGAATACGACATAGTCTTCTGCGGCAAGCAGGCCATCGACGGTGACACCGCGCAGGTTGGACCGGGTGTGGCCAGGCGTCTCGGCATCCCGCAGCTCACATACGTAAGCAAGATCAGGGAGATAGACATTGAAGGTGAGAGAATCGTGGTGGAGAGAATGCTCGAGGCAGGAAAAGAGGTCGTCGAATCTAAGCTCCCGGCCCTGCTGACCGTCGTGAAGGACATAAACCAGCCTCGCTTCAGATCGCTCATGGGAATCAGGAGAGCTTCCCAGGCCGAGATTCCGGTCCTGGGACCCGCGGATTTAGGATGCGAGGAGGAAAAGATAGGCCTTGCGGGCTCGCCCACAGAGGTAGTCAAGATTTTCACGCCCGAGCCTCGCAAGGGTGGACAGGTGCTCGAAGGAGAGCCTGAGGAAACTTGCGTGCTTCTCATCGAGAAGATCATGGACGCAAAGATTCTCTAGGATTCGGGCCCCACTGGGACCGGCTTTGAGTGCACAATCACACGCGAAAAGGAGATTATGCCGAATCTGAGAGTTGACGAGGAAGCCTGTACAGGTTGCGGGGCTTGCATAGAGACTTGTCCGTTCGGGGCACTCACGCTCGAGGATGAAATCGTCCGCATTGGGGAGAGCTGTAATGACTGCGGGGCTTGTATCAGTTCGTGTCCGACAGAGGCCCTCATTCTGGAGCGTCCCGAACCTGCCGCCGCAATGGACATCTCCGGCTACAAGGACGTCTGGGTAGTCGTTGAGTACGGTAAGAAAGGCATATCCCACGTCGCACTCGAGCTTCTCGGGAAGGGAAGGCAGCTGGCCGACACCCTGCACTGTCGTCTGTGTGCCCTGATTCTGGGTGACGGTGTCTCTCGGCTTTCGGAAGAGGCATTTGCCTACGGCGCCGACGTGGTCTATCTGGTTGACAATCCCGCCCTGGGCAAGTATCGCACCGACCCCTACGTCGAAGCGGCCGCCCTTCTCGTGAGAAAGTACAAACCTGAAATAATACTTCTCGGAGCAACTACAACGGGCAGGGATTTTGCGGGCGCTCTCGCAACCGAAATCGGCACGGGGCTTACTGCTGACTGTACGGGGCTTGAGATCGAACCGGACGGTAAGAACCTGATTCAGACCAGGCCTGCCTTCGGTGGCAACATAATGGCTCAGATACTATGTCGCAGGTACCGACCCCAAATGGCCACGGTGAGACCTAAGGTGATGGAGCTGCCGGAGCGTGTGGATGGGAGGAAGGGAGAAATCATCACCGAAGAGGTGGCCCTCAACGAAGAGAAGTTCCTCACCAAGGTGCTCGAGTTCGTTAAGGAGGAGGGTTCAACGGTCAACCTTGCTGACGCCGACGTGATAGTCTCCGGCGGGCGCGGACTGGGCGACCCGAAGCATTTCGCAATAATAGAGGAGCTCGCGAAAACACTTGGCGGGGCCGTGGGTGCCTCACGCGCATCAGTAGATGCGGGATGGATCCCCTATCCCCATCAGGTCGGACAGACCGGAAAGACAGTGAGACCCAAGCTCTACATAGCCTGCGGCATCTCCGGTGCGATTCAGCACCTCGCGGGGATGCAAACATCTGACATCATAGTGGCGATAAACAAAGACCCCGACGCACCGATCTTCAAGGTGGCCACTTACGGAATCGTGGGGGACCTGTTCAAGATAGTCCCGCTACTCACAGAGAAGTTCAAAGAGCGACTCGGGAAATAGTGCCTCTCTGTTTTGGGCGTAGGTGGGGCTGCTGCACGAATCCCCTCAGGGCCACCACGGACCTCCCAAGGCAGCAGCGCACGAGGATTGTCAGATAAGCTTCATTGCCTGCCGCAGATCCCAGATCAAATCGTCGACGTCTTCAAGGCCCACCGAGAGCCTAACCAGACCCTCAGTAATGCCGGCCTCTTTAAGTTCTTCTGAGGAATATCCTGAATGTGTCATGGTGGCAGGATGCTGGATCAGGGTGTCTACGTCTCCGAGGCTGATTGCCAGCACGCAGACCTTAACGCTGTTCATAAGCGTCCTGCCCGCTTCCTTTCCTCCCTTCAGCTCGAAGGCTATCATTCCACCGGGGCCCCTCATCTGTCTCCTGGCGAGCTCGTACTGAGGATGCGTGCGCAGCCACGGAAACCACACTCTCTCAACTTTCGGATGGGACGAAAGAAACTGGGCGATTTCCATAGCATTCTCTGAGTGCTTGTCCATCCGGACGGCCAGCGTCTTGAGTCCCCTGAGCAGAAGCCAGGCGTTAAAAGGGCTGATGCAACCACCGAGGTCTCTCAGATGCACCTTTTTCATTTCCTTTATCTTGTCGGCAGGACCCACCACTAGACCGGCGACGGTGTCGCCGTGCCCACCGATGTACTTGGTCGCGCTGTGGACTACGTAATCAGCACCAAGGGCAATCGGGTTCTGATAGTAAGGCGTACTGAAGGTGTTATCCACGGCCAAGACTACCCCGCGCTTCTTGCAGATTGATGAAACTGCCGCAATGTCAATCAGCTTCAGAGTGGGATTGGCGGGTGTCTCAACGAAGACAAGCCTGGTACGTTCGTCGATGGCTTTTTCAACGTTCTCCGGCTTCGAGGCGTCAACGTCCTCCACTTCGATGTTGAGACGCGGAAAGGTGCCCTTGAAAAGTTGGTGTGTTCCCCCATAGAGAGTGTCGGAGGCCACGATTTTCTCCCCGCTTTTCGTGAGACTTACCACAAGCGTCACCGTTGCCGCCATCCCAGACGCCGTGGCCACGGCCGCTTCTCCCCCTTCCAGAAGCGCGATCTCGTTCTCTAGGACAGTGTGTGTGGGATTCCCGAGTCGCGTGTAGTAGTATCCCTCCACCTCCCCGGCGAACAGCGCGGCTCCCTGCTCTGCGCTTTCAAAGGCAAAAGTCGAGCTCTGAAAAATTGGTGTGGAAAGAGCACGCACGGGAGTATCTTCTTCGTGCTTGTCGAGCCGCCTCTTTCCGTGAATAGCTGTCGTGGCAAAGCCAAGTGTTCTCTCTTTCATGTCTCTCAATCCTTGTTTTTTCTTACCGCTTTCTTCAAGTCGTTAATGCGGTCACATACTTCCCATGTGAAGCCGTCTTCCAATCTGCCGAAGTGTCCGTACGCGGCAGTGCGCTCGTAAATGGGTCGTCTCAGGTCGAGTGCCTCGATGATGCCTGCCGGAGTCAGGTTAAACGTGTCCCTGATCGCGCGGACGAGTTTTTCCTCCTTGACCTTTCCAGTTCCGAAGGTGTCGACTGTGACTGAGACAGGCTCCTCTATCCCGATGGCGTACGCCAACTGAATCTCACACCTAGCGGCCAATCCAGCGGCAACAACATTCTTTGCCACGTACCTTGCGGCGTAGGAACCTGAGCGGTCAGTCTTTGTAGGATCCTTACCTGAGAGCGCGGCCCCTCCGTTCCTGGCTGAGATCCCGTACGAATCTACTGCCACCTTTCGTCCAGTGAGTCCGACGTCCACCCGCGGGCCACCCGAGATAAACTTTCCGGCGGGGTTAATCAGATACTTTGTCTTCTCGGAGGGCAACCCGGTAGGGACGAGCACCTTATCAATCACTTCCTTCTTGAGGTCCTGACGCAATTGGTCAAGTTCAATCTCTTCCGAGTGCTGGGCGGAGAGAACCAACGTGTCAATGGAGATCGGCTTTCCTGCGTCGTATTCCACCGTGACTTGAGACTTCCCGTCCGGCCGCAGATAAGGCAGAATGCCGGATTCTCTTACCTCTTTCAGTCGCCTCGTAAGCCCGTGAGCGAGGAAGATCGGCACCGGCATGTATTCAGAAGAGAACCCCGCGGCCTCCGATTCGTTAGTGGCATAGCCGACCATCATGCCCTGGTCACCGGCTCCCTTGCGGTCCACGGCCAGACCGATTTCAGGACATTGCTCGTCTATCATCACTATGACGGCACACGTTTGATAGTCGAATCCGGAAATGGGGCCAGAGTAGCCGATTCGTTTGAGCTTCTCGCGAACGATGCCGGTGACGTCAACGTAACACTTGGTCGTCATCTCCCCTGTCACAACAACGAGACCCGTGGTGATGAGGACCTCGCACGCCACGCGCGCGTAAGCGTCCTCCCTGATAATCGCATCCAGAATCGCATCGGATATCTGGTCGCAGACCTTGTCTGGATGGGCGTCGCTGACTGACTCGGAAGTGGTGAGGTACTTTGGCACTTATAAGTCCTTTCTCCTGTGCGGCTTCCCAAACTTGTTAGTTTCTCACAGATCGTGAACCGCTGTCAATCGCATTTCCGACTCCGTGCACGCCGTTCAATAACGAGAACCCTTGATGAAATCTTGACCCGCAAGGCCCGAGCGTGATAACCCATGATGAAATCTTGACCCGCGAGGCGCGAGCGTGATATTGTGCGGAACAACAGACGGATAGTTACAGCAAGGCCAAAGACAAACGGCCTGAAAGTCAGCCATATCAAGTAAGAGTAGAGTGAACGAGACCCGTGACTCGGCCTCAGCAATGCCGGCAGGTGCTCTGTGATTAACCACGAAGGTTCAGATCCCTCGTCTCTGGAAGACCGTCTTTCGAACAGGGCTCTGGTGTTGGTCCTCCTGGTCGTGGCCGCGGCCCTCAGAGTCTATCACCTTTCCAGTCAGAGCATCTGGGTCGACGAGATGCTCACACTCTCCTCAAGCGGCATTACCGCGCCCCTTAGCGCAATCGACATCTTTGATAATCTGCACGGCCCGCTTCATTCGATGATCCTCTTCTTGTGGACGAGGGTCGCCGGGGATAGCGAGTTTGCCCTCAGAGTCCCTTCGGTGCTGTTCAGTGTTCTCTCTCTCATCGTTATCTACAGACTCATTCTCAAGCTTTCGGATTCCAAAACGGCGCTCGTGGCTCTCGCACTCATGGCGATATCCCCATTTCATCTGTGGTACGGACAGGAAGCTCGAAACTACAGTCTGCTGCTTCTTCTCTCCGCACTCTCTTTCGACAGCTACCTGTCTCTGCTTTCCGAACCGGGAAGAACCAACTTCGGGAAGTATGTCCTTTTCACCTTCGCAGCCTTTCTCAGCAACATGAGCATGGCCTTTCTCGTGATTGTCCAAGACCTCCTTTTCTTTTTTTCTCCGCGGAAACTCTCATTTCGCAACCTCGTTCTTGCCCACATCCTGATTGCGCTTCTGCTGCTACCTTGGCTCAAGGGAATGTTCGAGAGGGTGGAGTTTCACAGGCTGCTGAAGACTGAGCCCTATCCTGAGACTCAGTTCCTGAGGGGAGAGACAACTTTCTCCCCGTTGGCCGTCCCCTACACCTGCTACGTTTTCTCCGTGGGTTATTCACTGGGGCCTGGCTTGAGGGAACTCCACGAATCGGCTGGAATCGCGGGTTTCTCCAGGCATCTGTCTGTTCTAATTCCTGCAGCGGCCTGCTTCTCACTCGCGTTTTTGTTTGGGCTGATTTCTCTGAGAAAAAGAAAGAAGCTTATGCTTCTCCTGCTTCTCTGGTTGCTCGTTCCGCTGGCAATTGTCTCGCTTTTTGCAGTGAAGAACTTCAAGCCCTTTAATCCCAGATACGTGATGGTGGCTTTTCCTGCTTATATGCTCATAGTGGCCGAAGGGCTGCGCCTACGAACATTAGCTTTTCTGAGGGTAGTTCTGGTCGCAGCGATTGTTGTGGTAACGATCATCTCCCTGTGGAACTACTACCACGTTCCCGAATACCAGAAGGACGATTTCAGGGCGGCTGCCGGCGTCCTCAACGCGGAGGTCACGCCGGGCGACGTCGTCTTCGCAGAAGGGACGTACGAGCCTTTAATCTACTACTGCCGTGACACGCTTCCGATCCTCCCCCTCTTCCCGGAACTCATAAGCGATGAACACGAATTGGAGTCCTACGTCCTGAAGGAAGCAGAAGAGGCGGACCGCATCTGGCTCGTAACATCCAGGCTGTGGAATCTTGACCCGGAGAAGCGTGTACTCGCGCAGTTCACAAAGCTCTTCGGTGCAGAGAAAGAACTACATTTTGAAGGGGTCGACCTGACGCTCTTTCTGAAAAGGCGCGAGGCCCGCTCTGAGAGTGCAAGGGGTGAGGGCACGTGGAAAGACCTAGCGAGTTTCTGAACAACCGCGCCGACAGTCAGTCGCACCGTGTGAGGCAAAGTTGAAGCTTCTCATAATACACGAAAGAGCGCCTGAATACGCGGCGCTCATCAAGGCGGAGCTTCCGGACCTCGAGATCACCGCAGCCAGGAACAAGGGTGAGATCCCGGCTTCACTCGAAGAGACAGACATCATACTGGCCTGGCGCGTTCCCAAGGACGTGCTTAAGAAGGCAACGAACGTGAAGTGGCTTGCCTCACCTGGCGCAGGCGCAGACCATTTGATCTTGCCCGGACTCTCAGAAGAGACAGTCATCACCAAGGCCCCTCCCCTCTTTGGCGAGCTCATTGCCGAGTACGTGATTGGCTATGTCCTGCACGTCTCCATGTGCGTAGGGGAGGTGCTGAGGAACATGGAGAAGAAATCGTGGACCGTTCCGAAACGTTTCCGTCTGCGGGGGAGGCTCATGGGGATACTGGGGATGGGAACTATCGGAACCGAGATCGCAAGGACGGCCAGATTTTTTGGGATGAAGGTGTGGGGGTTAAGGAGAACGTCCCGACCTTCTTCCGAGGCCGACAGAGTTTTCGGGATAGAGGAACTAAATGATTTCCTTCCTCATCCCGATTTTATTGCTCTCACTCTTCCGCTCACAGAAGAAACCAGAAACCTGATCGCACTGGATCAACTCTCTCTGATGAAACCTACTTGCTGGATTATCAACGTGGGCAGGGGCCGGATATTGAATGAAGACGATCTTGCGAGGGTGTTGCAGGAAGGAAAACTCGGAGGATACGTGGCAGACGTGTTTGCGAAAGAGCCGCTTCAGGAAAAGAGCCCTCTTTGGGATCTTCCCAACGTCATAGTCACCCCTCATTACGCAGCACTTACGCGGCCCGAGGAATTCGTTCCGTCTTTCGTAGAGAACTTCCGACGGCTGGTGACCGGCCGACCTCTTCTGTTCCAAATCGACAGGGACAGGGGTTACTGACCCAGGATGGTCTTCGCATTGAGCCATGAAGACCTCCCCACTGTCCCGAGTCCAACCCGTAAGAATTTACCGAAATCCAGCAAACGGCCCGTGCCTCCCTCGATATATTCTATCACGCACACTAGTGCGACAGGAAGCACGGGCTCATTCTGCTGAAGCTTGCTTGCCTAGCGCGTGCCTGCAAAGCCCCTGCCGGTACCCCTCAGCGATGTGATGTCTCGCGCTCGTGAAGCAGAGAGAGGCGGAACCGTAGCGTAGGGGTAATTGATGAGCTCCATGTCTACGCCCGTGACATCGTCAACGACGAAGACCGGAATTAACACGGGTCCCCCGCCGTGCGGCAATTCACCGTACACTGCAACGGGTTCTGCCGGAACGTCGCCAACAAAATCAAGTTCTCCATTTCCATTGAGGTCCATGAAGCAAATGATGTAGTAGCATCCGAACCTCAGTGGCGTGCTCGTGTAAGGACCGGTCCCGTCGGGCACAATGGCGTAGCCGACCAGATCTACCTCCTCTCCCGCGGTGGGATCCTCCATGAAGAAAAAGACGTAGGTCGTATCCGACTCGGTCACGTCAGGGGACTTGGTTATCGTGCCTGAAATGGTGCAGAGTCGGAATTCGTAATCAAGTGAGATGTCTATTCCGCCCGTGGTCTTACCTGCAACGACTACGACCGGATCCGGTATGGTATCGAGGTCGGTGTCATACATGCCCGCTGGTTCTCCGATATCGACCTCCCCGTTGTCGTTCACATCCAGGACGGATGCCACATAGTAAGTCCCAGGGGGGACGGGGTCCACAGTGTAAGGCCCGAGCGACTCACTCCAGGCCTCCATGACCGGCTCTGTCAGACACGGGGTGTCAAACAGGCCTATGAACACGGGACCGGACACTTGAGTCACACCCTGGGTAAGGAGCGGACTGTAGGTTACGGTCCCGGTGATTGCCCCTCCGTTTCCTGTTACGAAGCTCCAAGGATACTCCGACTCAAACGGATTTCCTGAAACGTCCATCGCGCCTGTCCCGATCGACGCATAATACATCGAGAGATCCTCGAGGGCTTCAGTCGCGGTAAAAATGGCTCTCGCGTCGTTGGCCTCCCAGCTGAAGCTTCCAGGGATGGAGTAGCCGAGGTCGTTGGCGTTCACCAGACCAAAACTACCTTCTACTGAACTCGTGTTCATACATTCGCTGAACTCAATCGTGACCGTTGTCAGTGTGTCTACGTCCCGCGCGTCGTCAGCAGGAATTGTGCCTGTAACGACAGGTGCGGTCGTGTCTCCCTGGGTAGTGCCGGTGAAATCCGTGGTCTGAGCCTCCATGGCGTTACCTGCGAGGTCCTTCACGCCACTGACTTCCAGGATGTAACCGAAATCGATCTGAGGATCGGTCTCCAGAAGAACGTTCTTCTCGTCCGCCAGGAGAACCGCACTCACCACCAGGAGAAGGCTGGTCGCCTCCGAGTAAACAAGTGAAGGAGTTATCGTGTAGTTCCCGGCATCTTCGGCACTCACCTCGTCCAACTTCTCGTCGAAGGTGACGTTCACGTGGATCTCGTCAATTGCATTGGCCGACACCAGATTGGGCGGCGTTGTGTCCCGCTCCGGCTTCCCTGTGCTCTTCTCCGTACATCCGCCAAGCCACATCAAAGTCAGCACCAGAGAAACCACTGCAACGACAGAAATAATTCTTCTCAGTGACATCGTAATCCTCCTTGTTCTGAGAAGTTGGCTTACGAGACCATCTCCACAGCCGATGTCACGCTCCGAGCGATACATAACACGGCACTCGAAATCCGTCAACCCTTCCTTCCCCGACCTGACCTTGACGCACTTTGGCCATCGTGCTAGCATGCCCGCTGGTGGGCTTTACAAGATTCGCGGAGGTAGAGATTGAGAATATGTTTTCTCGGCGATGCGTCGATGAATCATGTTGCGAGATGGGTCAACTACTTCGTCGACAGGGGCCACGAATGCTTCGTCATTAGTCTGGAGAAGGGGCAGAGCTTCAAGTGCCCGTTTCACCACGTGCCCATGCCGGCCCTCCCGCGCTTCGCCAAGTACCCCCTCGCGGCTTACCTTGTCTCCAGCCTCATTCGCAGCTTCAATCCGGACGTGGTGAACGCCCTCTTCATCGCGAACTACGGCCTTATCGCCGCCATCCTGGGAACCAGGCCGCTGGTAGTGACGACGATGGGTTCGGACGTCCTCGTGTCTCCGCAGAGGAGCCCGCTCCACCTCTGGAGAACCAAATATGTTCTCTCCAAGTGCGACCTGGTCACGTCTGACGCATGGATGATGACCGAGAGAATAGTCTCCTTCGGAATTGAACACGAAAAGGTTCTGACAGTGCCAATGGGAATAGACAATTCCGTGTTCAATATGAAGGACAGAACCCCACCTTCTCTCAAAGAGCCGGTCATTATCAGCACGCGGCAGCTGGAGCCTCTTTACAACGTCTGGCAGCTGGTGGAAGCCGTTCCCGAGATACTGAGAGCCTTCCCCGGCGCTAAATGTATAATTGCGGGCACGGGTTCCGAACAGCAGAAGCTCATTGAGGCAACGAGGCGCTACGCGATTTCCGACTCCGTGAGCTTTCCCGGTTGGGTAAAACCAGAGAAACTGGCGTCTCTTCTCAGGCAGTCAGCCATATTCGTATCGACCTCAACGTCTGACAGTACCTCTGTCTCGCTTCTCGAGGCCATGGCGTGCGGAGCATTTCCCGTAGTGAGCGACATCGCGGGGAACAGAGAGTGGGTGGAGAGCGGTGTGAACGGAATCCTCTTCAGACTGGGAAGCCCCTCTTCCCTTGCCCAAGCCGTCACGAGCGCGCTATCAGATGACAAGCTCGTTGCCTCGGCAGTACAGAAAAACAGCGAAATCGTTCAGAAGAAAGCGCTCTGGACCGATAACATGTCCGTCGTCGAGAGCGCATTCGGAATCCTGACGCGATGAAACGCAACTGCCGCTTAGAAAATCGCGGAGACAGAAGAGGCCACGAGGTCGGCAAAACCTGACGGAAAGACTCCCATAGCCAGAGTTCCCACGACACATACTGCAAGCGCCACCCTGGCGGCGTAGGAAGACGACGCCTCTATGCCGCCGACTTCCTCTTTCATGTACATGAGGAAGACAATCCGCATGTAGAAGTAAACCGATACGAGGCTGTTAAGAACGCCAATCACGGCCAGGTCCACATACCCGGCGCCGACGGCCGCACTGAACACGTAAAACTTCGCGAAAAAGCCGCCTGTTGGCGGTATGCCTGCCAGAGAGACCATGAAGAGCGCCATGGCCCCCGCCAGAAGCGGATAGCGAACCGACAGGCCGCTATAAGAGAGAATCTCCAGCGCTTCGCCCTCTTTGCGTCTGAGAAGAGCAACGATACCGAAGGCCCCCAGCGTCATGAAGGCGTAGGCCAATGTGTAAAAGAGGATGCTTGAGTAGCCTGCCTTCCCCCCGGCGGTCAAGGCCACCAGCAGATATCCTGCGTGCGCTATGCTGGAGTAGGCCAGCATACGCTTTATGTTGGTCTGAGAGATGGCGACCAGATTGCCGAGGGTCATCGTCGCAACGGCCAACACCCACAGCACTCTTGAGAGGTCGATCTGAATCGGAGCCAGACTGGTGCCGAATATTCTGACGAAAGCTGCAAAGGCCGCGGCCTTCGAGATCACCGACATGTATCCTGTTATCGACGTCGGCGCTCCCTCGTAGACATCGGGAACCCACATGTGGAAAGGCACGGAGCCAAGCTTGAAACACAGACCCACCAGCAACAGACCGGAGGCAGCATACACCAGAATCCCAGGAGGCCTCCCGCCCGATGTCAGCATAAGCTGCATCGCTCCGTACTGCGTGCTGCCGGCCGCACCGTAAAAGAGAGCAATTCCGTAGAGGAAGAAACCTGAGGCGAAGGCCCCCAGCACGAAGTACTTCACCGCGGCTTCAATTGAAACGGTCCTCTCACGGAAGAACCCGCTCAAAACATAGAGGGACACCGAAAGTATTTCCAGGCCCAGGAAAAACACAATCAGATCCACGGCTGACGCCATGAGCATCGCTCCGGACGTGGCAAACAGCAGAAGAGAGTAGTATTCGCCCCCTTCGATGTTCTCTCTCTTGGCGTATAAGAAGGAGCTCAGTATTACCAGAGACGTACCCAGGAGAAACAACAGATCGAAGAAGGAAGAGAACCTGTCAAGGCTGATTGCGCCACTAAAGCCTACTACTTCTCTTCCCCACCAGAGCGCTACCAGAGCCATGGAGAGAACAACTCCAACCAGTGAGAGCACCGGCAGGACCCATCGCCTCTGGGGTGGCAGCAGCAAGTCCACCAGGAGCACGACGATCGCAAAGGCGACGACTATGCTGAAAGGCGCTGCGGCCGAAAATCCCATGTTTGAGACTCCTGATAGCCAGGTGTCGGCGGCCATCTCTATGTACCTCCCCCGCCCTCTGGCCAGCTCACCTCGTGAGAAGTGAGAAGAGGCTCGGTGGCGCTCCTCTCCCCTTGCTCCCCGGCGCTCTCCACAGGTGCAACGTTGGCACTCCTGACTCTCTCAAGGAGAGCGTCTACCGAGGCGTGCATCCTCGAAAGGAAGAAGCCCGGCCATACGCCTATCCAGAATACAAGTACGATGATGGGAACGAGTATCCACTTCTCTCTCGCACCTATGTCGAAAAACACTGAACTTTTTGTTTGCCTGCCTTCGCTCTTATCGACTTCTCTCTTGTTCGCCTCACCGAACATGACCTGCTGGAACATCCACAGCATGTACACTGCCGAGAGAACGATTCCGATTGCCGCTGCGGCGGCGAAGGTCGTGCTCTTGAGGAACGCACCTACTAGAATGAGGAACTCTCCGGCGAATCCGTTGAGACCGGGCAGGGCAATCGAGGAAAGCGTCACGACCAAGAAGAAGCCTGCGAACACGGGCATTTGCGCCCAGAGACCCCCGAAGTCCTCCATCATTCTGCTGTGCCGCCTGTCGTAGAGCATCCCCACTATGAGAAACAGAGCCCCCGTGCTTATTCCGTGATTGACCATCTGAAGGATGCCCCCCTCGACGCCCTGCGTGTTGAGGGCAAAGATACCCAGCATCACGAACCCCAGATGACTCACACTCGAGTATGCGACAAGCTTTTTGACGTCCTTCTGAGCAAGAGCCATCAGGGCGCCGTATATGATCCCGATGACGGCCAGTACCGCAACTGCGGGCACTGCTTGCATCGTGACCCGAGGGAACAGAGGCAGACAGAACCTGAGAAAACCGTAAGTTCCCATCTTGAGCAGTATCCCCGCCAGAAGCACACTCCCGGCCGTGGGAGCTTCCACGTGGGCGTCAGGAAGCCAGGTGTGGAACGGGAACATGGGAACCTTGATGGCAAAGCTCACGAAAAACGCCAGGAAGAGCCAGAGTTCAGCTCCGCCAGGGATGGCCGTGCCATAGAGCTTCAGCAGATCGAAAGTGTATTCGCCCGTGTTGCCATGATGGATGAAGAACAGAGCCAGTATTGCAACCAGCATGAGCAGGCTACCGGCAAGGGTGTAGAGAATGAACTTCACCGCCGCGTAGATGCGTCTCGGCCCGCCCCAGATGCCGATTATGAGATACATCGGAATGAGCATCGCTTCCCAGAAGACATAGAAAAGAAGCAGATCGAGCGACACGAAAACCCCGATCATCCCCGTCTCCAGGACGAGCATGGATATCATGAACCCCTTCATGCGCTCGGTGATGGAGTTCCAGGAAGCTCCGATCGACAGCACGGTGAGAAAGCTCGTGAGTATCACCAGGAACAGGCTTATGCCGTCAACTCCGACGTAGTAGCTGGAGCCTATCGCGTCGATCCACGCGTGCCTCTCAGCAAACTGTACTGAAGCACTCGAGGTGTCAAAGCCGATGAGCAAAGGAACGCACAGGACGAAATCAATCAGGGCGGTGACGAGCGTGACGACCTTTATGAGCCTCGCCCTCTCTGAGTTAAAGAAGGCAATGACAAAGGCCCCGAGGAGAGGAAGAAAGGTGATTATTGATATAAGCGGCACGTTTGACATAGCCTAATACACTACCTTAGCAGCCAGAACGCCAGTACTGCGACTGCACCGACGGCGATTGACAGCGCGTAGTTGTGAAGACCTCCTGTCTGAAGCCTTCTCAGTATCTTGCTCCCTGCACCCACGAGCGTGGCCGATCCGTTGACTCCGCCGTCTATGATGAGCGCATCGAAATAGCGCCACAGGGTCCACGCGGACCCCACAAGCGGTCTCACAAAGACTGCGTCGTAGATTTCATCCACGTAGTACTTGTTGAGAACAACAGAATAGAGCCCCTTGAACCTCTCTTTGATTCGCTCCGGCAATTCAGGTGAAACCACGTAGAAGCGATACGCCAGCACTATACCCACCAGGGCTACTGAAACGGAGACAAGAGCCATGCTCAGTTCGGAAATCGCAAGGTGCTCCCCGCCTGCTGCGTGTGCCTCGGCCCCGGCATGGACGGCCGCAGTCTCAAAAACGGGACTCAGGAACTCTTTGACAAAATGGCGCCCGAAAAGAAGGGGTGCTCCCACCAATCCTCCCAGCGCAGACAGGACTGCAAGACAAACGAGGGGAACCCGAATCGAAACAGAGGGAGCGTGAACGTGCTTGTCGTGCCTGGCACTGCCGTGAAAGACAAGGAACACAAGTCTGAACACGTAGAAGGCAGTCATGAGCGCTCCGAGCGCGCCCAGGCTCCATACCAGGACGCCCCTTGTCAGTAGCGTCTCCCACAGTATCTCGTCCTTGCTGAAAAAGCCTGCGAAGGGGAACACTCCCGCAATCGCCAGCGAGGCCACCAGGAAAGACCAGTAGGATACGGGTAGCTTGGAGCGAAGCCCGCCCATGTTTCTTATGTCCTGTTCACCTGAGAGAGAATGTATGACGGCTCCGGCGGCCAGGAACAGAAGCGCCTTGAAGAAAGCGTGCGTCATGAGATGGAAGATGCCCACGGCGAACGCCCCTACCCCACAGGCCAAAAACATGTAACCGAGCTGACTGATTGTCGAATACGCCAGAACCCTCTTCATGTCGTTCTGAACGAGACCTATCGAAGCCGCATACACGGCCGTGGCGAGCCCCACAATTGCTACGACACCCAATGCGAGGGGCGAGAGCACGAACAGCGCGCTGCAGCGCGCCACCATGTACACTCCTGCAGTGACCATTGTGGCCGCATGAATCAACGCACTCACCGGTGTCGGGCCCTCCATGGCGTCAGGAAGCCACGTGTAGAGAGGAATCTGAGCGGACTTTCCCGTCGCTCCCATGAAGAGAAGCAACGCTATTCCTGTTATCACGGGAGCACCAACAGGGAAAAGCTCCCCCGCTCGAGAGAAAACCTCGCCGAACTCGAGTGTGCCGAACGTCCTGAATATGAGCAGTATCCCGAGAGCGAAGCCAAAGTCACCGATTCTGTTGACTATGAAGGCCTTCTTGCCCGCGTCTGCAGCCGCCTTCTTCTTAAACCAGAAGCCGATAAGCAGGTAGGAGCAAAGCCCCACCGCCTCCCATCCGACGTAGAGCACGAGGAAGTTTGCCCCTAGAACCAAGGTGAGCATGGAGAATGTGAACAGATTGAGATAAGTGAAGTACCTGCGATAGCCGGAGTCGCCCGCCATGTACCCCGTGGAATAGACGTGTATGAGGAAGGCGACACCTGACACCACGACAGACATCAGAACCGACAGCGGGTCGACCAGGAGTGCGGCCTCCACCTTGAAACTTCCGGAAAGAAACCACGAGAACATGTGCTTCTCGAAGTGTCGCAAGCTCGGCTCAACCGCCAAGAGCTCAAAGAGTGCCGCCACACTGACGAGGAAGGAAAAACCCACTACGCCGCAGGAGAGCACGCTCACGAATCGTCGTCCCAGTCTCCCACCAAGAAATATGTTCCCCACTACCCCTATCAGGGGAAAGGCAAGGATCAACCAGACATAGTCGAGCATTACTACCTCACAACGACCGGCCAGCAAGTCTGCGGCCGCCCGCCCGACGCTATTCCATCGCTACCACTTCATCACGTTCATCTTGTCCACGTTGGTGGTCTCTCTGTCCCTGAAAACCACCAAGACAATCGCGAGCCCCACGGCAAGCTCGGCGGCCGCTATGGTCATGACGAAAAGCACGACAATGTGCCCACCAACTGCCCCGGTCGCCCTCGAGAAGGTAACAAAAGCCAGATTGGCCGCATTAAGCATGAGCTCGATGGACATGAGAATGATCAGCACGTTTCTTCTCAGAAGCACTCCCGCCACGCCGATGACGAAGATCACCGCGCTGACCGCAAGATAGTGGCTCATGCTTACCGGCATCGCTTCACCTTTTCCTCGTGATGGCTATAGCTCCGACGATGGCTGCAAGGAGCAGCACAGACGCCACTTCAAACTGGAAGAGATAATGAGTGAAAAGCTCTCGACCGACAGCCTGCACGGTCCCGAAGTTGATGCTTTCTGCCGCGGGCCAAGCGTTGCCGACCGCCCATCCCATGCCCATAATCACAACGAAGAGCGCCTCCGCCAGAAGCAGTACGGCAAGGACGACAGCACCGACTCTCTGTAGAACGGAGGAGTGGAGAGTGATCACTTCTTTCTTCACGCTCAGAAGCATAAGAACAAAAAGAAACAGCACGACTATGGCGCCGGCATAAACTATGACCTGCAGAACCGCAATGAACTGGGCTCCGAGAAGCAGAAACAGCAGGGCAACCGAGAGCAGGCACACGATGAGAAAGACAACGCTGTGCACCGGATTCTTTCTCGAGACCACCAATGCGGCAGAGCCGACGGCCACAAGAGAGCCCAGGATGAATAGCAGTGCGGTCAAGCCAGCATCTCCTCTTGTTTGGTCATACGTTTCCCGTTTGCCAGAAGTCGTGATTTTGTGAAGAGAAAGTTCTCACGCTCGTAGTCAGCCATTTCGTACCTTGGCGTCATAGAAAGGGCTTCCGTCGGACAAGCGTCCACGCAATAGCCGCAGAAGATGCATCGCCCTATGTCAATCACGTAGTTCTTGGCGTATCGTTCCGCCCTGGAATACGGTTCGTCCTCGGAAGTCTCAGCCGCGTCAACAACGATGGCACACGAGGGACATATCCTCGCGCAGAGCCCACACCCCACACATTTCTCAAAGCCTTCTTCATCCAGGGAGAGGGCGAGGAGACCACGAAACCGGGGGTTCACGTCCCTTTTTCGTTCGGGATAGAAAACCGTCACAGGTCTCTTGAAGACGTGGCTGATGGTTAGCCATAAACCTCTGAGTATCGCGAGTACAATTCCCATCTTCAGTCCACAAACGCCAGAACAAGACCCGTCACAATTATGTTAGCCAGCGAAACCGGAAGAAGAACCTTCCATCCGAACTTCATGAGCTGATCGTATCTGAACCTGGGGAGCGTGCCCCTGACCCATATGAAGAAAGAAAGAAATGCTATGACCTTAATCAGAAACCACACAACGGGCGGCAGGAAGGGACCGTGCCATCCGCCCAAGTAGAGCGTAGTGATGATGGCGGAGGCGGTGATCATGTTTCCGTATTCTCCAAGAAAGAACATGGCAAACTTCATGCTCCCGTATTCGGTGTGAAAACCGCCTACGAGTTCGTTCTCCGCTTCCGGCAAGTCAAAGGGGAGCCGGTTTACCTCCGCGAAGGATGCTATGAGGAAAACGAGGAACCCGACGGGCTGAAGTACCACGAACCAGAGACGCGATTGGCCCGCAACAACGTCCGCGAGGCTCACGGACCGCGATATCATGAGAACGCCGATGACGGAGAAAACAAGACAGAGTTCGTAACTGAGCATCTGGGCCGCCGAACGAAGACCTCCAAGAATCGGGTACTTGCTGTTGGATGCCCACGCACCGAGTATCAGCCCGTACACGCCCAAGGAGGAAATGGCGAAGACGTACAACAATCCTATGTTCACGTCCGCAATCTGGAGGGGTATCCTGTGGCCCAGAAGCTGTATCTCGTTTCCAAACGGTATTACGGCAAAGGTAGCAAAGGCCGCGGCCAGAGACACACCAGGAGCGAGAAAGAACAAGAGCCGGTCGGCTTGAGAAGGAATCGTGTCTTCCTTAAGGAAAAGCTTTATCCCGTCTGCAATCGGCTGCAGCAGGCCCCATGGCCCGACCCGCGTGGGTCCGACCCGCACCTGGATGTGCGCCACCAGCCTTCTCTCCAGCAGCGTCAAGTAGGCCACCATGAGAAGGAGCCCCAGGAGAACGACAATCGACTTCACGACTGCAATCAGAACGAACTCAAGCATCTAGTTTCCTCAACCTCACCTTCGTGGTCGGCTCGCCGCCTCCGGTGAGAAAGTTCACACGCGCCTCGCGAAAACCGCGCGACAAGAACACCGTCCCCGGCATCAGATTCTCCGAGAGCACGGCCCGTACTCTCACACTCCCGCTCGCTGACTCTATCTCAACGCTGTCTCCATCCACGATGCCGAGCGCCTTTGCGTCAGAAGTAGAGATCTCAGCGAAATCCTCCCTGGGAACAAGCTGGTGGTCGGAGAAAGGTCTTGCCCAGACCCAGCTCGAGACCCGGGCGGGCCCCGTAGCAAAGTAGAACGGAAAATCAGACGTATCTAAACCCGTCTCCCCTGGCCTCGAGTCTCTCTCGAAGTGTCGCGAGGCTATCCAGTCCTCAGACGGTTTCGCTACTTTCGCGCAAACCTCGACCCCGGAGCCAGCGGCAAGCTGCTCTAAGTCCTCGGGACAATCCCAACCATGAAGCCGCCTCATCTCGCGGAAGGTCGAAGCCGCGTCCTTGAGAGAGAACCCCTCGCCGGTCGTCTGAGACAGCGAATCAAGGACGTCAAAGAGAAGAGAACGTTTCCCCAGGTCGCTCCTCTGCGGAGACAGAGCCCGGAGTATTCCGTCGAGGGTCATGACCGTGCCTTCCCTCTCGTATATGCTCTGAAGAGGAAGATAAACGTCTGCGATGCCGGCGGTCGCGTTTACGCTTTCGCTCACCACGGCCAGAAATTCGATTTTCCGAAGAGCCTCTTCCCCCGCTTCTCTATCACCGTATTCCGCGAGCGGGTCAGTTCCAAAAACCAGAAGTGCCCTGAGCTGTCCTTCTTTGGCGGCTTCTATCATCTGATTCATACTTTTCCCTGCCGCGGTGTGCTCAATATCTTTAGGCTCTCCGTTGCCGGCGCCAGGGCCGCAAGAAGAAGCCGGGAACGCGCCCAGCTCCAATGCACCTCGCACGTTTCCTTCGCCGAGCAAAGAAAGCACGACGGTCTCCCCGGCTCCGAGGACTGCTCTGGCCGCACTTAACCTCAGCACGGAAGAGAGGACGAGGTAGACAAAAGGACTCTCAAAAACCTCGGCTCCCACTACGAGCCCGAGCTTCTTTGAAGAAAGGAGAGCTTCCACGAGGGAACGTAGCTTCTCCGGCTTAGCTCCCGCGAGCTGACTCACTCTCTCCAAAGAGAACTGTCTGAGTTCCTCAAGACCTTTGAGTGAATCGCTCTTCATCTTCCCGCTTCTCGCTGCCTTCAGGCCCAACTCTCTCGAGAGAGAGGCCAACAGAAGCACGCCCTGCTCGAGAGTAGCTGGGAGCCAATCTCCTGATAGCGGGCGCGGAGTAGGCCTCATTGGCCCCACGGATATTGCTCGGGCACCTGAAGCGACCGCCCGGCCTACGTGGAGTCCCACAAGAGGAGTCTCCTCGCAAGGGTCGCAGCAGAATAAGAGAACGGAGTCACACTCCTCGATCTCGTTGACTCGACCCTGGGCCTGGAGAGCCGCGGACAAAACCTCTTCTTCCTCCCGGCTGGCGGGTCTTGCAGTGCGAACCCTGAAATCAATGTTGTTTGACTTGAGCACGTTTCGAAAAACGTGCTGAAGCCCGAATAGTTCTTCGTTGGTCGCCAGAGTCGTGCACAGAACTCCCACGCTGTCCGGCCCGCTCTCCTTGGATATGACTCTGAATCTCCCGGTCACCATGCCCAGGGCGACGTCCCACGGTACGTCCAGTTCCGTTCCCTCCTCCCTGATGAAGGGTCGTCTCTGCCCGGAATGGTCAGCGCCAAAACCGAATCTTCCCAGGTCGCATATCCAGGGACTTGCACCACCCTCGCGTCCGCGAATCCGCGCGATGCGACCGGAGTCAAGCTGTAATTCAGTGAGACAGCCCACCGGGCAAAGAGGGCACACAGAGGGCACTTTCTCGAGTTCCCAGACCCTTGCCTTAAACCTGAACACCCTGTCTGTGAGAGCGCCGACAGGACACAGCTCCGTTACGTTTCCTGAGAACGGATTTCGCAGCTCCCTGCCCAGGTAGGTTCCTATGGACGTATGATCACCTCTGCCAAAAACCCCCACATCTTCCGATAGACTGACCTCGCAAGTGAAACGCACGCACCTTGTGCAATGGACACACCTGTTCATGTCGCGGACTACGAAGGGGCCGATGTCTTCTTTGGGAAACGTTCTCTTCTCAAAGGTGAACCTGCCTTTTCCCCTGCCATACATGAAAACGTAGTCCTGAAGCTTGCATTCACCACCCTTGTCACACACCGGGCAATCCAGAGGATGATTCATGGTGAGTAGCTCTAGCACTCCTCTCCTTGCCTCACGCACTGCAGGGCTGTCCGTCCTCACGACCATCCCTTCACACACCGTCGTGGAGCATGCAGGCTGAAGCTTGGGAGTACCCTCGACTTCGACAAGGCAGACGCGGCACGAGCCCTTTATCGAAAGCTCGCTGTGGTAGCAAAGGTGTGGGACGTGAACTCCCGCGGCAGAAGCGGCCTGCAAAATCGTCGTCCCTTGCTCCACGACAACTTCCTTGCCGTCAATTTTGATGTTAAGTGCCATTCCTTGGTACCTTACGGTGCTTCCTGAGCGGCCCTCGCCCGGCTTCTCGCGAAAGGACAGCCTCCCTGTTTCGCGTGTAGCTCGTATTCGTCCCTGAACCTTGCGATCGTGCTCTCTACAGGGATTACTGCGGCATCTCCCATGGGGCAAAGCGTGTTGCCGGATATTGACGAGGCGATGTCTAACAGGAGCTCGATGTCACCTGAACTGGCTGTTCCCGATTCCAGGCCCTGAAGCAGCTGCTCAATCCAGCCGAGCCCTTCGCGACACGGCGTGCACTGACCGCACGATTCGTGTCTGTAAAATCTGGTCAGCTTAAGCGCCACCTCCACCATGCACGTCGTCTCGTCCATCACTATGACGGCCCCAGAACCCAGCATCGAACCCACTGCCTCAAGCGAGTCGAAATCAAGCGCGACATCGAGGTGCTCCGGCGTGATGACCGGAGTGGAAGAGCCCCCGGGCATGACGGCCTTGAGCTTTCGCCCGCCCCTGATGCCGCCTGCGTGCTCGTAGAGCAATTCCCTCAGACTCACTCCCAAGGGCAGTTCGTAAACCCCCGGCTTCTCGACGTGTCCGCTTATGGCAAAGAGCTTAGTCCCGGTGTTCCCCTTCGTGCCTATCGAGGCGAACCACTCTGCGCCCCGCGCCACTATGGCCGGAATGTTCGCCAGGGTCTCGACGTTGTTTATGACCGTGGGGCGTCCGTACAGGCCCACGCTGGCCGGAAACGGGGGCTTGAGCCTGGGCAGTCCTCTCTTTCCTTCCAGAGATTCCAGTAGCGCGGTTTCCTCGCCACAGATGTACGAGCCCGCGCCCCTGTGTACGTGAATCTTGAGATTGAAACCGCTCCCCAGAATGTTGCTTCCCAGAAATCCCCTTGCCTCGGCCTCCGAGATGGCGACCGCAAGCCGCTCCGCCCCCAAAACGAATTCGCCCCTTATGTAGATATATGCTGTCTCAACTGATAATGCGTAACAAGATATGGCGATTCCCTCAAGTAACAGATGAGGGTCATTCTCGATGATAACTCGATCCTTGAATGTCCCGGGTTCACCCTCGTCGGCGTTGCAGCAGAGATACCTCGGGCCCGGCACGTCCTTGGGCACGAAGCTCCATTTGAGCCCGGTGGGAAAGCCTGCTCCGCCTCTTCCTCTGAGCCCTGACTGCTTCACCGTATCGGTGATGTCGGCCTGCTTGATACCCCCCAGCACTTTCTTCAGTGTCCCGTATCCCCCCTGCGAGACGTACGCGTCGATGCTCTCCGAGTTTGGATTGTCAATGTTCTTAAGAAGAATCTTTTCCACCGTCAAAGATCCTCTCTTGCCACTTCCGGACTCAATGCGTGACCGAAAAGTGACGAAACGCGAGCTCGGGGCCGAAATAAGGCGGTCCGAGGGAAGACGAGCCCAAAGAAGGCGGGCCCAAAGAAAGCCGCCCAACGGAACGGGGGCCGAAAGAACGCAAAGCGCAGTGTCTCATCCCCAGCCTGTTCCACTCTCTCAAAAGCAACCGCCAAGGAGTTCGAAAACAAATCAGACTCCCATCTCACGAAGGATGCCCTCTACCTTCTCGATGTTCAGGTCTTCGTAGTACCTACCGTTCACAGTCATGACCGGCGCGGTACCGCACGAGCCCAGACACTCCACCGTTCTTAAAGTGACAAGACCATCGGGCGTTGTGGAGCCACGCGAGATTCCCAGTCTTTTCTCGAGGTAACTCAGGATGCTCTCTGAACCCAGGAGTGAGCACGATATGTTCGTGCAAACCTCGATCACGTGTTTCCCCTGAGGCCGCTTGTGGAACATCGTGTAGAAACTCGCTGCCTGCTCGACCCGCACGGGTCCTACTTCCAGCACACCGGCAACGAGTCCCACGACCTCGTCATCGACAAAGCCGAATTCTCTATGAGCCAGATGCAGCAGCGGAAGAACGGCGGAGTCTCTCACCGGATAACTGGAAAGGATCTCTTCGATCTCCCTCCTGGCTGCTTCGGAGAATTCCTTTTTCTCGGCTCTCTTTTCCGTCATGTGTGCTCTCCGCCCTATCGGTCCACCTCGCCCAGGACTATGTCGATGCTCCCGATTATAGCCACCAGGTCTGCGATAAGCCGCCCCTCCGCCATCTTCGGCAGTGCCTGCAGATTAACGAAGGAAGGCCCTCTGATCTTGACCCTGTACGGCTTAGGGCCCCCGTCACTCACGACGTAGAAGCCCAGCTCACCCTTGGGAGCCTCGATGCTCACGTAACACTCTCCAACCGGAGGGCTGAACCCCTCCGTCACCAACTTGAAGTGATGGATCATCGACTCCATGTCGTCAGAGAGCGCTTCTCTGGGAGGAAAGACAACCTTAGGATCGTCTGCGGCCACGGGTCCTTCGGGCAGACCCTCCAGAGCCTGCCTTATGACCCTGGCGCTTTCCCTCATCTCGGTCAGCCTGACGAGGTATCTATCGTAGACGTCGCCGTTTTCTTGAACGGCCACGTTGAAGTCGAACTCTTCGTACGCGGAATATGGATTGGACTTCCGTATGTCCCAATTCACACCGGAACCCCTGAGATTCGGACCGCTCACGCCCAGAGCAATCGCATCGGCGGCGCTCAGACAGCCCACGCCCTTGGTTCTGTTAAGCCAGATCTTGTTTTTAGTGAGAAGGGTTTCGTACTCATCAATCCTGGTCGGAAGTTCATCCAGGAAGCTCCTGAGCCTTCCTGCGAACTCCGGTGGCACGTCACGGGCCAGCCCGCCCACTCTCATGTAGCTCACGTTCATGCGAGCGCCGTGCGCCAGCTCGAAGAGATCGTACGTCGTCTCGCGCTCGCGGAACGTGTAGAGGAACACGGTTATGGCTCCGATGTCCATGGCGTGGGTGCCGAGCCAGATGAGGTGGGAGGATATCCTGGAGAGCTCTGCCATGATGACTCTGAGGTACTGCGCTCTTCTCGGAATCTCCATGCCGAGCAGTTTCTCGACTGCTAACACGTAGCCCAGGTTGTTGGACAGTGGGGCCAGATAGTCCAGTCTGTCCGTGAGAGGAATGCATTGCTGATAGGTCTTAGTCTCGCAGAGTTTCTCGATGGCTCTGTGGAGATAACCCACGTGCGGTGTGATCTTGACAACGGTCTCTCCCTCCAGTTCAGCCACCAGTCGCAGCACTCCGTGCGTACTGGGATGCTGAGGACCTATGTTCAGTATCATTTTCTCCGAAACGGCCAATCTCTTCCCCCGGTTCGCTGCCTAGTTTATCGGGAAATCTTTCCTGAACGGAAAGCCCTCGAAGTCCTCCGGGTTGAGAATCCTTCTCAAGTCCTGATGCCCCTCAAACTCTATCCCGAACATGTCGAAGGTTTCTCTTTCGTGCCAGCCGGCGGTCGGCCAAATCCCCGTCACCGTCGGCAACGAAAGCTCGCCCTCACTCACTCTAACTTTGAGTCTCAGCCTCGCGTTGTACTTAATCGAGTAGAGATGGTAAACGACATCGAACCGCTCTGCCCTCCCCTTCCAGTCGACTCCGCAAATGTCGGAAAGAAAGTCGAACTCAAGCTCCGGGTCATCCTTAAGAAGCTTCGCGGCGTCGACGAGAGCCTCCCTGGCAACGACAACCGTGACCTCACCCCTAAACTCGACGGTCTCGATTATTGCCTTCTCGCCGAGTCGCTCTCTTATCCTTTCAACTGCTTTCTGAGCTCTGTCCATTTCGCTCGCCTTCTTTTTCCCAAAGCCGTCTGAGCGGTTCCTTCTGGATTTTTTCTTGGAGCTTCATGATGCCGTATATGAGCCCCTCGGGCGTGGGGGGACAGCCCGGGACGTAAACGTCCACGGGCAGAATTCTGCCCACTCCCTGAACCACGCTGTAGTTGTTGAAAATGCCCCCCGATATCGCGCATGCGCCCATTGCGATCACCCACTTGGGTTCGGGCATCTGGTCATAGATTCGCTTGAGCACAGGAGCCATCTTCTGTGTGACGGTGCCAGAGACTATCATCAGGTCCGCCTGTCTCGGAGAGGCCCGGAAGAGTTCCGCACCAAACCTGGCCAGATCGAACCTGGAAGCCCCGGTCGCCATCATCTCTATTGCACAGCACGCGAGGCCGAAAGTGACGGGCCAGAGGGAGGATTTCCTGGACCAGTTGACCATCTTCTCAACCGTGGTGAAGAGTAGTCTCTTCTCAAGGAATCTTTCCATCGGGCTTTTTGAAGCCTGAGATTCTTCCACGTGCTCTAGTCCCTCCAGTCGAACACTCCTCGTTTCCAGAGATAGACGAAGCCGGCCAGCAGAATCAGCATGAAGAGCCCCATCTCAAGCAATCCGACGAGAAGCATCTTTCTGTAGACCACGGCCCACGGATACAGGAAGGCCGCTTCTATGTCGAAGATGAGGAAGATCATTGCAACCATGTAGAATCTGATGGGGATGCGAACTCTGGCGTCTCCGCTCGGTACTATTCCGCACTCGTAGGGAGAGAGCTTCGTGTCGGTGGGTCTCTTGCGGCCGATGAGATGTGACAGTATCAGAATAGCTGCCGCCAGGCCCGTAGTGAGGCAGATCCAGATGAAAATGGGGACGTATTTCAAGAGCATCAGGCCGGGCTCCCGGACAGCGATCTGATGAGCTAGCAAGAGACGTAACGCTTTGTAACAGAAAACAGTAGCTTATGATGTTAGGGTAAGTCCGAGGGCGTGTCAAGCAGACTTTGGGGCAGGAAGGGCCCGGCGACGGGGGTAGAAGCAGGTCGGACGCCGGGCCCTGAGGGGTCATTTGGCCTCTAGGAGTCTGACTCTTATTGAGCCGTCTGTAGTGGAAACATCTATGACGCCTCCACCACCTCCCAGAGTGGCAACCACGCTCCGTTTGGTCTTCATTTTAAGCTCTGCAGGCATCGAGAGGGAGACGTGTCCGTCCAGAGTGGATGCCCGCAGGTCGGCCGAGAGCGATTCGGGAAGCACAAGGGTGACGGAACCGTCCACAGTAGAGATTTTCCACTGGTCCGCGATACTGCTTCCCTCAAGCGCCGTCACACGGACGCCTCCATTCACGGCAGTGGCACTGAGACCAGTCAAAACGCCTTCTATTCCTATGCGACCGTCAACGGTGCTTGCGCTCACGCTGCCTGTCACGTCTCCGACTGTGCACGAGCCGTCTACGCTTTTGGACGTAACGTCACCGAGAACTCCGGTCACGTCAACGCGCCCGTCCGTCGTACTCACGTTCACGTCGCCTTCTATTTCAACCACCGTGCAGGAACCGTCTACACTGTGGCCTTTCACGTTTCCTTTCACGTTCTCGATGCGTAGCGAACCGTCGACGGTCGTGAGCTCGTGCGAGCCGTCAACTCCCACGACGCGGACAGCTCCGTCCACGCTGGAAAGGGACAGATTGCACTTTTCCGGAACGGTCAGCTCAAGATCAACTCTCCAGCTTCCGGACTGGAACCACGAGGCGGGACGCATTCTCTTCTCCCTCTTGACCTGGATAGAGAGCAAATTCTCGTCCTGGGTCACCACCACCTTTATTTCCTTCATCCGTTTGCGGGCTTCTTCCTCATTCTTCGTCTTCACCCTGAGGGTACCATTCACCAGGACTTCGTCCTTGTCCCAGGAGTCGACGTGAATGAAGCCGTCCACGTTCTTAACTTCGACCCTGCCTCCGGCATCCAGGGCATACGTTCTCTCGAATTCGGTCTTGTACCCCTCCATGTCGAAGTCAAAGTTGAACTCCCGTACACAGCCGCACGAGAAGACGCCGACCACAAGAACAAGAACAAAGAACGTAGTAACCGCAATTTTCATCGGATACCTCCTTCGGGAGACACTCGTCAGGCAGATTTCCACAGGCTACCCTGGGTTTGACGACCCGCCCTTGCCGGCGCGAGGAGGTAACGCCTCGCCGGCACGCAAAGGGCCCTCACCCACTTATACGCACGGCGGGCCAGGAAGGTTTCCTCTGAAGGGTTCGACTGAAGGGGTCGACGCTCAAACGGTCCTAAAGAGGGATGTTTCCGTGTTTCTTGGGAGGCATGCTCTGACGCTTGTTCTGGAGCATTTCGAGGGCGCTGATGAGCCGCGGCCTGGTCTCGGGCGCCTCTATCACGTCGTCCAGATATCCCAGTTCGGCAGCGATATAGGGATTGGCAAACCTCTTGTTATATTCGTCCACGAACTTCTTCCGGGTCGCCTTGGGATCCTTGGCCTCCGCGATGTCTCTGCGATACATTATGTTGACGGCTCCCTCGGCTCCCATCACTGCCAGCTCGGCCGTGGGCCAGGCCACGTTGTAATCGCCGCGAACGTGCTTACTGGACATGACGTCGTAGGCTCCGCCGTAGGCCTTTCTGGTTATCACGGTTAGCTTGGGAACCGTTGCCTCGCAGTACGCGTAGAGCAGTTTGGCTCCGTGCTTTATGATTCCGCCGTATTCTTGTTCCGTCCCGGGAAGGAAACCCGGCACGTCCTCGAAGGTCACGAGAGGGACGTTGAAGGCGTCGCAGAATCTCACGAACCTTGCACCTTTGATGGATGACTTTATGTCCAGAACACCGGCGAGCACCTTGGGCTGGTTTCCGACTATTCCGACCGGCCTTCCGTTGAGACGCGCGAAGCCGACAGTTATGTTCTGAGCGTAATCCTTCTGAACCTCGAAGTACTCACCACCATCAACGACCCTCGTTATTACCTCTTTGATGTCGTATGGCTTTGCAGGATCCTCGGGCACGATGTGCGCGAGTTCAGGGTCCATCCGGCTGGGATCGTCCGTGCAGTCTGCTCTGGGAGGGTCCTCCATGTTGTTCTGCGGCATGTAGCCAAGAAGTTTTCTCACCTGCTGCAGGCAATCCCGGCAATCTTCGGCAGTGAAGTGAGCCACGCCGCTCTTAGTTGCGTGGGTCATGGCCCCACCTAGCTGCTCGAACGTGACCTCCTCTTTGGTCACGCTCTTTATGACGTCCGGACCCGTGACGAACATGTGACTCGTGCCTTTCACCATCAGAGTGAAATCCGTTATGGCGG
>Ga0209636_10000655_pt1 | contig 34284 bp, 33 predicted proteins | sample DeeMarSWOR152_54_FD_187464 | JGI IMG/M metagenome (GOLD analysis project Ga0209636, IMG submission 187464) | Marine sediment microbial communities from White Oak River estuary, North Carolina - WOR-1-52-54 (SPAdes) (version 2) | ecosystem: Environmental > Aquatic > Marine > Intertidal zone >... | reverse complement strand
CAACCGGTGATTGCGGAGGCGCAATTGTGCCCGATCCACCAACGCTAATAAGTCCCTCCAATGGAGCTACTGACACCAGCTGTACGCCCACTTTGGACTGGTCAGATTCCACAGGAGCCACATCGTACACAGTCCAGGTATCCACAGATGATATGTTCTCATCAACTATTGTCAACCAGACAGTCAGTGTCTCACAGTACACCATACCAAATGGGACACTCTCCAGCTTCGAAACGTACTTCTGGCGGGCCAATGCATCCAATTCTGCAGGAACCAGCGGATGGTCTGCAGTCTGGAACTTCACCACTGGCGATTGCGGCTGGGTCTGCCCAGGTAATGTGTGCGGTACCACAGATCCACCAGAATGTACAGTCAGAGCATACCTGGCGGGACACTTGAAGAACTCTGCAGCACCGTACTACTACGAGACCACATCAGATGCTCAAGGACATTTCTACTTCAACCTGCCCAGCACTGCATGGGACCCCCTGTACGAACAGGAAAGAGAGCCTTCAATCTACAATATCGTGGTCTCCAAGGATGGGTATGTCACAGAATTCAAGAGTGTGGAAATAACCAGCATTACTGTCACCTGGTACGACAAAGACGGGAGCGTAACAGACGGGAATTTCACATTAGGTACCACCGGAACTGACATCTCAGGTACAGTAACAAATGGATCCTCAGGTATTCAGGATGCAACAGTCAGAGCATACGATACAGACCACAAAGGAACGTTAGTGAAAGTAGGTTCAGCAACTACGGACGCTTCAGGTGACTACACACTGCCAACGCTGCTCTCTGGCAGAACCTACGTTGTCAGTGCTCGCAAATCCAACTACACCATTAAGACTAACAATGTTTCGGCCACCACCAGTTCCAACAACTACACATTACAGCAAGTAGACGGCAGCAGTGTTATATCCTACACTGTCCAATTACGGTACAATCCCGCCGACAACCTGTACGACGTTGGCTGGAACATGGTATCCGTACCCTTGAATGTGGATCCAAATACTCCCTTACCTGTGTTACTGTTTGACATTGACGACAAGTGGATGCAGGTCACCAGGTTGAAACCTGGAACAGGGTTCACACCACCAGGACACGCTGCAGGAGGAGCGTGGGAGATCTATCCCAATTCGCCCTTCACCACTACCACAGATAATGTCTTCACCCTGCACGAGACCACCTACAATGGACAACCCTACCGATACGGTTACTGGGTAAAAGTTGCAGGGAACACCTCAGAACAGACGTACAACTGGGTGATCGTGGGTACGCCCAATACAAACAAGAGTATCACGTTGAGGGCAGGCTGGAACTTGGCTGGATTAGCAACACAGACCAACAACCAGTCCTTCACATCTGGAGGACAGATATCCTTCTCACCCAACAGTGTACTTCAGATCTGGTCATACGATGCCTACGCTGCAGGAGACCCACAGCTCGGTGATCACTGGTATGCCTACATCGTCGGAGGATACCAATCATCAGGGTTCACAGTGATGAAAGTTGGACTGGCGTACTACGTGTATGTTTCACAGGACTGTACCATGACGTACGCCTAGGTTGTGCTTCAAAGCGCAACCTTTATATTTTTACCATCCAAAGGGAAGTGATTGAAAATGAAAAAACTGATGGTATTCGCGCTGGTCATGGTAGTACTGGGCACAGTACTACAAGTTGGAGCAGTACCGACTGTTCCACCTATTCCGAACCCGCCAACTCCCCCACCTACGCCGCCTGAAACACCGGCGCCATCCCCTGGTGGTGGAGGAACTGTCCCCGTCATAGAAGGACAGCAGAAGTTTGAGGTAATCTCCATTGAACCAGTGATGGAAGGATATGCAGGCGGTTCAATCGAATTCAACTTAAAGGTCATTCAGAAAGGATACCCGGAGCTGGTGGTACACTTAACAGCAGACACTCCCGATAAGTGGAAAGCCAGTTTTTCCAAGAATGACTTTGACTTGAAAACTGATGAAACCATGGAGCTGGTGCTTACACTTTCCCCACCGGAGGATATTTCAACAGAAAAATACGAGATTAAAATCCAGGGTGTGGGAAAGGCAAAGGAAGATTCAGTGGAAGTGAAAGATTCAGCGATTGTGACTGCCATGACATATCTCGTTGATGTGGGCGTCGTAAACTTTCAGTTCTCACCAGTTCAGCCGCGCATGGGAGAGAATGTCACAGTTGCAGTGACTGCAGTGAATTATACCCAGAGGGTAATAGATGATGTCATAGTAGAATTTCTGGTAAACAACGGATTAGTCTCCAGACAGACAGTGACTTTATCAGCAGGTGCTTCTCAGCCCATCACCTTTGGATGGACAGCAGGATCTGGTACCTTCACTTTAGTGGTGAAAGCCAGAGCCATAGGAGATTCAAATCGCAGAAACGATTCAGTGAGCCAGAAAATCGTCTTGGGAACTGAAAAAGAACAAATCGATCTCCTTTACCAGCAGGCAATCACGCTGTACACCCAGGAGAATTACGCTCAAGCGCGGGACTTATTTGCCACTGTGGAAGCTCAGTACACACAAATAGGTGAGGCTGGCAGTGCGGCAGAAGCCACTCGGTTGCAGGGTCTCTGCGACTCCTATATACAAGCGCAGACATACATGAACCAGGGAGAACAAGCCTTCCAGATGGAAAACTATGAACAAGCTGCAGCCAACTTTGAACAGGCCCAGGTTATCTACGCTCAACTTGGCGACACAGAAAAGCAAGACTGGGCCCAACAGGAGTTGAATAAAGCACTTGAAGCTCAAGAATCAGGGATCAACCTCATGTACGTTGGAATATCTATTGCAGCCGTCGTTTTGGTGGCTTTTGTGACTCTTCAGATTTCCAGGAGGAGGAGCCGTGTGCGGCCAGCGCAGCCGTCTAGGTTCCGTTTGGAAGAACCAGTAAGCCAGCCGCCAGTTACCAGACCAGTCAGTACACCACCGATCAGAGAACCAACGCCAGCGAGAGCTGCCCCACCTGCAGAGCTGGTACAGTTCCATCAGAAGACAGAGGATGCGTTGAGCAGGTTTAGCAAGGGATACATACGTGACAACCTCCAGCAGGCTATGCGGGTGTATCTTTCACTGGAAGGAGAGAAAAAGCAACTCCCCAAAGGCAGGGATTTAGAACTGGAGCGAATTATCGACACCAACCTCAGAGAACTAGAGCACAGAATATTTGGTACTTTTTAATCTCCTTTTATTCTTTTTTTTACGTGCAATATTTCATTTCGTTTGTGTAGATATGAGATCATTTTTCCTTTTCATTGTTACTTTCTATATCTCCTTCCTGACACTTTAGAGCTTTTCCCGTTTTTCATAAATTTAATTTTTGATTCCAACAACGTTGATGATCTGCACTGGTATGATCTTTTCATTTCAGAAAAAGTCAATCAGGGTCCTCTCAACCAGTTACTCTTGAATTCCGAGTATCAACGAAGTACGTTTTCAACTGCCATTTTCAACCGCTCATATTCCTTCACAAGTACCTCCCCTTCCCGGGTTAGGACCGAACTCCCTCCTGCTTTGCCGCCTCTCCTCCTTTCTACCACCTTTTTTCCCAGATTTTTCTCGATTTCTCGTATTTTTCTCCATGCATGGGCGTAGGATATCTCAAGGGAGCGGGCCGCCTCAGATAAAGACCCTTTCTCCTCAATGGCATGCAGGAGTCGGGCTGTACCTTCTCCTAAGATGAATTTTCCTGTATCAGATTCCAGCCATACCTTGTAGTTCGGTTTCATATCATCCCTATACCCAGAATCCTATTACTGCTACTGAGTTGTTAACAAGATGAAATAAAATAGGTGGATAAATCGACTGCGTTTTCTCATAAACATACGCCAATATAAAGCCAGCCACGACAGCATAAGGAATTTGCCATGGAATCATATGGTATAACCCAAAAAAGAGAGAAGAAAAGAGTATCCCTTTTTTAAAGCCGTACTTCCTCTTTAAAGCAGTGTGAGCAAACCCCCTGAAGAACAACTCCTCCCCAACAGGTCCAAGAATACCTATCTGTATACTCATGAGGATGGGGCTCTCGCGTATGACATCTTCCACCACCTCATCCAGAGGGAACTGACCAATAATCTTCTCAGTAATCTCGTATACCAGTCCATTTCCAAAGATTAATACTGGTATCAAAGGGAGAGACAGCACAAGCATTTTTACCACTGGTTTTGTAAACCCGAGAGCATGCAGAGTTCTCCCATAGGTCTTCAGAACCAAAACTAACGGTAGTACAACCAAGAGGACGGGTTCAGCAATTGAAGTTGCAGTTGGTGAAACAAAAGCCAGAAGAGCAGATAATACAAAGAAAGCTACTGCAACCACTAGAATTGGTGTTCCCCCCCAATTTACTTCTTCATCAATTACAGGGCGTACAGGTTCCATCTTAATGAACAACTGTACAAATAAAATCAGGAACGTCACAAAACAGACAAGCAGAGCCACCAAAAACAGTAAAGAAGTGAGTCCCACGGCTATAAAACCAATGAAGGGAAATTCTCCAGAATGCTGCAGCCCCAAAACTCCCACTATTATCACAGCAATAGATACTCCTCCTACGACGGTGGCAAAAAAGGAGACAATGAACACTTGTTCTACTCTACTGTGTTCTTTAACCTGATCATAAATCCATTTCCTCTTCGTCACTGCAGCCAGGATTAGTAAAACATCCACAACAAAGACAAAGATGATAACACTCTTCAAAAACGTTATGTGTGATTCCGACCATTCCAAAAAGCGGGCTACCAGGTCTGTTTCCAGGGTGTCGGACTGCTCGAGAAGTGATGAAATGAGGTGCATTGGTGTGGTTGTTACCAGAACGTTATAAAGATTTCTCCTGAGGCAGATGTTGGCAAAGGATTACAGGGTTGTAACACCCTGGTAAATTCTAATTCAGTGATCTGTATAGGTATAAAAGGAAAAATAATTCTGTAAGCTCGGTCATGAAATTGTGGTGGAGGTTACATGATAAGATCCTGACAATTTTCGATCAATAGGGGGAGAGAGACGTTAAATTGGTTAACATAATATTTTTTATGGAATCAAATATAATATTTTGGAATTTTGGTTCATTCTTGTAGGTTAAACCTTTATATACCATGGTTGGGTGATCTATATCGGTGTCAAACATAAGAATAAGAGAATTATCCCAGCAGAGCCAACAACGAAAAGAATCTCTGCTGGGAAGGGTGATTAACCAGTTGAAAATCACCTCTATACCCTGGAAGGATACAGATGTTAATAAAGGTTTTGATCCATTTTCTCTATCATGGGGAGATGAGGAAGAAGCTCTACAGGAGTTCAGTTTATTCATAAAAAAAGAATTATATCCTGTATTGGGACCATTATTCAAGGTAGGTGAATTAGCAACATACAAGAAAGAAGACATTTTAGATATACTCATTTATATGGTTGTTAATGGAGTTACCAGTGAAAATGGTGCAAAAGCATTCAAAGCAGAATACAAAAGAGAGGGTCCTTCTTCAAGAACCATACGGTACAGGCTGGAAAAATTAGAGTTTTCAGAAGTTCAATCTGCTTTTTTAGAAGCAAATGAAAAAATTTTATCTTTCGACCGTTATTTTTAGGACGTCCTTTTCCAGCGCTTCATCATACACAATTTCTGCGTCAAACCCGAGATCTTCACAGAGTTGCTCCAATGCCTCGAGCACATCTCCTCCAGCTTCATCAATGTATTCATCGAGATCTTTTTCTAGAGTTTCATCACTCAATTCAAGGAGCTCCTCAAAGATATCTTCGACAGCATCCTCAGCATCTAACCCAAAGGGATCAATATGTTTGACAGGTTATTAAAGCAGTACGTGTACAGGTTCAAACTCTGGGGGTTCTTTATGGTTCCTTTTATTACATCTCTTGTAAGGAACCGACCGATTTCAGGATCGTAGTAACGGACACCGTAATAGTACAGACCAGTTACATCTTGCTCTTTTCCATTGAATAGATAGTCTTCTGAGCCTTCTTCTGTGTATGCATCCCCAAAGGAGATCCCTCCCGTATAAAAAAACACATAGAAACGTTAGTAGATGATGTTGATCTATACACCAATTACTTTTTGAACCCATGTATTCTGAAAAACCAGCAATCACGTAGAAGAGTACTACCGCCAGACAGATCTAAAAAAAGATGAAAAAACGGTATAAGACCATTCCAGGATTGATCCGTGCTTTACATTTAAAGGCAATTTATTGGATTGTCCGGAATGGCTTTATCTCAGCAGATGAATCTCTCAGTATTGCACGACAAACCCTGAGTAAACACTACAATACAACCAATATTCACATTGTTTTCTCTCCAAAGAAAAAGCACGTTCTCACATACTGGTTTGATAATCCTTCAAAAAATAGTGAAAAACAATAGTTATAGAGTGCGTTCCAAGAAAAATTAACATTTTCTCAATTTTTTTACCAAGTTACTGGATACATGGAGTATTGTTCATCCATTTAACGAGATCAATTTCCTATGCTATACCTTTCAAGTAATGACTTAATTTTGAGTAATCTATCCCCCGAAGTCTTGACAACCCCGTATGGAGCAAACCTTTTTATTACCGTCCCAGTATGCACATCTATGGCAGATCCCTTTATCACCTTTCAGCCGTCAGGGAAACGGATCTTTTTTCGAAAAGGTTCCACTGTATTAGAAGCTGCCCAGGCTGCAGGAATCCAACTGCGTGCGGTATGCGGTGGAAAGGGGTTGTGCGGCAAATGCAAGGTGAAAGTGGCTGGATACAAAAAGTATACTGAAGAAGAAAAAGAATTCTTAACACAGGATGAGTTAACCCAAGGATTTCGTCTCGCATGTCAAGTAATCATCAACAATGATCTAACCGTGTACATCCCGGAAGCATCTGTATTAAAGAAACAGCGCATTCTAATAGAAGGTATCACGAGAAAGATTACATTAGAGCCCAATGTCAAAAAAGTCTTCTTGAAACTCCCTGAACCCACGCTAGAGGATAACAGAACAGATATTGTGAGAATCAGAGAATCCATAGAGTATCCCATTACCACAGTGAGCATGGAAGCAGTGAAAGAGATCCCCTTCGTGTTGAGAGATTCAGATTTTGAGGTCACCTTAGTATTATTGGCAGGTGAATTACTTGAATGCGAAAAGGGAGACACCACCCAAAAATGTTATGGAGTGGCCTTTGATATTGGAACCACCACAGTGGTAGGATATTTATTGGATTTAACCACAGGAGAACAATTAGCAGTCTGCGCTCGAATGAACCCTCAGATTAGTTTTGGCGACGATGTCATCTCCAGAATCAACTACGGACAAACTAAAGAAACGCTGGAACGGTTAACCACCAGTTTAAAGGTGTGTCTCTTAGAGATCATCGATGAACTATCTGATACGGCTGACATCGAAAAGGACTACATTTATGAATTATCTATAGCGGGGAACACCTGCATGCACCACTTGTTTCTGGGTATCTCCCCCAAAAGTCTGGCAGTCTCGCCGTACATCCCTGTGGTTAAAGAAGCATTATCTGTGCGTTCCACACTGTACGGGAAACCCATGTACGTGCTCCCTTTGATTGCAGGATTCGTGGGAGCAGATACAGTAGCAGATTTGGTGGCGTATCCCTTGGATGATAAACTACGGTTACTCATTGACATTGGCACCAACTGTGAGGTAGTTTTGGGGACCAGAGAAAGAATACTGGCGTGTTCTACTGCTGCTGGCCCTGCCTTTGAGGGAGCGCACATCAAATACGGGATGCGGGCAGCACCGGGTGCTATCGAGAGCGTTACCATTACAGATGACATTACTGTTCAAACTATTGATGATGAACCTCCTGAGGGGATTGCAGGTTCCGGATTAATCAGTTGTACAGCAGAGATGTTAAAATGGGGCATCATTGATTCTTCAGGACGGTTACAGACAGAGCACATATTTCAATCCAGAGTCAAAAGTACTGGTAGCCCTGAATTCATGCTGACAGACACGATTTCATTGACCCAGAAAGATCTGAGAGAGGTCCAGTTAGCCAAGGGAGCCATTTTTGCAGCCCAGCAGATTTTGTTAAAGACTTACGGGGTGGAAATTACTGACTTAGACGAGATCGTTTTGGCAGGTGCTTTTGGGAACTATATACCTGTAGAATCGGCAAAAATGATCGGGTTGATTTTTGACTTACCAGCAGATAAGATCAAGAGTATAGGGAATGCAGCAGGCGTGGGGGCCAAGCTCTGTTTGCTGTCCCGGAAAGAACGGGAACGGGCACAAATATTGTCAGAACATGTAGAGTACATTGAGCTGTCCACCAGAAAGGATTTTCAGCAGGAATTTATGGATGCTATGTTCTTTCCCCACTCAAATTTGGAATTGTTCCCTTCAGTAAAGAAAACTCTGGAAAAAACAAGTCCCTATTTTGATATATAATATAACGGAGGATGTTCTAATCCAGTAACATTCTGTGGAGATCACTTCTACTGCCAGATGTTAAAAAAATGAAATTTCCCAATCTGTACTGGTCAGTGAAAAAAGGGCTGTATTCTAACATCAATCATGCATAGAGCACATCCTCTTCTTCACGTGCTCGCATTTCTACCAGTTCTTCCACCCGTCTGGAGGAAGGGATCATTTTCTGCTCCCAAAAGTTACTGGTAATCTCCTCTTTATATTGTACGTAGTCCGGCATTCCATAGGATCTCTTTTTCTTTCTCTCTAAAGATTTCAAAATGGATTCCACGAATCGGGACAGTTCCTCACGGCATATCTCCTCTATAGATTGAGGGCCTCCATCGGTGAAAACCAGCTTCTCTGCAATCTGATTCAAGGGTATCCTCAGCCATATCTCTAAATCTGGATACGTCTGAAAAAGGTGGGCATACCTTCTGAGGACATCAACTTTATTCTCAGAGAGATATGCCCGGAAGTGAGGTCTTCTGTGCTTCTTGCGGACTGTCAGTGCACCCAGTCCTAAATCGGAGGCGAGATGAGATATGTCTTCTAAAAATGATTTGGAACGGGAGGTAATCTCAAATCCACCATTAGATCGGCTGGATAGAGAGATAATGTGTAACAAGAGAGATGATTCTTCCGTAATCTGAGACAGTGGATTTAACTCCGACCATCTGGCTCTCATGCGGGAGGGAATGCATGCTGATGATCTGTTCAGGGTTTTCACCCCGTAGTACGATTTCAAAATTTCAGTAATTGCTGAAGGAATCCGGGAGGTAGAATCATCAAATTCCCCAAAGCTGGTGTGCAGCCTTTCAAAGAGCCATCTCCTCCCTTTAGGAAAGGTATACAAGTGGTTCTTAGACATTTTCTGTAATAACTGGATGACGATCTTATCCAGGTTCCCATCTACCTGGAGGGGAAGCTTGTACTCACCGTTGTAGTAAGGGCTCACCGGTATACCTGGAGGCAGATGATACTGGGTGACACCTTTTAGTGCATTTGACCCAGAAAGTTCCACCAGTTGATCTAATGCCCACACAGGAATATCAGTTCTCCCCGTTCTCCAGCGGTGGACAGCATCTGCTAGTGTGTACTCACTCTGGTAGGTCCGGGCGTACCCTCTCTCTTCTGGTGCAACTTCCACAAACGTGTCCCACAAAAAGTACGCTATTTCCAGTTCTTTAATAGAAATACCATATTTCCTTCGCAATAAGGGATCTTCTTCAATTCTTACGATTTCATTCAAAGAGAGCACATCAGAGGAATGCTCTTCCAAAAAATAGGTGCGTCCCTTCTTGTTGACAATGTGCTGCTTTCTCAAGAAGTGCAAAAAATGGTACACTGCACTGGGACTCAACCCACTTTTTTCTATCAATTCTACAGCAGTATGCGGTTCTTCCGAGAGCAACTGCAAAATCTTACCCTTTTTCTTGCCATACAATGCATCAAAGACATTTTCAGGTGCATCATACTCCCTCTTTATAGTTCCCACCTTTTTCATGGCCTGAGAAAACAATTCTTTCCGCATATTCTGCTGCAGGGCAACCCTGATAAAGGGTGGAAATTCTCTCACTCCTATATGTTTTGATCTATATTCATACGGTTCCATGATCATCACTTTTAACTATTTCTATAGTAAATACTGTAGAAAAAGTTTATATAGGTTTCGGTTATACATGAAAGGTAAAAGGCGGAATGAGGGTTTGATCTATTAGTATTTGAGGGTATATGTTGCTTGATGCGTCCGACACAATGTTACTACGGTAGTGCAGGTAACGTGCAGGAATGCCTGAAGGTTCAACCTCAAAAAGAGTCTGTCAGCTGCTGTAGTATGCTTCCACCTCTTCCATCCACTGGTACCACGCAGGCTTTGGAGTGCCATCTGTTCTTCTCAATCCTATAAAGCACATGAAATCTGAAAATCGTGCCATTGTTTCTATGTCGTCCAAGATTTCATCAGCCACACCAGTGACAAAGAACTCTGCTGCCTTTCTGCATTCTTCTGGGGTAGAATCGTGAAGCGTGATCCACAGTAGAAACTCAATTCTGGATTTGTTTTCTTTTAGAATTCTGAAGACCTCTCTCACGTATGCTGCTTGCATATCCTCTGAACTCTCTAGTGACTGGGACGAACTCCAGGACGTTTCGACAACACCAATTTTTCTGTCTCCAGCCAAATCGAACATCGCAGCAAAGTACTCATCTACTTTCTGTGGATCTCCGCCAAAAGAGAAATTCCCCCCCATGGGGTAAAAGGTGTAAAAGACTATATCACCGGCTAATGCTTTTTGAGCAAGAGACTCACATGTATTCTGGACAACAGAATGGATAGCAACCTCTGTTCCCACTGGAACATCATTAGCGTTAGCCACAGCTTCCACCAGTACCCCGAAATCGGATGCTTGATCAGGATGCTGGTAGAGGTAAATATCTATCTCATTGCCAATCACCAGGTATTTTACTGTATCTTTGTATCGTTCCATAAAGGTTTCAGTGAATTGTACGAATCGTTCCACAAATGCAGGATCTGAAAAGCTCTTGAATGTCATATCTTCAGGCATGACATCCAGTTTTGACGTAAAAATTATGGGGATGACCGCCACAGCTTCAAATCCATTTTTCTTGAATTTTCCCAAGATGTAATCGGGGATTTTCCAGTCGTATTCCCCAGAAGATTTCTCGATTAACCCCCATTGGGCGTATAAATGGGCAACCTGGATGCGTGCTTCTTTGGCGTGTTCTAAAGCTTCATCGTAGTACTTCATGTCAGCGTTTCTGGGATTAATCCATAACCCAAGTTTACCAGTGGTTAAAACGTGTGCTGGTTCTTTTTCTTTCACATCCTGTTCTCCACATCCTGCCAAAAGGAACACAATCAAAATGGTAAAGGCTGTAAACCTTTTCATGTACAACTTTTTGCTGTTACCTTTATAGTTCTTTCCTTGGGTGAATTGTCTTATCGTTAGTGGTTCTCTCATTTGTTACACGTGTAACAAGTTGGCTGCTAAACGAGTCAGGCTGCAATGTACTAAAAGGGTTCATACGAGGCATGAAAAAGGAACCAACCTTAGCTATTGGAGTTAGAGAGATAATATTGTCAGAAGCAGTTCTCCTCGATCATGTGCTGTAATTCCCTCTTGGATTTGGCAGCCACTTCCCTCACCACTTCTTCCCCATTTCTAAAAATAATAAAGGTGGGCAACCCCATAATATCATACTTTTGAGCAGTAAATTTGTTCCGATCCACATTTAACTTACAAATTTTTATAAAATCCGCATATTCCTGCTCCAGCTCCTCCAGTATACCTTCTATAGCCTTACACGGCAAACACCATGACGCCCAAAAATCCACTAACACGGGTACATCAGACTGTAACACCTCTTTCTCAAACATCCTGTCTGTCAACTCCATGAGTTCACCTCATGTTTTCAGTTCAGGTTCTACCTCTACCTTTTCTTGTCCTCTGTCCAACCTCGGTTTGTACCCCATATCCTCTCTTGTACCTGGCTCGTACACTTCTAGAACATCTGACACTTTCTTGAATCCATCCCACCTGGTTCTCGGCATAATCAAGTGCACCTTCTCCTCAATCCTTTTTTTAATGTCTGGCTGCATCAACAATTCAAACATTCTCGTAATCTCCTTTTCCAAACTTACCTTGGGCGTGAACCCGAATACATGTGGTAATTTTCTGGAGACTGCCTCAAACGGGTGTCTATCTGCTTCCACCCTGGGATTTTCCAGCTTCTGTATTTTAATATCTGACCCAAAGGTCCCCGCCACTTTAGCCACTGTCTCTGCCAGAACGTTCAACTTATGTAACCCTGACACCTGGTTCACCACATCGTACTGTCCTGGTTCAGGCGGTGACACAATCAATCGAGCCATACACTCCATAGCATCCTCTAAAGCAATGAACCCCCTGATTTGTTCTCCTGTTCCATAAATGGTTAACGGCATCTCTAAAATGGCCTGAGTCACGAACCGGTTCATTACTGTGCCAAACCACTCATCCACATCCAGCCTCGTCCGTAATCTCGGGTCTGCTGCCACCTCATCTGTGTGAACACCGTAGATAACACCTTGCATGACATCGTACGACCGTAACCACCAGTACTTGCACGCTTCATACACGTTAAAGGTATCCTGCACCTTGCTCACGTGGTAGAACGAGACCGGATCTCTCGGCGTCAACTCCCCCCCTAGACTCCATTCCCTGTTGTCCCACACCATCACTGCATCTGCTGGGAACATGCCTTCAAATAACGGTCTCCCCGTCAACGGACTCCCGTACTCACCCATGGTGCCTAACTTGATCAAACACGTCTCCGGTACCACCTCTTTGATCAAAAAGAGAAGTCCTAGTGTCCCTAACACGTTGTTTTCCTGGACTTTTACTGCATGGTCACAGTCTACCATACTGTAGGGAGCACTGGGTATTTCAGCGTAATGTACAATGGCTTCAGGTTTGACCTCTTCCATGAATTCTTTTAATTTTGATCGATCCTGAATATCTATCCTCCTGAAGTTAATGTTAACACCCAGAATTTCTTTTGCTGCGTGCAGCCTTTCTGTCATCCGTTCAATGGGAACAATAGTGTGCGCTCCTTTTTCCATGACACAGTCTCTCCGCAAAAAATTGTCAATGCCGCTCACCTTGAACCCTAACCTCCCTAACTTGAGAGCTAACGTCCATCCCAAGTACCCGTCAATACCTAAAATCATCACCTTCATGTTCTTTAGCATTAACCCATACTGAAAGAGTACCCATTCAGGGCACTGCTCAAAGGTTATCGTGGGTTCAAAGTGGCCTAATTCTGGCCTTCGGGCACATTCGATCACGATCATACCCTCTTCTACACTCTTGATTTCTTCCATGGATTGTCCGCATGCTCTGAAATCTACATTTCCTTTGAAGACAGCAGCAGGACAATTCCAGCAGGTTTTTTCAGCATTGTGTGGTTTCATATTACCATCCCATTATCCTCTTTAGCAACGGTACTACATCCTCCACTGAGGGATTCTCCGGTACATGAGTATTGCTTTTCCCATACAGGAATGCATCCTCCTGGGTGTGCTTTCCCGAGAGCACATCTGTGTCAAATACGCTTTCAGGTGTAATGCCTCCTTTCAAGTTGAACCCTTTACGAGGTAGCAACACCAAATCAGGAGCACAACCAATGTACTGTCCGTGATAAATTTCATCTTTGGAGTACACTTTTTTGATCACTTTTTCACCATCCTTTTCTAGAGACGTAAATGTGTCTACCAGCTCGTGGAGTAACCCTTCTTCCTCTTCGTGATCAATGCATCCTGAAGGGTACTTCCCCTTTTTGTTGATATAGATTCTTCCCGGATCTAGTGCAAAGGCTTTTGTCCCTTTTTGTATGTTGTTGTAACCTCTTTTCGGATCTTTCCCTCTGGTTAAAAACCCTTTTTCCTCTAAACAGCAGTTCACATTTACGTTAAACATGGTGCCTTCCATCCCATGATCAGAAAGCATGATTAGAGAGTCAGATTTTCTCAAGGATTCACCAATTTCTTGTATGCATCCATCTACTCTTGTGAAAAACTCCAGGAATTTCGTGTGGTACTCATGGGTTTCGTCTTCGTACGCGTGCCACAGAAAGTGTTCTAACCGGTCGCTCCCCGTGAATACAACCATGAATACATCCCAGTCGATTTTCTCCCAGAAGTAGTGGCATACTTTCATCCTGGATTCTAATGCTTCAAATAATTCTTTGAACAGGAGCATTGGAGATTTTCGAGCTTTTTTGGTGTCTACGTCAATTTTGTAGTTAAAAGCTTTGAGTGTATCTATGTATTCGGGGGGGTGTACTGCTCTTTCCAGATCTGGAGAAATGAACCCTGACACCAAAAATCCATTCAAAGGTGCAGCAGGATACGTGGAGGGCACATTGATGATAACGAACGTTCCCTCTTGACTCCAGAATGGGGGGGATTTCAGCTTTGCGAAATGGGGGAACGAAAGGGTATAGGTCCCAGGTATCAGTTCAGTGAACCCGTAAATGTTGTGTTCTCCCGGGTTCTTCCCTGTGATGATGGAGCTCCAGGATACTGAGGAAATCTCTGGTATTGAGGAGCGCATTTGTGTGAATACTCCTTGATCTCTCAGGGTGTTAACGTACGGCATGACACCATCTGCAGAGAGGTTGTCTATTAAGTGGAAGGGAACTCCATCGATTCCAATGATCACTGTTCTCTTTTTCATTCAGCTTACATAGTGTTCATCCTTTATAAGGTTTACTACTAAATGGAGTAACTTTCTTAAGAAGAAGTTTTCTAATTCTGTGGTACCTATATGGCGATTGTTAATCTTGTAGACGGAGTGGTTAGCGTAAGTGATTGCTGTGATTTCTGCAGAATTTGATGGTAGAGGGGAATGTACTGTATTTGACATTCTGGAGATACGTCCTTGTGATATTGAAGATTTTATGAAAGAAGAATCGATGGAAGTGGAAGATGGGCAAATAAAGACGATCAGGAGGTGGAATCATGACGATAGATGAGGAAAGCTTAGGAAAAAACCTAGATGTGGGAGATTCCAATAACACAGATTTGAAAAGAATACAAGAACCTGAAATAAACCAAAGAGAGTATTTATCAGAACTGTTCAGCTTTGCATGTGTTTTAAGAGGGGAAGTAAAGCACTTGGAAAAGATCAAGGAATACATCGTGCAGGAGTATGTGGATAAAGGGCTGGTCAAGCTGATCAAGCCCATCTACGAGAAAAGAGAGATCTACACTGTAACAGGTAACGAATGGAAAGAGTACCAGAAGCTGAAAGAAAAAGATGAGAGACTGATCGGGTATGGGTTTATTTGACATGAGTGGTACCATGGCTCATAACTTGTAAGAGTTCTATACCCCACATAACTATTGGTCAGGTGCATGTAGTAACAAATGTAGGAAACTTGCGGTAACCACAATAAAGCACCGCAAACGCAGCCCCAACACTGTAGCCCACCTCCATGTCTGAACCCCTCACTTCTCCCATCGACAATACTTTTCCACTGCTCTCGGACAACTCTTAAAGCCTGATTCTACAACCGTAAAAGGGGGTATAATGACTATTCAAATAAAAGATCTGCCAGAGTCCGAAAGACCTCGGGAGCGTCTGGCCAGATATGGGGCAGAAAAACTCTCAAATCAAGAACTTCTGGCTATATTCATCTCCTCGGGGAGCAGCAGAAATCATGACGTGACCCAGATTGTTACCAACCTCTTAAACACCTTTGATGGGGATTTAATAGATTTATTTACCGCTTCGCTCCATGAACTTATACAAATAGAGGGTATAGGATTCGTGAAAGCCTGCCAGCTCCAAGCAGTTTTTGAACTGGCGAAAAGAACGGTCTCCTTCAGCACAGATACGCGAAACCCATTCACCTCTACAGAGGACGTGGTAAACCTGGTGGCACCGCACATGATGTACTTGAAACAGGAAGAGTTCAAAGTCCTCCTCCTGGACTCCAAAAACAGGTTAATCCGCGAGCATACTGTCTCCATAGGCTCATTAGATAAAGCTCTAGTCCACCCTAGAGACGTCTTCCGCCCAGCTATCGCTCATGGTGCAGCGTCCATCATTTTAGTGCACAACCACCCTTCGGGAGATCCCACTCCCTCTGAGCAAGACATCCTCTTAACACGGGAACTCTGTATGTGTAGCAAAGTTGTGAGTATCGAGATTCTGGATCACGTTATCATTGGAGCATCAGGCTACGTGAGCATGAAACTCCGGGAGTTGATGTGACTACTCCTCTATGAGGTGTACCATCTCTCTCAAGTGGTGCAAAACCTTCTTACCCTTCTCTGTTGGTTCGTACCATTCCTTTCTCACATCTTCTCGTACCAGGTGGTGCTCCACCAGGTTGTAATCTAAAAGCTCACGCATCCTGGTGTTCAGTGTATGTGTATTGACAAACTGCTGCAACTGCTTGTACTGAGCTGTACCATTTTCATCCAAAAACTCCAGTATCCTTTTGGTAGCTTTCAGACCGAGCATCTTGAGGAAATTTTCCTCTCTTTTCTCATCCATGTACCATCTCACCTTTTGGTTGTGAGTTCGATCGATTGGATTTATCAGAATCTGACAGGGAAATTCCTCTTTGTTATCCATCTGTGCAGACTCCTCATTTTTTCGTACTTCGATGCAAAAGTAAAAATATACTGCTATATATACCTTTCGGTAGCTTCGTTAAAATATTACTGGTTGAATGACATATTAAAGAACATATTCAGAGGTAGAACAATACTGGAAAAGGGGAATAACTACTGAATAAGAGATTGTCAAATCTGTGGACTTTTGTTACACGTGTAACACTGGCTTGCTGTCAACTCTGTATCTGTTCACAGCTTCCAGCATGCCTTCTGTATTGAATGCTCTCCGACTTTGTACCAATCCCTACTTTAATGCCTTTTTTTCGAGAGAGCATTGGATAAGGTCGGGATAAGGAGCACAGTACTCTGCACAATAAGTGAGGAATACTACTGAGCAGTTAACCTGATACCATTTACCGGATGTAGCCGATTTACCAGTATATATTCCAGTACATGGCTACCTGTCTCCTGCCAAGACATGACAAGGCCCAGCAAAATCCCTTACTACAACCTCTTCAAGGTAGAGCATGCACGTGAGAACCTTTCTCCCCTTCTCTGTTGGTTCGTACCACTCTCTTCGCGCATCATCTTTCACAAAATGGTGCTGCAAAAGACCGTGACTGTAAAGGTACTGTAATCGTCCATTCACCAAGTGCGGATTTCCAAATTGCAGTAAGTCTTTGTGTCGAACAGCACCTTTTTCAACTGTAAAAGCAAGCATCTCCTTGGTCCCCTTGGAAAACAAAATCTTGAGGGGTTCCTTTTCTTGTGTGTCTTCCATCTCTATGTCACCTCAGATTGGTTATAGTCCGCTGATAGTATAGTCCGCTGCTATATATAGTTTTTGAATGTTCCTGTAACCAGTTACTGATCCAATGAATGTTAATCAAAGACTCAGTGCTGAAAATGAATGTCCTCAATAATCCAATTAGAACCCACCTGTTACACGTGTAACAGATGAGACAACACCTTAACTTTCTTCATGAATTGAACAGATGCAGCACTATTTTTTCAAAATTTCTTCCAGCTCTCGTAAGCACTGCAAAATCTTCTTACCCTTCTCTGTGAGTTCGTACCACTCCTTTTTTTCCTTGACTCCTTCCACCACATAGTAACCTTTTACAAGGCCGAACTCCATAAGCTCTTTCAGTATTCTGTTCAATGTAAATGAACTGGCAAACTGCATCAAGTCTTTATACTGGACATCATCGTGTTCATCTAGGAATTCCAGCATTTTCTTGGTGGTTTTTCTGCCTAAAACCACGAAAAAATCTTTTTTTTTCTCTCGCATAAATGGTCTCCTCCTTTGTAGCTGCACAAGAGCCGTATGTACTTGGCGTTGGGATCCACAATTTCAGTCTCATACTGCTCCACCAAGGGAGGGTAGTAGACTGCCACTAACAGTGCAGCTTTGTTTTCTAAGTGTAACCATTAAAAAGTAGTGCTATATATATTTTTTGGTGTTGCATATATTTAACATTGCAAGGATTTTATCTCCTCCAAATAAAGGAATGTAAGAAGAAGTGATCAGTACCATGTGTTTACTGTACCTTCTTATTGTAAAACTAGCAATGACAAGACAGCCAAAAACCTGCCAGCTTGCATCCTGTGAGGTAACCTTACTACAGGTCCTCTGAAATAGCCTTTTTCATGGGATTACAATTTTCTTTTTCCTCCATGAGAGATACTACTCTTTTCAACAACTGGAATACTTCTCTGCCTTTTTCTGTGGGCTCGTACCATTCCTTCCTCACATCATCTTTTACAAAACAGTGCCGAATGAGGTTGTAATCCCGAAAATCTTTCAATCGTTTATTCAGTGTATACGTGGAAGCAAATGGCTGCAAATCCTTGTGCTGAGCACTGCCCTCTTGAACTATGTACTTCAGTATGTTCCAGGAACCTCTGGAACACACAATTTTGAGATGGGTTTCTTCCTTTTCCTCTGTCATGGTTATTCCTCCTTATGGTGTTTAATGTCATGTAGTCTAGTCAATGTTGAAACACATTTATACTACTATATATATTTTTCGTTTGTTTCTGCAAAATATTACTGATTCAATCTAACAGTAATTTAACAATGCTCAATATTTTTTTTGATTGCTCTGCACAATATTACTGATCCATCACCAGATAAATGGAAGGTTCCCCAACAATTGTAAGTCTAAAAGGTGACACCAGGAGTGAAATGGGTAAGATCGTCACCTCTAGTGATGTTGAAAATAAAATTTTTTGAGTATTGAAGATTTGAAAAATAATTAAAAAGGATGTTACACGTGTAACGAATTCGTGCAAAAATGTGAGACACACAAGCTATTTGATAGCCCCTGATAAGTAACGTAAAGGGAGCAAATTCATTACGTTTACAATGGAATATGAATCTGGAGTTCCCTCACAAAAAGGACGATTGTCCATGTTAAAAGCCCTTTGAGCATTAATGTACGTAGTGCACTATCTCCCATGCTACCATTACCATTCATAGAACAGTAGCCTACCAGCCTTTATCCTCCTTTTGAACCGTTTTCCGTTACTACTTCTCTGAAATAACGTTTTTCCCAGTGATTTCGTCCTCTTCTTTTTCCTCCATAATAGCTATTGTCTTTCTCAACAACAGAAATATTTCTCTGCCTTTGTCTGTGAGTTCGTACCATTCTTTTCTTGTATCTGCTTTCACAAAACGATGTTGAATGAGATTGTACTTAAGAAACTCTTTCAATCGTTTATTCAGTGTGTATGTAGAAGCAAACAGTGTAAAATCCTTGTACCGAGCAGTACCATTCTGAAATAAGTACTTCAGCATTTTCCAGGATGGTTTGGAATGCAATATCTTGATACATTCCTCTTCCTCTTTTTCTGTCATGGTTTTTCCTCCTTTTTATGGTTCACATGTCTATGTGATACCTGACATATCAGTGTAACACCAGTTCGTTTCCATATATATACTTTTCTATCTGTTTCCACCTAAAATGAATGGTCCTACGTAACAGCGATTTAACAGTGTTTATTGTCATTTCTGATTTAACCTATACGATCGCGTTGAGCCATTACTAGGCGAAAGAAGAACCTAAAAAAAGCTGCACGTTTAGAGGTCGATGCAAGAAGTGAAATGAGAGGGAATTGTCAGAGAATTGGATAGTAATAGTATAGAATTTCATTAAGTATCATATTCTGCAAAAATAGTTAAAAAACAAATAAATTGTTACACGTGTAACAGAATGAGAGAAGCACCAACAGTGGAATGGTAGAGTGACCAAACCCTTATAAAGGGTGAAAACCCCACTAGGATATGCACTGTGTTTTTTGCGGAAAGGAGAAAGATACTAACTGGAAGACAGATATTCTCATCGACTACAAAGTCGACCAATTTCGCGTTAGTGTATGCAGGGAATGCCGCAACCACACTATTACAGAATTGTATGCCAGAGCTCTGGAAGCTGCTGCAGAGGCTGCAGGGGGAGTGCCATGAAGAAGAAGTTCAAAAAGTGTGAGAATTGTGGAAGAGAATTTGACATAAAGGATAGGGATAGGGTCGTCCTGGAAGGATGGCGGGATGAAAAGCATTTGTCCCGATTATACTTTTGTGGTAAGAGTTGTTTTGTCACTTTTTTGAAATCAAGAAAGTTCGTTTAGACCATTGAATGAGGAGTATTGAACCTCATTTTTTTGCTGATTTTTATTGCGACCACTTTCAGACTTACAGACCATTATAGATGTGACTCTCCCAGCCTTTCAACTGAAGACTTATATTGCTGCACTTATAAAGAGGAGTATGGATCGCTATTCGAGACAGGTATTACTATCCCAGATAGGAGGTAAAGGCCAAGAAGCTCTGAACAAATCAAAAGTAACCATTATCGGGTGTGGTGCTCTCGGCACTGGTATTGCAGAGCACTTAACGAGAGCTGGCATTGGCGATATTCTCCTGGTGGATAGAGATTTTATAGAATTAATCAATTTACAGAGACAGCACTTATTTACAGAATCAGATGTAGGAGAACCCAAAGCAGTAACTGCAGAAGAAAAATTGAAGGACATTAACTCAGAAATTACCATTACTGGTGTCATAGAAGATGTCAACCAATTCAATGTGGAACAATTTATCAAAGGGAGAGACATCATTTTGGATGGAACAGATAACCTGAATGTTCGCTATCTAATTAACGATGCCTGCAACAAATTGAGAATCCCCTGGATCTATGGGGCCTGCGTAGCTGTCAATGGAATGACTATGAACATTTTACCAGAAGGACCCTGTCTCCGGTGTTTACTCCCCCAGATGCCGCCTCCGGGGAGTGTACCCTCCTGTGATACAGTAGGTATTATCAATACCTTACCCAGTCTTATTAGTTCTATCGAATCCACAGAAGCGCTCAAATATCTCACAGGTGAACCCTTAGATTCGTGCCTTACTGTCGTTGATATCTGGGATAAGGATTTCAGGTGCATTGTTGTTTCCCAGAGGGAAGGCTGTCCCTGCTGTGTTAACCATGATTACGAATTTCTGTATAATCCCCAAGAGAGTGTCACTGTATTATGTGGGCGAGATGCAGTCCAGGTCACACCCTTACACAAGGGTGAAATCTCTTTAAAGAGTTTGGCCCAGAAGTTAGCTTTACTCGGCAAAGTGAAAGAAACCCCACACATACTCTTTTTTTCTACTGATAATTTTACCATGAGCATCTTCTGTGACGGCAGAGCCATCATCAAGGGAACAAATGATGAAAAGAAAGCAAAATCTTTATATGCTCAATATGTAGGATTTTGAGTTAGAAGAGAGTTTTAAGTACTTTGAGACTCTTTAATGCATCTGGGTACGTGTTCACCTCGATTATCAACTTTTTCTTTGTCAATCCCTTGATAACATCCAGAGGCACTGTCCCCTCTCCTAAAGCTCTATGAGTGTCCTGATCTCCTGAATTATCATGCAGGTGGACAGTTGTTATGTACTCTTTCAGCGTTAGAAACTGGTGTACATTTCCTGTGATGTTAGCATGTCCCACATCAAAGGTGAATCCTAGACTACTAGAGTCTACCTCACTCAAAATTTTTTTGACTTCTTCAGGTGTTCTAGCACACAAAATGGGAAAGTACGGCATGTTCTCAATGCCCAGAAGAATGTTGCACTCTTCTGCCTTTTTTGCTAATTTCTTGAGTGATTGAATGTGGACAGTGTGGGCTTTTTCTTTGAAGTGGATACTCAACGGTGAATAATGGCCTGGGTGGATGCATACAGCTTCAGCATTGTACGTGTTAGCTTTTTCAATATTATTTGTAATTTGCCTCAAAGATTCTTTCAGAATTGCTTTATTGAGTGAGGCTGTATTCAAATCAGAAAAGGGGGCATGAAAACTCACAGTAAAGTTGTACGATTCCAGAATGTCCAGGTTGGTGTGGTTTCCTTCGCAGATGATTTCCACATGAGAAAATTCAGTAACTGTCTCCAGTACGTGTTCCAGTGAAGAGTGCAACATGCACAGAGAGGATACGCCAATCATGAACATCAGTGTGTGCTCCTCTTAAAAAAGTATCCCAAAAGAATGCCTATGGCAACAAGAACAGATTGGGTAGAAGCCTCTTGCTTCTTTTCTGATATCCTGAAAGACTGTGTAAATTTCTTCCCGTACTCATCTTCGTATTCTACAGTGAAGGTACTCTTTTTGTCAATAGTTATCTCTTTGCTCTTCCCTGATAGTATAGTGCCCACTGTGGTTCCATCACACAGTACTGCACGGGCTTCGCCTGTTCCTGTATTTGTGAGTGTAATTGCAATCTGAGCCCCCTGGATAGTGTGGGAGACTGTAATTTTTGGTTCATCTCTTATGACTCTGATTGAAACCTCTTTCTCAATGAAGTAAGGGACACATCCTTCCTCACAGGCACCTACCCCTCCGCTCAACGAGATCGTTAGGGGGTACTCGCCTGCTTCTGCCTCTCTTGTAACCTGGAACGTTAGTTCACCAATATCAGTTTGTCCTGGTCTGATCTCATGAGAGAGGATGTACTCCGACTGCAGTGGGACAAAAAAAGGATGAGCTTCTTCAATTTTTAACGTATTCCCCCACAGCATTTCTGCAGTATTGGGGTTGGTCACGGTAACCCGTATTACCGCTACCTGGTTGGGCACCACTGTTCCTACACCTATTACAATGTCAGGTTCAGCTTCCTGTAATGGTTCCTGTAACAAAAAAAGAAGAAGAAGGGAAACCAGTAACTCCTTCACTTTGGACGCCTCATGAAGATGTACACCAAAAGTCCAGCTATAACAACCACCAGAAAGATATTAATCCAGGTGAGCCCTTGTCCTCCTGGGGTGATTCTAATCGTTCTCGAACCAGATGTCTCCCCTCCATCTGGCGGCTCTCCTTCTATGATCTTCTCAATCATGATGACGATCCTTTGTTCTTCTAACTCCTCGAACAACTTCTTGGCCAATAGCAGAAGTTCTCGTGCTTTTTCGGTGTCTCCTGCAGCCAAATACTGCATAGCCTCGTCAAAGTACTGTGATGCGGTGATCAACTTGATGTATTTATTGGTTTCTACCACCATTAAATCGAAATTCCCACCTAAATACATCTCCTTGGCCTGCTTGAACCGTTCTAAAGCAGTATCATAATCTCCATTCTTGAATGCTATCTCTCCCTGGTCGAAGTAGTTTTTGGCAGTGTCTTCCATTTTCACCACCAACTGTTCTGATAACGACTTTTGATCTCCGTATTTGTCGATGTAGTACAAGGTAATGTTAATGATGTAGCTGCCCAGTTCCGGTAAAGAGGTGAAATAACCTGCAATATCTACTGTTCTCTCATCATCTGCTACCATCTTGTCTGCCACATAGTACTGAGGGGATAATCCCGAGATAGTGAAATTTAATGGCTCTACAACGATTTTCACATTTGAAATCTCTGTAGGACCGTGGTTAGTCACTGAAGCTCTCATCAACACGGGAATCTTGTAAGGGACACAGTAGTTCACGTAGCAGGAGCCTAACTGCAGCACGAAGGTATCTGCCTCAAATTCGGCACACTCGAACAGTCCTGGTGTAGTCCTGGGAGTCCCTGTGGTGATAATAGTTTCATCCGTGGCAAAATCACTGCACTCCCTGGAAGTGGAGCGGGCAGTAATAATGGTCACATCGGTGTCGCCTTCCTCAGCAGTATCAGGTATCTCCAATACCAGGATAACAGGATAACACTCGTCAGGAGCTAACAAATCTGTGGATTCTACCTCCCGGGTTTCTGTAGCATCCAATACTTTATTATTATTCTGGTCCCAGTATATGGTAATCTCCCACCCTGATGAAGATTCTGCCTCTATGGTGAAGGTATCCTGCTGTGTTCCCAAGTTGCAGATACGATGTGGATAGTGAAAGGATGTTCCCGGCCGGGCCCTTCCTGTGTTGTCAGGAATCACACACACGTTGCAGGGGTTGGCAAACCACGCCGTCATGGAAACGTTTGAAGGCTCTTTCAACACTTCAAAGGTGATGAACTCTGTCACCTCGAAAGGAATTGCATCTGGGCATGCCTTGACCTCTCCTTTTACAGTGATAGGAACCACATACCTTCCTTCAGGTGCGTTCGGTTTAAATCGGATAATGAATTCAAATTCCCTGGACTCTCCAATTTCGTGAAGAGAAAACTTATCTGACTGCCATTGGATCAATGTAATGTACTCTAACCCTCGACCAGAAGGATGTGTTAAATCAATGTACACTGTTCCTTCACAGACTGTGGTACCTCCTGAGATTCGTTCCACTTCAACAGTAAAACTCACAGTATCACCAGGGTGAACAATCATGTGCTGGGGGGTTACTGTCACTCTGGGTTTTTTCGGCTGCTCCTGAGGGGTGGTGGGCATGCTTGATACAAGCATGAGTATGAGGAGGATGATGAGAATTTTGCATTTCATGTGTTTATTAAGAATTCATCCTTTTTAAGGTTTTTTCATCCAGGGATTGTGACGCCCTTAGAGGTCAATGTGTTACACATGTAACATTTCAGTTAAATTATCATTTCACCTGCAATTCAACTATAAAGAGACAATTCATGAATCTAAGTAGGTTCATCCCCCGTGATAACCCCTCATTCAGGAGAGGAACCTGGTCACGTTAAATCAGCAGAGGAGAGATTTGTGGATGGACACAACAAAGGTTAAACTACACGAGAATAGAAAGGATTAGTGCTCTTATTTTTGAAGAAGTGGAAGAATTAACTCCTCATTCGTATGTGAAGTAACCAAGTGCACACGTACTTATACATGAGAATTATTTATACATGAGAATTATTACAATTTCAGAAGCTCTGCAATAGTTTTCCCCAGGACCTGTTGTGATTCTTCAAAAGAGAGTCCCAATTCATCAAAAGCTAAGAGTGCATCCATCAAGTCATACACAGGGTAGTTAGAGCCAAAAACCACTCGATCAACTCCCATTTGCTGTAGTAACCAGGTAAGATGATTAGTATAGGGGCTCCTCCTGAACATCATGCACACAGAACTTACATCAAAATACACATTATCTTTCCCTGAACGTCTTCTCTCCACATAACTGTAACAATCCAAAAAGGTATGACCACCCGTATGCGCCAACACGAATGTGGTATCTTCATAGTTCACCACCAATTTGTATAACCCTTCAGACTCTTGAGTGTCACACAAAAAATGAGAATGAATCAGTATGGGTAAATGCAAATCACCACACTTTTTAGCAATTACACCCATTTCTTCACTGTTACAATGGAAGTTCTGCAGAACAGGATGCACTTTAACACCTTTTAACCCTGTATCAGGAAAGCGGTCCAGTTCTTCTAAAGCTTTCTTTCCATCTTTTGGGTGGACAGACCCAAATCCGATGAACCGATCAGGAAATTTCTTCACTGTGTCTGCAATGAAGTCGTTGTACTTTCCAGTCGTTTTTACCTTACCTTTTTCTGTGGCTACTGGCAGAATCACAGCCATGTCCACTGAATTCATATCCATCTGTGAAATTAAATCCTCTGGTGCAGCTTCATACGTGTTAAACAGGCTCCCGGGTGGAGCAACATGAGCATGAGCATCGATTATGTCAACTGTATTCATGAACTGGAGTTCTCTTTTCAATTTTAAATGTTTCTATTGGATGTACAGTTAAGGTGAGAACCCTTTTCAGGCAGGTCTCAATCACGTTTTTCTACCCATAACGTGTTAAATCACAAATAAAAACAACTTTCTCCACTATGTAACCCTCCACAAAACTGTCAAATCTATAAGAACTACTTGTTAACCACCACATTTCAGAATAAGTGAACCAATTGTTACACGTGTAACAAAAGTGAGACAACACCTAACAAGAACAATTGCAAACCGAAAAGATTATAAACAGAAAACGATAATATTCTTCTGGGTGAAAGAGATGTATACGCCGAAAGAAATCAAGTCGTATATTAATGGTGTTGACGGAACATTCCTTATGGTAAATGATGTGCCTACTTTTTCAGATATAGATACAGATGCGGACTTGATATATCTATCAAAGGCAATTTTCCACCTGAGACGGTGTCTCGAAGAAAAACGTGCTGCATCCAAGATGTATGTGCACTGCCAGAAGAGAAATGTAATATTCTATCTGGACAACGAGTACACCATGGCAGTCATGGTGTCAAAGAACGCAAACATCCACTTGTTACACAGAATTGTCAAAAAGATACTTTCTCACGTGAAAGCATCTGTTGAAGACAACAACCCCAAGGAAGGCGCTGAACAGAAGGTACTAACATTCTTCTCGTAATAATTTCTTTGGGATGAACGTGTACAGTGATTCTGGCGCTGGTTTACCAAAGGATACAGAAACTGATGTAGTAATCCAAGGGCTCCGCAGTGTCTTAATAGCATGGTAGGCCACAGGGAGAGCTGCAGAATGTAATGTCATTTTTAGTTCTTTTGGATTTTATTTCTTTTGATTCTAGGGTTAAGATTTGAGAATGAGAACCTCCATCGGCTTTCTAACGTTTAAGAGCTGGGAAGCATTCCCTTGATTTTGCGAAACAGTGAGTAACCCATCTGAATCTTTATAGATTAACAGTTCTCCTTTGTCTACCTCTCCAAATGTCTTTACATAGGGTAATACCAGTTTTTTTCCCTTAATTTTGAGAATTACTTCTTTTTTTTCAGGTATTTTCTGAGCGGGTACATTCAACTGGATGTTGCCAAACCGATCAATTCTCAAAACCTTCCCGTACACTGTTTTTTCATCTTCGTGTGGAGTTGCAATTTCCAGATGGTTCACTTCTTTTTCATCCAGTGTTCTCCCCAATTCGGTCACAGGTACCCCCTTTAAAATGTAGGCTGCACAGGGTGCAAAAACGTCTCTCCCGTGAAAGCTGGAAGAAATAGATTCTAGCATGTATTTTTTGTTTTCTAAACCTACTGCTTTCTTGAATGTGAGCACTTTTACTGCTTCTGTTAACACTCCGTTGTCAGGTCCCACCAGAATGTCACCTCTTTCTGTTTCTACAGCTATGCCGCGCCTTTCAGTGCCCACCCCAGGATCTACAACAACGACATGGACACCCACAGGAGAGTAAGCCACAAAATTTTTTAACATGAAAGCAGCCTCCTCAATATCAAAGGGAGAACCACTATGTGAGATGTCCACAAGAGTTGCAGAAGGACAAATAGATAAAATGACTGCTTTACACACACCTGCATACTCTTGGGTTAACCCAAAATCGGTGAGAAGGCTTATAAACTGCATAGCCTTAATACTAATGAACCTTAATAAAGGTGAGGTTATGGAGATTAAGACTGATTCAGAAGTATTGGAAGAGATCACCAAAGAATATAATAAAGACCCTGAAACGAACTGGAGGGTAACAGCTTTCAGAGATGAAAAAGGGCGGTACGATTTATACGTTGTCAAAGGGAAAAAATTTTGGCAGATCAAAACAGAATTCATTACTCCCTACAGGTACATTGGTTTAGGGGGAAAAACTACTGCTAAAGAGTCTGAAAGCGAATACACCTTCGGATTGAGACCCCTCCCTCGAAAATACGTGAGAAAAATCGTCAAGAATGCTCAAAAGGGAAATATTTCTGAAGAGTTGTTTAAAGAGATCATGGAAATACCTCCCGTGGCCACAACAGAAATTTCTGAAGAAGCAAAAATCCTGCAGGGGCCAGTGTTGTTATCTCCCTTGGCAGAAATTTCTCCTTCACAGAAGGAGCTGGACAAAAGATTAACCTACGAACTGGACAAACTAGTCTTTAAAGAGCAGATGGGGAGTATCTACCGTTAGAACATGGCCAGTATGGAAGGCAGCAACTGGATTAACAGGTATATGGCAAAGATGATGATCAAAATTTCTAAAATCTTTCTGGTGAAGTCAAACCCTGCCCTCACCAATATGAGAATGACTAGAATGCCTAACTCGTCCACAGCATCTGCAGGGACCAACCCGGAGGTTAATTCAGATATTTGGTCTGCTATCAATTCGCAGACTTCCATGATTAGTTCAACGATCTTCATGATGAACTCGGTGGTACTTAACAGGAGCATGTTATCACCATTTTTAATTAATATTGGTAAGCAATAGTATATAAACGTTTCGGTTAACGTTGTTGTTGATGTGGCTGGTTTTCTTTTGGTTGTTACACGTGTAACATTTTATTTTGCTTTATTGATGATATTTTGAATTTTTAATATAAGAGGAGATTTATTTTTTCATATGAGTTTTTGGTAGTACCAGTTGATGTTGGAGATGTTCACAAGGATTTCTGACAATGTGGAGCAGCGTGGGAGATATAGAAAGTATGTCGAGGTAAATACTTAAGCACAAAATCATAGAAAGGTACATGACTCGCGAGATGAGTATTGAAGAATTAAGAAGAGAGTTCACAGATGAATGGGTTCTTGTTGAAGTATTGCAAGAGGATGAACTAGAGAGACTGTTGAAAGTTAGACTTATAACTCATAGTAAGAGTAAAGATGAAATTTACGAAGCCTTAAAGGAGAACAATGGGTATACCTACCATTTCTACACTGGAAACATTCCGAAGAAGGGCTATGCGGCGGCATTCTAACAGAATCTATTTTGATCCAGAACTACTACCTTTGCAGCTTTTGTATTAAAGATTGCTGAATATTTGCTATAACCTCGAAATCGTTTTTACTTTTTTAGTGTAGAAATTTCTTTTATCCTCTTTCGAGCTTCTTCAATCCTTTATAGTTTTATTTTGGAATGTGGTTATCTGATTTAGTCTTCCTTTAAGAGTCCATCCAGGATTTCAAGGAGGGATTCATCAAGTTCTTTTCTTTTCTTGTGGTATTTGTTGAGGAATTCTTTTTTTCTGGAGAGCTTATATTGTGCATAGTATCCGATTGCTGCAAAAAAGGAGTTGAACTCTTTGAATTGAGGGGATTGTAAAGTAGTGATGTGTTGGAGGTATTCCCATTGGGTTTGCTGGATTAACTGGGCTACAATTGACAAAAGAGTGGATAGAGCTCTCACTGCGTTTTCTTCATCTGGTGCATATTCTAGAGCTTTTTTCATATAAGAGAATGCTTTAATTGGTTCATTTTCAATGAAAAGAGAAAAGAGAATGGAATAGATTTGCAGTACTTGTGGATGACTTTGGATGGAAGTAAAAATTCTCAAGGCTTCCTCAAGGTACTTTAAGGCTTCATCCAACTCTCCCTTGGCCCTGTAGATCAATCCAATGTTTCCAAGTTGGTTCGCTTCTCCCTGTTTGTATCCTATTTCTCTGTGAATTTCTAAAGCTCCTTCATGGTACTTTAAGGCTTCATCCAACTCTCCCTTGTCACTGTAGATCAATCCAATGTTTCCAAGTTGGTTCGCTTCTCCCTGTTTGTATCCTATTTCTCTGTCAATTTCTAAAGCTCCTTCATGGTACTTTAAGGCTTCATCCAACTCTCCCTTGTCACTGTAGATCAATCCAATGTTTCCAAGTAAACTTGCCTCTTCTTGTTTATATCCTCCCTTTTTATAATTCTCCAGAGCTTCTTTGTAGTATTTTAAAGCCTCATTCAGGTTTCCTACACTATAAAAAATGATTCCAAGACTCCCCACAAAGCTGAATCGAAGTTCCCCGCCCAAATCTAACCCCCTTTCAAAACATAATCGTGCAGATTCCCAGTTACCAGAATTAAATTCATCGTATCCAAAATCAAGCAAGATCTGTTTATTCTCAATCTTTTCAATCACTCTTGACAAAATTTCTGAGTCTCTCAGTTCATACAAAAGCAGTACACAATCTCCCTCTTTCTTCAGGTTCTCTGCAGCTTTTACATAGATACCCTCAAGTTCAGTAGCAATTCTATTTTTTTGTTCAGATCTCAAGAATTCACGGAAAAGAGAATGGTAAACCCAGAATATCTCCTCTTTCTCCAACACTATCTCTTTTTTGACCAGCATAGATAATGCACCATCCACATCCTCAACAGTTGAGAAAACCTTAATTATCTTGTGAGTCAGCAAAAAAGGTGCAATCGACAGATCCTTGACCAGTTGACGAGCATTCACATCTAACCCTTTCAAGATCTCATTATGGATAATATCCTGCCTATCTTTTAATTTCTTTCCTTTTAAGGTATCAATTAATGCAGGAATACCAATAGTGTCTCCATCTAGATACTTCTCGTAAAGCAGCCAACAAATACTCTGTATGTAGTACGGGTTCCCCTCAGATACCTCATAGATGTGTTCAGCAGTTTCTTCATCTAAGAAGTTACCCTTTCTGATAATGTCCATGGATTCTTTCTTTGATAACCGTCCTATATCTATGCACTTGTAATCCCTGATCACAATCTTACCCATTTCTACAGTAGGAACCTCCATTATCACAAAAAAATTGGGCGATCTCACAAGGATATCAAAGACTTTCTGCTCTGCAGGTGAAAGATTGTACGCATTTTCCACTAAAACAACTATTTTATCCTTGATTTTCTCCAAAGAATTTTTAATTTCCATCACTGTTTCGTGGTTCACTTCTACTAAATCTGCAGCTCCAGAAAAGGCACCTGACGGTTTTCCTATCTCAATAGAGGGGACACCACCTTTTACGGAAGCTTTAAATTGGAGTGCATCCAGTTTTTTCACCAGTGATTTCATCTTGTCTGCTCTTGTCTCAGACTTTTTGTCGAGCCTCTTATACAGATCAGGAACTAAAAATCCACTTTCAAGTTCTCTTTCTGCCCTGTACTCGATGAAGAATGGGGTTGATTCAATTTTCTGGTGCAACACATTTCTTACAAAGGAGGTCTTCCCAATTCCTCGTTCTCCTGTCACTAAAATGATTGATGATTTCTCTTCCAGGTACTGCTGCAGTTTTTTGTAATACTGGTTTCTCCCCACGAAGTTTTCACCCTCTGCAGGGTGCTTTACATAAGGATTTGCCATTAAACCTTTTTGTGGACAGTGGTTATAAAGGTTTACTTGTCAGGTTTTTTAATTGTTAGTGTTTCTCTCAACTTTGTTACACGTGTAACAAAATTGTCTTTTTTTGTATTATTCTTTGAAATTTGATATTTAAGGAAATCAATACACTTCCTTGGGTTGTAACATGCTGACCAAATCGTAAAAATTAGACGCTAGTTAGACGCTCTCATGCGAAAAGTTCAAATTCATGGAATACTTCTGAAGTGTGGTGATACCATGAATATCGTGAAAGTGATAGAAGTGATTGGAGCTTCTGACAAAGGCTGGAATGATGCTATACAGAGTGCGCTCGATGAAGCAGCAAAAACAGTGGATAACATTGTTGGTATAGATGTTCTGGGAATGAGCGGTAAGGTGGAAAACAACAAAATTACAGAATACAAGGCCAACATGAAGATCGCTTTTGTTATAAAACGATAATAATTTTTTTTCTTTTTTTATTGCGCCATGAATCTTTATCTTTTTCTCATCAGTGGATGTCATCAACCGAGGGTGCACATAATTCATACTCTGTAAAAAAAGGAAAGGTCCCTCCTTTTGGGGGAGAGGGGGGACACGTTTCACCTCCTTTCGAGACCGGATTCCCTGAATGTAAACCGGACTGCATTCACATACGTGAGGTTGTATATAAATCTTTCGGTTACAGACTTACTGAATGTTGTAAATTCACTGGAAAAGACGAGTTCATTTGGATAGGGTAATGTTCCATTTCTTCAATTTTTTATCTTTTTTACCCTTTTTTTACTGTACTGCTGAACTCTGTGAATGGGGTTCCTTCTTCTGAAGTGGCTTACAGTGTTGCGCCTTTTATAATTCTCTCCTGCTTTCTGCATAAAGATAACACTCACTAACCCTATTCAAACACATCCTTTATTTGGCTAACCAGGCTTTGTGCATTGCGATACTCTTTTGTTCCTCTCTTTCTCCTCTGGATAGTTGTCAACGGGTTTTGCCACCTAGATAGCCTGCGTGGCTGATGCCCAGCAATGCAATGCTGCTGGCTGAAATTTCTGGAAATGCTGTAACGAAGGATGTATTGATCAGCATGCTGCCAAGGGCCACTGCGTATCCACCTATGAGAATCAACGTAAAGAAGAGGTTCTGAAGCCGACTGAGATCAAGCATATTTTCGTCGTTTTCATTCTCACCGCTAATTAGGTCATAAAACCGTGATTTCTCAATCTCCAAGTGTCGGGATAGATCAGGAGTTGACCTTTTCAGCTCTGAGGATAAAGATTTTTCTAGCTCTGAGAATAAACCAAGTGCACTACCTTCATTTGATTCATCTTTACCTAATTTATTCCTTGATTCAGTCGACTCGGTACTCTTTGGTTTAGTCAACATGGTACTTCTCTCTTCACTCAATTTAATCCATTTATTCTTTAGTTCACTCAGTTCGGTTTCTCTCCTTGTCACCTCGAATTTTCTATTCAGTGCCCTTTGCTCTTTCTCTTTCAGGATGAGCGGCGAACCCACGAGTGACGTGGTGCTGATGCCCATAGCAACCAACAATTCCTGTGGAAGCGTGATGGCGACAGGATTAAGATCAGGATTATCCTCCTTAGCTTTAAAATTGATCATGATTACAGTTAGGAACGCTGAAAGCACAATAAAAGTCCAGAGGAACATCTGCAATCGGGATAAGCTCATCCTGTTCTGCTTATTGGTCAGCCAGCCGAACCAGAACCGTCCAGTTTTGCCGTGTCCAGCAACCAATAGAATGAGAATCAAAGCTCCCAGGTTCAACAGCCACAACAAGAGAGGTCTCTCCTTCGGAATTACTATCCCAAACAGTACAATAGCCACAGGGATGACCACCAAGCCAACCGTGTGCCAGCCTGTCCACTTTTCTGTCATGATACACCTCCTTGTAAAATTCTTGGCGTGGAGACATTCACCTACATGCTGTTCTTGAGCCTACGAGGTCATTAATGCGATGCACCTTTTGGGGCTTTGCCAGTCATTTCGGAAAACGTGTTCATATATGATTCACAGATAGTGGCAGTCCAAAGATATTCACTGTTCTTTTGATAGTGTGTTGAAATTACTTCGAACACCCTCCATAGTGGGAGTATACAGCATGCATACTCGTTTTGAGTGAATCCCTCTATCTCTTAAGGGGTTCCTATCCTTATAAATTCTTCTCTTCATACACAAGTAATCAACTTCTTTTGTGCTACACTTGAGATTCAAAGGTTACACCCAATTGGGGTTGATCGTTCACTGTTAAATGAAAAACATCAGGACGCGCATAGTGACCGTGGGTATCCAGAAAAAGGCGGCCCTCAGTAATGAGATCAAGGGTGATGTCAGCGTAGATTGTGCAGGGATCATTGTAGACGGGGCCTTGGATATAGGTGGTATCTGGTGCAATGACTGCACTTCCCCCCTTTAAGATGAAATCCTTTTCTCCTCCAGGGATAACCTCCAAAAGCTCGGAAGCTTTATTGGATTGGTGTAGCGAATGAACCCCTTCCATGATTTCTCCCTTAGTCAGGCAGCACCCTGCAGCCAATACGAAGCACTGGCCTTCAAAAGCGTAGTGTCTGCTCGCAATGTGATGGAGTTCCTTCACCATGGGCCATTGAGCAATGTGAACTGTTTCATACTGACAGTGCATGGCAGCTCTCGTTAAAGGCATCCAGTGCTCCCAGCAGATCAGACCACCTATATTACCGTATTCAGTTGGTAGTACAGCCAATGTGCTCCCATCTCCTCGTCCCCAGATCATTCGTTCCGTGTATGTGGGCATTAACTTGCGGTGCACTTTGAATTTCTCTGTTTTATCGATGAAAATCATAGTATTGTATAAGGTACCACCCAAAAGCTCGTGGGCGCCCATGATGATATGCGTATCAGTTTTTTGAGCCATTTCTAGCAATTTCTTAAGGTGGTTCCCGGGTATGGTGACAGAATTTTCCACTAACAATCGGTATAGTACTTTTGCAGGTGAGTAATCCCATAGTGCAGCCTTAGGAGAAAAATCCAGCCACACAGGATAGCCGGGTAACCACGTTTCGGGAAAGGTAATGACATCAGCCCCTTTTTCGGCTGCCTCCTCAATGAGGGTACAAGCTCTTTTGAGGCTCTCTTCACTATTTAAGAATACGGGGGGCTGCTGAATAATGGCTGCTGTAAAGGGTTCAGATTTCATTTTTTTTTGCCTCCTTTAGGTCGGTACAGCGGGAGCCGGACATTCTATTGGTGATCTCATAGATACACCTGTCCGAATGGCTGCCACTGTTCCAGCGTTCTTCACTCTCACTGATTCTGGTCACTT
>Ga0209636_10000654_pt1 | contig 34368 bp, 33 predicted proteins | sample DeeMarSWOR152_54_FD_187464 | JGI IMG/M metagenome (GOLD analysis project Ga0209636, IMG submission 187464) | Marine sediment microbial communities from White Oak River estuary, North Carolina - WOR-1-52-54 (SPAdes) (version 2) | ecosystem: Environmental > Aquatic > Marine > Intertidal zone >... | reverse complement strand
CGTCGCTGGGTAACTTGAATACCCTCACCCTTGCCCTCTCCCTCCGCAGGGAGAGGGATTATTGGGTTGGTGCTCCCTCTGCAGGGAGAGGGATTATTGGGTTGGTGCTCCCTCCGCAGGGAGAGGGATTATTGGGTTGGTGCTCCCTCCGCAGGGAGAGGGATTATTGATTGATTCTGTAAAATTATTGACTTTCAATACGATATGAATATGCTATGGAGTCAGAGGAAGGAGGCACTGTTGAAAGTTCACGAATATCAGGCAAAGGAAATTTTTAGAAAATATGGCATTACTACTCCAAAAGAAATAATGTGCCGCACTGTAGATGAAGTCATTGCGGCTTCAAAGGAGATCGGTCTCCCCTGTGTCATAAAAGCACAGGTCATGGTTGGTGGTCGCGGCAAGGCAGGCGGCATCAAGATTGCCAAGAGTGAGCAGGAAGTAAAGGAATATGGTGAGAAGATATTGAACATGGAAATCAAAGGCATTCCTGTTCGAAAGGTGCTCGTCTCTGAAGCAGTCGCGATTGCGAGTGAGGCATATCTTGGTATTATTAATGACCGGACCGCAAATCAGACCGTGGTCATGGCATGTAAAGAGGGTGGTGTTGAGATTGAAGAAGTGGCACGCAAGAAGCCAGAGGCAATATACAAGGTCTATGCTGACCCATTGCTCGGTCTTCTTTCTCACAAAGCCAGAGAGGTCGGGCTCTTTCTCTATGATGAACCGAAGACAGCATTTGCATGCGGTACAATAACCGAGAAGCTCTACAAGCTGTTCGTTGAATTAGATTCTTCACTTGCCGAGATTAATCCACTCGTTGTTGATAAGAAAGGAAACCTGATTGCACTCGATGCAAAGATCAATTTTGATGATAATGGTCTTTATCGGCATCCAGAGATTGAGGCGATGCGTGATCGGGAGAGTGAAGATGAAAATGAATTGCTCGCGCGAGAAAAAGACCTCTCATATGTAAGACTGACCGGTGACATTGGATGTGTGGTCAATGGCGCAGGGCTTGCCATGGCTACCATGGACTTGGTCAAACATTTTGGTGGTGAGCCCGCCAACTTTCTCGATATTGGCGGTTCAAGCTCTCCAGAGAAGGTGAAGAACGCACTGAGCATCCTCTTGAAGGATAAAAATGTAAAGGTAATCTTCTTCAACATATTCGGCGGCATTACACGCTGCGATGATGTAGCCAATGGCATTCTGATTGCCAAGAAAGAGTTGAACATCAAACAGCCGATTGTTGCGCGGCTTACTGGTACAAATGAAGACAAAGCCAATGAGATACTCAAAGAAGCAGGACTTATCTTTGCACAGACAATGGACCAAGGCGCTCAAAAGGCAATTGAACTTCTGAAAGGAGAAACGAAATGAGTATTTTGGTAAATCAGGACACAAGACTCCTGGTTCAAGGCATAACCGGAAGAGACGGCAGTTTTCATACACGTCAGATGCTTGACTACGGTACAAAGGTTGTTGCTGGTGTAACGCCTGGAAAAGGTGGTATGGAGGTCGAGGGTGTGCCAGTCTTCAATTCCGCTGCAGAGGCGGTGAGAAAGACTGGTGCAAATACGTCTGTTATTTTCGTGCCTGCGAAGTTTGCAGCAAGCGCAATCTACGAAGCGATTGATGCTGGCATAGATCTGGTCGTTTGCATCTCTGAAGGTATTCCTGCGATTGAACTGGTGAAGATCACCGCCTATGCAAAGACCAAGGGGAGTCGTCTGGTAGGTCCTAACTCACCTGGCATTGTCTCTGCTGGTGAATCCAAAGTGGGAATTCTTCCAGGTCATATTTTCAAGAAAGGTTCTGTTGGAGTGATCTCTCGGAGCGGTACGCTCACCTATGAGATTGTCGACCATATCTGCAAAGTGGGGCTCGGCCAATCGACTTGTCTTGGTATTGGTGGCGACCCGATTATTGGAACCAAGTTTATTGATTGCCTGGAACTTTTTGCTGATGACCCAGCTACCGATGCGGTCGTGCTCGTTGGCGAGATCGGTGGTCGTGATGAACAGGATACTGCTGAGTATGTGAAGAAGAATTTCAAGAAACCAGTATTTGGTTTTATCGCTGGAAAGACAGCACCGGCTGACAAACGCATGGGCCATGCCGGCGCTATTATATCAGGGACATCAGGTACTGCAGCGGAGAAGATCAAGGTCTTTGAAGAATGTGGGATAAAAGTTGGTGAAACACCCGCTGAGGTAGCACGGATTGTGAAAGAGGCATTGATGTAAAAAATGGTAACGGCTAAGTTGACGATGACCGTCCCATTGGATACAAGAACTACACTCTGTTGCAGATCATGTACGATATTGAGCTTTCCTATATCACTTCGAAAAATCATGAGCATATATTGATTTCTAACTGGACACGTATCTTCATACGTCAGTGGATGACGCCATTCACGCAACTGAAATCCTTTCATAGAACGCGTATCGTTACCCGTAACCTGTACACGGATTTTCAGGTGGTACTATTCTTCTGATTGTATTGCTTCTGATGTTACATCGAGTGCCTTTGCGATGCGATTGCAGGTGCCCTGTAATACATCATACAACTCATCGTGCTCAATCTTTTTTTGATACATTTCATCTAATATGTGTTGCAGGTCTGAGAAGATTCTGACCATTTCCTTGTAGTCGTAGTGCAGTGCCTTTTCTAAGCTTTTGCGCAAGTCATTATAGATTTCCTTTAGGCCGTCAACAGCATCACCTCTGCGGAATCTGATTTCTTCAGTGACCTCACCAAAACTTAGTTTTCTTATGTACATACTCAGTCGGTATAATGGTCCATAGATTTTGTGGGTAATCATAATGATTGCCCATATTGCTGCGGCAAATGATATGATTGCAATTATGACTACAGGCAAGATAGAATCGTTCAGCACTTGCTGTATGTACTCTTGAGGTATTGAGAAGACTGAGATGTTGTCTTTGAAAATAAAAAACTGTGAAGTAACCAAGATTACCGAGATACCTATGATTATTCCTAGGAGTGCGATGATTAATCTAACCTGCATGCCATGGAGTATGATTTTCTTTCTTCGGTATTTTTGAGCCATTGTGATTTAGTAGCTTATTGTATATACTATTAGGAATTTGTCAAGAGCTTATTTGCTCAAGGGATTAATCGCCATACCAATGGTATTCGCAGTCCCCTGTCGCCTGAATCCTGTACCTTGTTGTATTTTAGATCTTTGCCCTGTTTATACTTCAGATCTATTCCCTGCTTCCCAATTCCTGCTTCGTGTTAAGATTTTCAATCTGTTCCCTACTTCCTAATCCCTGCTCGCTATATTCGGGGCGGTGGGATTTGAACCCACGACCTCATGGTCCCAAACCATGCGCGCTCAGCCGCTGCGCCACGCCCCGGAACAGAGTATTATAGTAAAATGGGGGTAATTGTCAACAGCGATGATTACAGTGATGAAGGACAGATTACAGTGATATTGTCGAAAAATCTTTACAAACTTCATCAATAGTGGTGAAAAATGGCTCATTTCTTGACATAGCGTGTCTTTTGGATATAATCTCAAGTGCGATTGCTGATCTTAAGCGGCAAAGATGGCCTCAGAAAACAGATTGGTGACCTTTCACAGATTGAAAAGGCAGTGAATGCATTTATTAAATCAAAGAAGGACTATGAGACAGTATTTCTTTATTACGACCGTGCTAATGCATTCAAGGTCAAGAAGGTAGACAAGAAAGCGACCTCTATCAGGAGATATATATTGGATATTGAGAAGAAATGGGGGGATATCGATAATCTTCTCCTTTTAGGAGGTGATAGTATTATTCCATTCTTTCGGCTCAACAATCCTTGTGATGATGGTGATAACAAGGTATTATCTGACAATCCCTACGCATCGCGGGATGATGATTTCTTGATTCCTGAGCGCATATGTGCTCGCATCCCTGATAATAGAAGTGCTGATTTTATCATAAAACAATTCAAGAAATTCAGCAAAACAAGCAGAAAATCATTTGGAATGACCGCAAAGATATGGAAAAGGGCATCAGAGGATGTTTATCAGCAGATTGGCGTAATCAAGGATTTAAAGACTTCACCACCAGTAACGAGCGATTCATTCAAGGAAGAGTGGTTACAGAAAAAGCAGTTTCTGTACTTTAATCTTCATGGCAGTAAGATTTCTGCAAACTGGTATGGCCAGGAGAGAGGCGATTATCCAATTGCCTTAAGGCCTGAGAACATATCAAATGCATCAGGGTTCGTTGCCTCTGAGGCGTGTTATGGAGCATATATCCTCAATAAATCACATGAAGATGCGATCAGTTTGAGATTCCTGAATGAAAAAGAGATATACTGTTTCTGCGGTTCAACAACGATTGCATATGGTCCAGTGGCTCCGCCATCGAGTGAAGCCGATCTTTTAGTGAAGTATTTTTTTGAATATGTGAAACAGGGACTCACTGTGGGTGAGAGTCTGAAGAATGCCAAAATAGATTTTGCCCGTAAATCACTGAGACGCCAAGGCTTCTTGGACGACGATGACCAGAAGACCCTCCTACAATTTGTGCTGTATGGCGATCCGACGTCAAGGCTCAGTACGCGTGTCAAAGGAGGTCGAGAGCGTGATTGATCAACAAAGAATAGCCGAGATAAAGAGGAAGATTTCGAGAGAATTTCCAGAGTTCAGAGGCATCGAGCCAAAGATAACCGAGAAAAGAATTGGACCTCAGGACTCCATATTTAAAAAATTGTCGCTTGGAAGACCAAAGCAGTTTGTGACAATCTTTAGACTGAAATTCAAGAAGACAGTTGAGACGGTTGATCACACGGAGATTGAAAGAATTCTGGTCGTGAGCCTTGATGAGCAAGGAGAGATAATCAAGATAACTGAATCGAGATGATAAAGGGAACAGAAGATACACGGTATGCCTATGTGAATGGTATTGTCCGTGCACGCGAATCACGATTACTGACAAAAAGCCACTTTGATCGGCTCATCGCAGGAACCATAGAGAGCTTCACAACTATTCTATCAGATACAGCATATGGTCAACAGAAAGATATTCCGAAAGGGTTTGAGATGGAAATCATTGATGTAAACAATTTTTTCAGGAAATACTGTCTAACTCCGGAGACTCAGCTGTTCATTGATTGGCCTGAGCAGATTCATAATCTCAAGGTCAAACTAAAAGAGGGGAGTGAGGACATAATGTATGCACAAGCTTCCTCAGATGTTGAAACATGGCCTGAGGTCAGTGATGCTGTTGAGCAATACGCAGTCGAGAAAGATCCTTTTATATTATCGTCAAATCTTGATAAAATTCTGTGTAAATATCTCTCTGAGACCTCTCATTTTGCTCCATTTTTCGAAAAATATTATCAGCTCTCATTTGACCTTGAAAATATCCGCAGTTTTTTTAGAGCACGTCACTTTGAGAATAGCCGCGAGATATTTGTTCAAGTGTACATACCATATGGTAGCATTGATATGAGGCTGTTTCTTGATAATCTGAGCAGTCAGCATGATGCACTCGCAAGGAGCTTTTTTATTACTCCATACATGAGGATTGTGGACAAAGGAAGTTCATATATCGACGAACACCATTCGTTTCTAATATTGGAGAGGCTCATCGAAGAGATGAGATTAGAGTTCCTGCTTTCTGCGCGGAAAATGACATTTGGCATTGAGCCTTTGTTTTCATACTATCATTTCAGAATGAGCGAAATAAAAAAATTGCGACAGGTATATTGGGGCAAATTGAATGAAGTTCCGATTGATGAATTGAAGGAGAGTATCCCTGATGTCTGGTAGCGCCCTCGCAATCGTGGGACAGAAAGAGACGATTATGCCGTTTCTTGCCACTGGTGCAAAGGTGGTGTACGTGAAGAAAGGCGAATGTATCAAGGTGGTTGATGATTTAATTAAAGAAGGTATCAAAATAATTTTTTTTACCGAGGAATTCATTGAGGAATTGAGTGATACATTAGTGAAGTATCGAACCGAAACCATGCCTTGTTTAATCCCCATTCCTACGGGAAGAGGGAAGACAAAACTTGCAATAGAAAGAATAAGGGGCGTGATAAAGAAAGCTGTTGGTGCTGATGTCTTTTTGGAGGAAAAATGAGGAAAGGTGAGATAACGAAAGTTTCAGGACCACTCGTGGTGGCAAAGGGAATGACCGGTAGCAAGATGTATGATGTAGTACGTGTGAGTGAAGAACGCTTGGTTGGGGAGATAATCGGCCTTTCAGGAGATCTTGCATCGATTCAGGTGTATGAAGACACTGGCGGAATTGGTCCCGGAGAACCAGTATACATGACTGATCAACCACTCTATGTAGAACTTGGTCCTGGACTTATTGAATCAATTTTTGATGGTATTCAACGTCCGCTGGACATAATCAGAGAGAAGACCGGTGATAATATCAGTCGGGGTGTTGAAATTCCTGCATTGGAGCGCGATAAGAAATGGCATTTCAAACCACTCGTGAAAAAAGGAGACGCAGTTAGCCCAGGAGATATTATCGGTGAAGTGAAAGAGACGGTGTTGGTTGTCCATAAAATTATGATGCCGCCCAATACTCAGGGCAAGATAAAGAATATTAAAGAGGGTGAGTTCCTCGTGACCGATAGCATGTGTGAATTAGAGACCGATAATGGTAAGGTCGAGTTGTCCATGCTCCAGCGCTGGCCAGTGCGAATACCAAGACCCTATCAGACGAGATTTGCTCCGACCGTCCTGCTTCCGACAGGGCAGAGGGTCATTGATACATTCTTCCCCATAGCAAAGGGAGGTACTGCGTGCTGTCCCGGTCCTTTTGGCTCTGGCAAGACTGTTATCCAGCATCAGTTGGCAAAGTGGGCAGAGGCAGAGATAATTGTGTATATAGGTTGTGGTGAGCGCGGCAATGAGATGACCGACGTGCTTCTGGAATTTCCTGAATTAAAAGATCCTGTCTCTGGCGAACCACTCATGAAACGGACTGTGCTCATTGCCAATACATCAAACATGCCTGTAGCAGCACGCGAGGCCTCTGTCTATACAGGTATTACTATCGCAGAGTATTTCAGAGATATGGGCTATTCAGTTGCTGTGATGGCAGATTCAACCTCTCGCTGGGCAGAGGCGATGAGAGAGATATCTGGTAGATTAGAAGAGATGCCTGGCGAGGAAGGATATCCCGCTTATCTGAGTGCCAAGGTGAGTTCATTCTATGAACGGGCAGGTAGAGTAGAGGCATTGGGTAATCCTCAGAGGCAGGGTGCCTTGAGCGTGATCGGTGCTGTTTCTCCTCCAGGTGGTGACTTGTCAGACCCGGTTGTTCAAGCAACCCTCCGTGTCGTGAAGGTATTCTGGAGTCTCGAAGACAGGTTGGCATATCAACGACACTTTCCGGCTATCTCATGGCTCAATTCATATTCCCTGTATATTGATGATGTTAGCGAGGACGTAAACAAGAAGATTGCGAAAGATTTTACTGACTTATCAAAAGAGGCGATGCGTCTGTTAGAAGAGGAGGCTGAGCTTCAAGAGATTGTGCGGCTTATTGGTGTTGATGCACTATCGCCCGAAGACCGTCTCATCTTAGAAGGGGCGCGCTCCATACGTGAAGATTTTCTTCATCAAAATGCCTTTCATGAAATAGATACATATGCCTCACTCAAGAAACAGTATAAAATGCTCTCGGTGTGTCTCTTCTATTATACCCAGGCAAAAGAGGCATTGGCACGGGGAGTTCCATTTGACACCATCAGCAAGATGGCAATACGCGATAAGATTGCGCGGATGCGATATTTACCAGAATCAGATGTAGACAAAATTGACAAGCTCAAAGAAGAAGTGGAACACGCGTTTGTACGACTCATAAAAGGCGAACAGATAGAGGAGAAAAAAGAGGTGCCTGAAAAAAAACAAAAAGAAGGCGAAGAGCAGGATAGAGCTGAGAAGAATGAAGATGAATCTAAAGAAACAAAGAAGCCACAGGGAAAATCGAGGAGGAAGAAGTGATAAAGGAATATGGTAGCATTAATGATGTAGCAGGACCTCTTTTACTTGTTGAGGGTGTAGAGGGTGCAAAATACGAAGAGCTTGTTGAGATCTATACGGGGAGAGGCGAAAAGAAACGGGGAAGGGTCTTGGAAGTCGATCGTGATAAGGCATTGGTACAGATATTTGAAGGTTCTTCAGGCATTGACGTGAAAGATTGCCGCGTCAGATTTCTCGGCAGAACATTACACATTGGTGTTTCATCCGATATGTTAGGGAGAGTATTCGATGGTCTTGGTCGACCAAAGGATGGCGGTCCTGAGATCATTCCTGATGCCTTACTCGATATCAATGGTGCGCCAATAAATCCAACAGCACGCGATTATCCTAACGAGTTTATCCAGACAGGCATCTCTGCAATTGATGGAATAAACACATTAGTGCGCGGACAAAAATTGCCGATATTCTCTGGTTCAGGACTACCCCATAATCGTGTAGCAGCGCAGATTGTCCGGCAGGCAAAGGTGCTTGGTGGCAAAGAAGAGTTTGCCGTGGTCTTCGGTGCAATGGGGATTACCTTTGAAGAGGCAAATTTCTTTATTAGAGATTTTACAGAATCGGGAGCTCTTGAAAGGGTGGTTCTCTTTTTGAACCTTGCTGATGATCCGGCGATTGAGCGGGTGTCGACACCGCGCGTCGCATTTACTGTAGCCGAATACCTGGCTTTTACAAGAGGATTACATATACTCGTTGTCTTATCAGATATGACTAATTATGCAGAGGCACTCAGGGAGATCTCTGCAGCCAGAAAAGAGATCCCGGGTCGACGCGGGTATCCTGGCTATCTCTATACAGATCTTGCTACTGTCTATGAACGGTCTGGTAGAATTAAAGATAAAAAAGGATCGATTACCCTCATTCCCATTCTCACAATGCCAGAGGATGATAAAACGCATCCGATCCCAGATCTGACTGGATATATTACTGAAGGTCAGGTCATACTCTCGCGCCCACTCTACCGGAAGAAGGTCTCGCCACCTATAGATGTTCAACAATCGTTATCGCGACTCAAGGACAAGGGTATTGGTAAAGGGAAGACTCGAGAAGACCATGCCGATTTGTTCAATCAACTCATCGCTTGTTATGCACGTGGCAAAGAAGCAGCAGAGTTATCGGTCATACTGGGTGAAGCAGCACTATCGGATTTAGACAAAATCTATTTAAAATTTTCTTTAGATTTTGAAGAGCAGTACATCTCGCAGACTGAATATGAGGCGAGAAATATTGAGCAGACTTTAGACTTAGGATGGAAACTTCTGCGTCAGGTGCCGCGCAACGAAATGAAGAGAGTCAGGGATGAGTATTTGGAGAAGTACTATGATAAGGCAGGAGAGGGCTCCAAGAAGGCTCAAAGAGGGCAATGATGGCAGCCTTTAATAGCCTTCTCTACCCCCTATCCAGCCCTGTATCAGCCATCTATAAGTTATGAAGTTAGATATTCCTCCTACCAGAATGCAATTGCTGCGCCTTAAGAGGCGCGGTGTTATTGCCCGCCGTGGCCATAAGCTATTGAAGGATAAACAGGATGAATTAATGCGCAAGATTCTTGAATTGATAAATAGAATCAGGGACGCACGGTTAAAGATAGAGGATGAACTGAGACGTGCATTTGGTTATTTCTATTTTGCTTCGAGTAAACAGACACCAAAGGCTACAGATGAAGCACTCTTAGCAACGACAAAATCAATAGATATTGATTATACGACTGAACGTATCTTGAACCTGAAAATCCCAAAATTTACTGAGAAAATTAGTGGTGGATTAATCGGATATGGTTTTATGACTACGTCGGGAGATTTAGACCTTGCATTACTTAAGATTGATCAGCTGATTGTAAGGCTTTTAGAGCTTGCTGAATTAGAGAAGGCATTGGAGCTTCTTGCTACCGAGATAGAAAAGACTCGGAGAAGAGTAAATGCCTTGGAATACATTCTTATTCCTTCAATCGACGAAACTATCAAATTCATTAATTTGAAGTTGTCTGAGATCGAGAGGGGTGATCTGACAAGGCTCATGAGGGTTAAAGAGATTGTGAGGAAGAAATAGATAATTAAAGAAGGCTCAGAGATGGCTCGAAAGGGAAATTGTAAATAGTGTCAAGCAAGTGTAGGAATCCATATATCAAAACTCGGCATATAAGCCTTGGGACTATTTTTTATAATTTAGGTATTTTAGGCATTTAGGTTTTTGATATATTCAGGGAGGTCGTATGGTTGAGGGTTTGATTGGTGTACTTATCTTGGCATTCATAACTCTTATCTTTGGTATCATAAAAGATTTGATGATTGTAATAGTTCCACAGATAATCTTAATCGTTATTGTTATTTATCTTCTGGTCAGGGTGAGGGTAAAAATAGCAAAGGCAGAGAAGGAGAGATTGCGGGCAAAGATAGGGGAATTGGAGGAGAAGATCGAAGGCCTGACCGGAAAAACATGATTTAGTTGGATAGTCGGATAGTTGGATAGTTTGATGGTTTGTGCGTAAGAGACCATGCGACAATAAGACAATCGGACAATAAGACCATGAGACTATAAGACTATAGGACTATGAGACGAATTATCTTTGTATAATAGCTATCTATAGATCGGCGACCAGTCTGGCGCAGTGACAGTCATACCATTTGTCAGTTTCCGTTGTCGCGAACCATCCCAATTCATTGTGTAGAGCTCATATTGACCACTACGATTTGAGCTGAACACAATGTGTAGACCATCAGGAGACCACGATGGCTCTTCATTGTTGCCGTCAAATGTGAGCCGTATAGGTGAGTAGTCATAGGGATCAGTAACGTAAATTTGCTGTGAGTTGTCATCCTCTCTCGAGACATAGGCAATAATATCGCCACGCGGCGACCATGACGGTGAGGTGTTATAGCTGCCGTGGTATGTGAGACGGCGTACATTTCCTCCGTAAATATCCATAATATATATCTGCGGATTGCCCGTGCGATCAGACACAAATGCAATCTCGCGGCTATTGGGTGAAAAGGCAGGGGATGTATCGATTGCTCGATTGTATGTCAGGCGGTTTAGGTTTTTATTTTTGAGATCCAGGAGATAAATCTCCGAATTACCATCTTTTGTTAGACTCAAACAGATTTTTGATGCATCAGGAGACCAACACGGAGCAAAGTTCAGTCCGCGAAAGGATGAGATCGTTCTGATTTTCCTTTCTGTAAGGTCGAATAAATAGATGTTGAGACGGTCATCTGTATGTGTTGAAAAGAGAATTCTTCCGCCATCAGGAGCCCATGCCGGGAAAAGATTAAACCTTCCATTCTTTGTGAGAGGGACAAAAGTATACCCATCATAATCAATCATTGCGAGTTCTTTACCATTTGATGTTTTGTATGAGAATGCAATCTTTGTCGAAGCGATTCCCTTTTCACCAGTTAATAATTCAACGACATCATCGGATATCATGTGTGCTGTTTCTCTTTCATTTTTACTGATGCCATAGCTTTTCTCACTGATTTTCTCATGCGTTGCATAGTCTTCAAGCATCATGACTAATTGAGCTTGATTCCCTTGTCCCCTCATGACGACGCCTTGATTTTCTGATGCGCCTAACCAGGCAGTATCTGAAAAGAGATCAAAATAGAGTGAATATTCCAGGTCGTTTTTTATAATGGTTTCGATGTTTTTCATCTTCAATAGTACGTCGGGTGATTGATTATCTGTGGTAAACGGCTCGACGACAAGACTGATCTTACCACCACCATAGTCGGTGAGCCTCAGGTAGACCTCCTGGGCAGAAACAGGGCTGAAGGTTAACAGCAATGTCAGCGAAATGAAGAGTATCATTTTGAGCTGGCTGAATTGCAAGCGGTGCTTAGTGCTTAACGCTACACGCTTTACGCTTGCAGAGGTTACTCGATTGGGCGTAGGGCGTAAGGCGTTTAGCGTAATGCGTACCTCATTGTGCAGTAAGAAATTCTAAGTGGACTTTGAGATAGTCGTCAGCAAATTCCTGAGGTAGAGGAGGTAGTCTTTTTGTCGCTACGACTGCGCGAATCGTTGTCTCATTATACAATTCGTCTCCTGAATTTTCTTCAAGCCTGACATTATAGATTCTGCCATCCTTATCTATTTCAAAATAGACGATACTTTTTAATACAATGTCTTTACCTTTAAACGGGTTGTGCCAGTTTGTGTTGATTTTGTTGAGCAGAATATTTAAGTAGTATGAGTACGTAAATCCTCTACCACTACCTGTGTAGACCTTTGGTGAGATATCAGGTAATCCTTTTTTTACTACTTTTTCAACCTTCTTTTCTTGCTTTGTTGGTTTTTTGGGTGCGGGTTTTTCTTTTGGTGGCGGTGCCTTTTCTTCTGGTATCTCTTTCTTGACTTCTTGTTGCATTTCTTCTTTTACAGGCTCTTCAACCTCGACAATCTTTGGCTGCGGTAGAGGAGCAATACTTACCTTGTATACATCAAACTGGGGTATTTTTGCATAGGTATTGTGGCCGACGATAAATAAAAAGAGAAAGAGAGCTCCGTGCAAGAGCATTGAAAGTATGTAGTAGCGGTTCATTCGTGGGGTATTTCAGCAACCAGTCCTAATTCTTTTACACCCACCTTTCTCATACGTCCTACAATTTCAATAACATAGCCATAGTCAACTTTCTCGTCGGCGCGAAGGTAGACAATGATACCTGGTGGCTTGTCCCTCAACATCTTAATGAGTGTTGTTTCAAAATTATTGAGCGTCACTTTCTCATTCTCGATGTACACATCGCGATTATTTTTTATGGAAATCGTAATCCCTTGCTCGTCATGCGGTAGCGAGGCATCGGTTCTCGGTAGATTGACATCAATGCCTGGCGTCATCATTGGCGCTGTGATTATGAATATGACAAGGAGTGTAATGCTCACGTCAGCCAGAGATGTAATATTAATCTCTGATATCAGTCCTTTAGTGTTCATAGGAGGATGATAAGTCTTTGCGGAACCGTGCGTATACCTCATTAACAAATTTATCGAGTTCAGCATTGAATTTATTAACGCGGTTTCTGAATATATTATAGAATATGAGTGCAGGAATAGCGACAAGGAGACCATACACAGTTGTGATGAGTGCATCAGAGATACCCGGCGCAACGATTGTGATGTGGGCTGATCCGCGGGCACGAATGTCTAAAAACGCCACCATAATACCCCAGACTGTCCCCAATAGACCGAGGAATGGACTGACACTGACAAAGGTGCTCAGTGTCGGCAGCGATGTCTCCAATAATGAAATCTCTGTAATTTTTGTCCGCTCCATTGCGAGGCGTATATTATCGAAGAGTTCTTCAAACAGTCTTGTACTCGCAGTCTGAGGATTCTGTTCTTGTGAATATCTATTTCTCATGGGTTTTAGTTTCTTGAACTCTTCAATGCCACTCATTAAGATCCTTCCGTACGGGTTGTCGTCGAGTAGTGGGCCAATATTCTCAAGTTCCCTGATACTGCGGTGAAATTGAAAGGTAGAGAGGAATCTTCTACTCAGGCGGTCAATCTTTGAGAAGTCAAATAATTTTTTGAAGAATATTGCCCATGACCATATTGAGAATATGGCGAGCAATGTCATGATGATTTGGGCAGCTAAACTCGACTCTAAGAATATTCTAAAGATATTCATGCATTACTCTGTAATGATAGATTCAGACAGATGATAAAGGATACATACCGATGGTTATATCATTACTTCAGTTTGTCCCTCGCAAGGGTTGCCTCAGGAGAATTGGGGAAATCGTTGATTATCTGGTTGTAATAGGACTTCGCTGTTTTTGTGTCGCCTGTCTCTTCGTAGATTATGGCAATTTTATACAGGGCAGTTGGTCTCTTATTGCTCTCTGGATATTTGTTTATTAATTCCCGAAAGACATTCACCGCGTCCTGGTTCTTGCCCATTGCAGTATATGATTCGCCAATCCAGTAGAGGGCATTGTCAGACAGAGGCGAATCAGGCGACACCCTGAGATAGGATTGGAAGCCCGAGATTGCATCTGTGTAATTTCCTTTGACGTAGTTGAGATAGGCTGATTCATAGAGTAACCGCGCTTCAGGACTTATTTTTGCAATGTCCTCAGAGTCAGCAGGTGCCCTCTGCCGTGGCCCCAGGTTTTCTAGTATCCTGGTCATCTGCAGTTCAGCATCGCTCATTCTGGTATTGAGCATTTCAATCTTATCACTCAGTTCATTCGATTTTGTATAGAAATCGATGCGTAGATGTGCGATTTCAGTACTCTGGTGCTCAAGCATGCTATCCATCTTTATAGTGTAGTACTTGAGACTATCTAGCTGCCAACCATAATTACTGAACTTTCGACGACTCAAACAGCCAGAATTAGTCAGTAGGCATACTAAAAATATACAAATGATAATTATGTTAAGCGGGTAAAGCCTATTTCGCAATTTAGATATCGTGTGATTTTTTATTGGACTACGAATTCACATCTCCGATTCTTCTTTAAGTCTTTTGGGTCGAGGGGGCGTTCTTCGCCATAGCTCACTGTTGATAGACGAGTGCCGTTGATGCCTAACATTACCAGATAATCATGCGCAGCTTTTGCTCGACGTTCACCGAGGGCGAGGTTGTATTCAGCAGTGCCGATCTCACAGCAATGGCCTTCGATGACGACTTTCACTTCAGGGTACATGGTTAACATATCAGCATTCTTCTTGAGGGTCGCAGCCGCATCTGCCCTGATGTCGGATTTATCAAAGTCAAACCAGATGCGCTCTAATACCAGCGCCGGTTTGATTTCTTCAGGCTCTTCTGGTATCTCTACTTCTTCGTAGGGGATTTCTTCTAAGGCTTCCTCAGCCGGTTCTACCACCTGTTTTTTCGGACATCCCATAAAGAGTACAAGGATTAATACAAACAGTATTGATAATTGAAAATAGCGCATAGATAACCTCCTTCGTAGCTATTATAATGAGAATAGTAATTGTGTCAAGTGCAATATTCGGTTTTGTTTCGAGCAGCCACACACTTCAATAGAATTTATCAAGAACTCAAGGGGCTCTATTCTGAAAAGAGACCCCAGTGGGGTCTTTATTATGTATTTAATCTATAATTCCGCACCTGGCTGACAAATGTCTCGAGGCGCATTGAATCGACGGCATGGTCGAGCCCATCTAAAGAGAGCACAAAGAGTGGGAAGTCAGGATAATCATCTTTTACTGCCTTGTAGAGTGTAGTAACGATGTTGCCTGGCATGCACGTGAATGGCATTACATTTACCACACCAGAGAAATTTTCTTTAATGCATTCAATGGTCTTGCCGACCGTCAATATTGCCTCACCTTCGAATGATGGATCGAGGTATTTCTTAGCATAATTCAGGAGTTTCATTGGTTTCGCTTCTGGATTTAGTCCCATTTTGCTGTAGATTTTTTGTTGGCGCCACTCCATATACCTATTGAATAGTGTGCTAAAGAATGCACGTCGATACTGATGGAACCATCTACAATTCATGATTCTTGTTAGATTTGTGTAGCAGAACCATTCACCGATTGAGGGTAACGCGACTTCACAGCCAAGATCTTCGAGCTTTTCTATGAGGAAGGTATTACTGAATCTCTGCGAACGCACATAGATTTCACCAACGATCCCGATCTTCGGTTTATCGTGATTTGTGTCAATCCTAATCGCATCGAACTCTTTCTCCACCTTCTTCAAGAACGGCATAATACTTTTACCTTTTTCAATGAGAATACATATCTCATTGAGCGCATCATGGTAAATACGATTGGTTATCCCTTTTTCTTTCTCATAAGGTCTAATCATACGGCTCCGTGCCTCGAGTGCATCAACTGCACAAATTCCATCCCAGGCCGAAAAGAGGAATTTTATACCCAATGGCCCCAAATCTTCAAAGAGACTCGGTCCTTGATTTGGAGCATAGATCGGAACATGAGGCAGTCCCAGGTCATCAAGGATTATTCTGTGGAGCTTATAGTATTGACCAAAACGGCACGGACCTGAACCCTGTGCCATAAAGAAGGCACTTCTGTCTGGATCGAAGTCAGGCGCATTAATCTTCTTTATCATATCGCCGGCAGTCAAAATCGCCGGGAAACATTCGCGACCAGAGGTGGATTGTCTTCCTAAAATGATTGATTCTTCATCTGGGGGAGGAAGTACCCGCGCATCTATGCCAGCCTGTCTCATGGCACTTGCCAGTACGTTTGCCCCATCACACATGTCTGGTATATAGATTGTCTTCTTAGGTGCAATCTCACTTTTTGCTTTTATGGTTCTTTGTTCACTCTTTCGCTTGGCACCTTTGATGCTGTCATAAAACGCCTCACACCTGGTTATGAATCCGGCATCACCCGAGTGCTCGTCGATTTCAATGAGGAGGAATGGTTTCTCACCAAGTCTCTCCCTAAAAAAGCGAGTGAGGAATGAATCAGGTCCACATGAGAAATTTGATACATACACCGCAAAGAGTCTTTCATTCTTTCTGATTGTTTCAGCGGCAGCTAACAGACGTTGGCCGTAGTGCCAGTACATGTTATAGAAATCTTCTTTAAGCGGTGAATAATCAAGGGGTATGAAATCGATCGGAAGAGCAGCGATACCGAGTTCCCGAATCTTCTTCGGGAGATCGAGATTCAGTCCTAAATCGTAACCATTGTATGGTCTTGAACATACCACAAAGGCAAAATCTTTGATTTCTTTGAGTATATCCTTGCTGATCTCTGCGATCTTTCTCTTTACTTCCATTTGATACTCTTCTGCTCGATGGAGTGCTTGCCTTGCTTGCCCTTCTGTCTTTCCGACCCGGCATGCAAATGCGCAGAGCGATGTTGCTACCCCTTCTTCTCCTCGGTCAAAGTAGATAGGAGGTGAAAAGACCTCTATTTCCTTGCCAAATATAGCCCTCGACAAATAGGGCATTGTCTGGACATAAGGGCAGACAAAGCTTCGCGTGAACTTCTTATCCTCTGGTGGCATGGAGATGACACTTGGGATAAAGAAGCTATTGATTCCTCTGTTGAGGAGACTACGGATGTGACCAAGTGCTACCTTTACTGGCAGGCAGGTATCAGCGGCAGAGACCTCAGAACCCCACTCGATGATCTTGCGCGTTGTTGGGTCGGAGAGAATGGGTTGAAATCCAAGCTCGGTGAGAAATTTATAAAAGAATGGGAATAATTCATAAAAGACCAGGCTTCGTGGTATGCCAATTTCACACCCATTGACCTGTTCGGTCCTAAAGAAGATTTCGTTACGTAAAGAAAAAAAGTCGGGCTGGTGATGTCCTTTTTCTTTTGCTTTTTCTTCATAGCGTTCACACCTTCCACCGTGATAAATCGACTTCGAGCCCTCAAGGGTTATTCTATTGATCTCACATTCATTACTGCAATGTTGACATGTGAAAGAATTTGAAGTATAGGCTTGGTTGGCAAGATTAAAGCCCCTAAATTTTGTGTTTTTTACATTTGTATCACGGGTAATCAGGGCAATTCCAATCGCACCAGTTATGTCATAATTTGTCGGTACAGTAATTCTTTTCTTTAAAACTTGTTCAAAGGCAGATACTACTGCCTTGTTTGCAGCAACACCGCCCTGAAAGAATATTCTATCACCAATGTGTTTTCCGCTCACTACCCTGTTGAGATAATTGAAGACAATTGAATACCCGAGACCTGCAAGAAGATTTTCACGTTCAGTAGTATCGCGCTGATGATGAATGACCTCAGAACCAATAAAGACGGTACATCGTTCACCGAGGTTGATGGGTGCTTGCGCATTGATTGCCATATCACCAAACTTTTCGAGCTCGATACCGAGAACCTCTGCCTGTTCTTCGAGGAATGAGCCAGTTCCAGCTGCGCAGACCTTATTCATCTCAAAGTCAACTATTGTCTTATCTCTGAGACTAATAAACTTAGAATCCTGTCCACCGATCTCGAAGATCGTGTCAACCTCGGGATCTATTTCAATTGCTGCCATTGCCTGCGCAGAGATTTCGTTTTTTATAATATCGGCACCTATAAATTCGCCAATGAGATAACGTCCTGAACCCGTTGTTCCAACACCAGTAATCTCCACCTTCTCACCAATTTCCTCTCTTAATTCATCCAATCCCTTGAGCACGACCTCGAGAGGTCTCCCTTTGGTCCACATATATCTACGGGCAAGGACATGCCCATCTTTATCAAGTAAGACTAGATTGGTGGAGATTGAGCCGACATCAATACCAAGATATGCCTTAGTTCTCTGTTTTGGTGATGCTGATTGCGTGAGAGGATGCCATTTCTTGTGGCCATTAAGTGGTTCCAGCCTTTTTATTATTCTGGGTTGTGAGAGCCATTGTGCGAGGTCTTCGACTCCTCTAAATTGTGCCAGGGCATCACCCTCTCGTGCACGGAATACTGCGCCAATTGCACCTATACAATTAAAAAACTGAGGAATTATCAATTCATCTTCTGCAATATTCAAGACCTTCTGAAATGCCTTTACCATACCACGGTTTGCAGCAACACCACCTACAAAGGCTGTTGGTGTAGAAATCTGTTTACCTTTTGCAATGACACTCTTAAAATTTCTTGCCAGTGCCAGGCACAGTCCGGCAATCAAGTCTTCTGGGCTTGCTCCGATTTGCTGAAGATGAATCATATCGCTCTTGGCAAAGACAGAACAGCGACCTGCGATTCGTGCTGGATTTTTTGATCGTGATGCTACATCACCGAGTTCTTCAATATCAAAATAGAGTCTCCGTGCCTGTTGGTCGAGAAAGATACCAGTACCTGCAGCGCATATTGTATTCGAGGCGAAGTCTTTTATGGCTTTATTATTAATATTTATTAACTTCGAGTCTTCACCGCCGATCTCAATTATCGACCTTACCTCAGGGTGAAAATAGGTGACCCCATATGCCGTCGCCTCGACTTCGTTGACGTATAGAGCGCCAAGAATTTTGTCCAGAGATTTCACCGTGCTCCCTGTCAGGATGAGTCTATCGATTGGGTTTAATTCTTTGAGAACGCTGAGGAGCAGGTCATACGGTTTACCAAGATGCTTTATATAGGCAGTATTGACAAGATTACCATCAACGAATTCAGCCCATTTGAGACTGACCGAACCAACATCTATACCGTATTCACGCATATTCAAATTCCTACACTGAGTAGTACCCCCTGTTCACTGAAGAGAATGATGCAAGTGTATATATTATCACATTTTTCATGGTTCTGACGGATATGAATTATACATTGAAATGGGCATAAGTCAACACAATAAAAAAGGGCGGGCAAAGCCCGCCCTTTTTTGACCTTTATCACTTAATGTGCGATTAAACGGAGTCCCTGAACTGTCTGGAACCAAGTTTCAGCCTGAATCGTACCGTTGCCAGTATTTACCCCTGAGAATTTCACTAAGGCATAGTGCTCTTCATCAGTAAGGTATACACCAATATAGGTTGGATCTACTTCAATGTTGTTTGTCCAATTGAAATAGGTTGTTGCAGAGAATGCAGGCAATGCGGCATCAGGGTCTGTAACAGGATTAGAAAATCTGTTTGTTCTCCAATTACCATCAGGGACAACAGTAGAATCTACAGACGATGGGCCTAGGTCTGGACTTGCGATATACCAGTTAGATGTAGCAGTACCAGCAGCAAAATCAGTTACATAAAAATCAACATATGGTGCATTCGTTGCCTGCGTCATCGAGTAGGTACTTCCCATGAAATCTGTCATGTCCCAACCATAACCAGAATTGCCTGCTGCGTTTAATTCTGCTATAGTGACTGCACCCGTGTGAACGGGAATTGTGGTGAGTATGTCACTATCAAACTCGTCTTCGCCATAGACCGCGGCAATTCTATAATCTCCGGTAGCTTCATCAGGGTCATGGGTATAGGTGAAGACATCACTCTCTACTGTTGCTCCTTCAACCCAGTCGGTTGTGCCTACTTCCTTGAAATAGATTATGTAATTATCAGGCTCATCAGCATCTGGTGCATCCCAGTCTAGTTTCACGAGCAGACCTCCGTTAGTCGCTGCGATTGTAAAGTTTATCGGTTCACCTGTTTGCTCTCCTCCACAGCCATTGAAGATTAGCAGAGCAGCAAGGCAAAGCGATAGTGGTATCCACATATTTCTCATCTTTTCCTCCTTGATTATCCGCCCTTTCGCGGTGGCGGACTCGGTGTTGTTGTAGGTGGCGCCGGTGCTACCTTTCCACCCTTGTGCCATTTTTCAATGTGCCCATTATAGATTGTCGTGAGTGAGTCGAGAGCCATGTGGAGATTCCCGACATCTGTCTGGAGCGTCTCAACATTGGTCTTGAGCTCATCAAACTGCTCTTGCGTGACTCCACCCATTCCTTCTGGCGGCTGACAGCCGATTACCATGAGTGCGATAACGGCTATCAACAGTATTCCTAGGTTCCTCATGTTTCCTCCTTTTTTTTCTCCTTAATATCATGAATGAAGATACGGACTGGATATCTTCATTTCTAGTCTATTGTGTACCTCATGGGTACAACCATCTTCCCCTCCTTCTCTATCGGGGGGATGGTGGGCCTAAGTGGAATCGAACCACTCACCTCACGCTTATCAGGCGTGCGCTCTAACCAACTGAGCTATAGGCCCCAAAATAATTCTGTTATTATAGTCACTAATCCCGATTTGTCAATAGTCATCAAAGAGATCCTGAAAGTACTTATTCTGCATTTCATTGAACCATAGGTGCCTGTTTCGCTCATTTGCCTGAAATGCCGATATTTGGGCATTATAGAGAGAACCGAGATAGAAGCGCTGGAAGAGGAAGTTGAATATCAATACTGCATCAACATATTTTTTCTGCTTGAGGGCGTTATAGAGAAGGTATCCTGATCCAGCATTTAACAGAAAATCCTTAATACCGAGTGTTAGATTACCAGCATATATCTCACCAGCACCCGGGCAGATGAGCGATAAAAGAGTGGCCGTTTTAATTGATTTTTTTGGTTGATTTCGATACTCATCAATGTCATTCGCTATCTCGTGATTACCACATGAAATGAAGATATGCTGCGCCTTAGAGAGTTCATCCTCGAATATGTAGGTAAGACCCAATAATCTTTTTCCATTGGTTTCCCGTAATAACGCACGGGCCTGATAATAATTTCCTCTATATATATGCTGCTTTGCCATCTCTATCTTGACTTCTGGTTTTAGACCAGGAAATTCTTCAACCATCATAGAAAATTCCTCAAATCCTCTGGATGTATTATTCGCCATAAGTGCAATGGCAAATCTCAGTCTTCTGTGTTGATCTTTCTTTAAGTCAGGATTAAAGAAGAATTCTCTCTGGTATTCAATCTGAGCAAGCTCGTAATAGCGATGGGTATACAGAGAATCAGCGAGTGACCATTGAGTTAAGATTATGAGTGCTACTAACATCTTAATCTACCATAATAAGCACAACATACAGAAACAATGAGATGTTTCCGATATTTTTCTCTGTCTGTGAGATTGCTTCGGTTCTTTATAAGAACCTCGCAATGACAGATGAGGAATTCGTGCCTCGCAATGACAGATGAGGAGTTCGTGCCTCGCAATGACAGATGAGGAGTTCGACCTCGCAATGACAGATGAGGAGTGTCGAGCCTCGCAATGACTAAAAAAGGGAATTCCACTGTGCTCTATTCCTCAGCGCTCTTCAGTATTGTTTGAAGATGACGCTCATTTTGATAGTAATTGTAGTTGCGGACCGCATTAATGCCACCATAGATGTTGCCAGCATAGAAGAGGATTGTCGCACCAAGAGAAATGCCGAATTTTACATCTTCCTCATGATCGTAGTAGTAGTAGGAGAGAAGACCCATTGTACTAATCACGAGGAATGAAAATATCGCATCACCTGTCCTTCCACAATAGAGGTGGCCACCACCAGGGAATAAGGCACAGAGCGCTCCTAATAGTGGTTTTTTATAGTGAAGTTCTGCATCTGGTAATTCAATATACTTTCCAGCCTCCTGGAACTTGAATTCAAGGGCATAGCCCAGTCCAATGAATTTTTTGGCATCTGTTTTGTAAGGAGTGCCAACCGTGCTCAGAAACAAACGGGATGAATCATATTTGCCAGCGAGGAAATATATCTGCCCCTTGAGAAAAGAGCTCTTTGAGATATCGAGTAATTGTGAAGATTCTTGTATTGCTTTATCAAATTTTTTCAACTCAATCAGACAGGTAATGATCCTCTCGGGAATATCTTCACGGACTGAGTCAGTTAGGAATTGGTAGCGTCTATATTCATGCAATGCGGCTGCATAGTCTTGTTGCCCATAGAGATAGTCAGCGAATTGCAGAACACCTTCAAGAGGTATTGTCTGTGCAGAGAGAAACAGGAACACCAGGGCCATCTCTGAGATCAATTTGGATTATAAAAGATCTACTTCTGCCCTTTGTGAGTTTTCCTGTTTCTGAATATAAGGTTGTTTTCAATAGGATCCACTATCTTTCCGTCTCTGATGCCAGGATAATAGGTACCGAGGTGCTGATATGACCAAGGATTGCAGCGCATGAGTCTATCTGCTGCCATGAGCGACCCCCATAACGGACCATACCTTGATATTGCTTCTTTGGCAAAATTAGAACACGATGGTGAAAAATTGCACACATCACCCTGTGATGAAGAAATTATTTCTTGATAGAGACTGAGACTGGTACTGAGTACAATCGTCACAGGATTGGTTTCATGATTCGGTTGTGCAAGCACAACAATGATAAATAATAAATTCATGCGCTATTGTAAATAATTTTTATCAAAAATCAAGATGTTGTATTAATAAACCGCAAGAAATTTTTGCAAGCCAAAGGCGATACTGCGAGCCCCACCAGAAGAACAGTTGGGCGATCCTGCAAATCCGCCATGTAGTGTGCGGATGATACTGCGTTTGATCTATTTCGCTATTTCAACTACCCGCTTCTCTCTTATTACTGTTACCTTTATCTGCCCTGGGTATTGAGTTTCTTTTTCAAGACGTCGAGCAACGTCATGAGCAAGACCCTCAGCCTCTATGTCAGAGATTTTTTCTGGTTGGACCATGACTCTGATTTCTCTACCCGCCTGAATTGCAAAGACCCTCTCGACCCCGTTGAATGAGGATGCGATCTCTTCCAGTGTATTGAGTCGTTTTATATATGCTTCGATAGTCTCTCTTCGTGCACCTGGTCTTGAACCGGAGATTGAATCAGCGATCTCGACGATAGCTGCATAAGGTGATGTTGGCGAAACCTCTTCATGGTGAGCGGCTATAGCATTTACAATCAGTTCACTTTCCCCATATTTTCCTGCAATCTGCGCTCCAGCATGGGCATGAGACCCTTCTATATTTCCATCGGCAACTTTTCCGAGATCATGGAGGAGGCCTGCGCGTCGAGCAACTGTTGTATCAAGACCGAGTTCCTGAGCAAGAAGTGCTGATAGGTTCGCAACTTCTTTCGAATGCTGCAGAAGATTCTGTCCGTAGCTCGTTCGATATCTCATCTTACCAAGATACTTGATTAATTCTGGAATTATGCCTATGATGCCCATCTCCAGTATAACTTCCTCGCCAGTATTCTTGATGAGGCTCTCAATCTCAGTGCGTGCAGCCTTTACGACTTCTTCGATCCTCGTTGGATGGATTCTTCCGTCAGATATTAGCTTATCCATTGCCATACGTGCAATTTCTCGGCGGATTGGGTCAAAACAGGAAAGAGAAATAGTCTCAGGCGTATCGTCGATAATGACCTCAACCCCGGTAAGATTCTCAAACGCCCTGATATTCCTGCCTTCTCGACCGATTATTCGTCCCTTCATTTCATCAGTCGGAATAGGGACTACAGAGATTGTAGTTTCCGCAGTGTGTGACGTAGCACAGCGTTGGATTACCTGGAGGACTATTTCCCGTGCCGCAATCTCTGCTTTAGCCTTTGCCTCTTCCCTTATCTGATTTATTAGTGCCGCTGCCTCAAGGCGTGCCTCTGCCTCAAGGTTCTTCTTCAACGCATTTTTCGCTTCATCCTTTGACAGATTTGCAATCTTCTGGAGCGCTTCATTCTGCTCTTTGATCATCTGATCAAGGCGATCAGATTTGGCATGTATTATTCGTTCTTTATTCTGTAGATTGTGTTCCTTTGTTAGTAATTCCTTTTCTTTGTCGACTATGAGATGTTCGCGTCTCTCTAAGACCATCTCCTTTTCACCCGATCTTTTTTCCGCCTTTTCCATTTCCTTCCGTTTCGACGCGGTTTCTTTTTCGAATTTCATTTTCTCCTGATACCAGTTTTCTTTTGCAGCTATCTCTGAGGATTTGCGGAAGTTCTCTGACTCTCTTTTTGCCTCTTCAATTATTCTTGCGGCTTCTAATGAGGCATTGGCTAGGGTACCTTTGTTGAATTTTATATAAAAGTATATTCCCAAAGCAACGGCGATGATCAAAATACCGATGCTGATTACAATTGCTAGTGGTGTCATAACATCTCCTTACCTCTCCAGAGGCCAATTTTAAAAATGTTCCCCGCCTGTGCCGTGTGGGCACAAGTCTATGAACCCATTGTAAAGGTGGGCGCCTGTCGACTACGAGTAAATTCCCGTAGACGAACTGAGCTCCCTACAGTCGGGTGTTGGCACAAGACTAAATACCCATCACGCGCACGGCAGAGAACGAATTAAGGAACTGCTTCATCTAACTTTAGAATAAGAGATCTAATCTTCTCTTCCATTTCGGTAAGCTTCTTTTTATGCTGCACCTCGCGTTGCATATAATCGTCAACCAAATTCAGGCATGCGAGAACAGCGATTTTCGTCGTGGATGGCAACGGAAACTCTCGATGTATCTCTTTCATCTTTGCATCCACAATTTCAGCAACTTCCTTTATCCGTTCGGGATTCAAATCATCAGAAATGACTCGATAATCATTTCCGAAGATACTCACAACGACCTCCGTCTTCTTCAACTCATCTCCTTAAATGAGAAGATTATCTATCTTTTTAATCAAACTATCAACGTTCGTCTTAATCTCTTTGTCGCGCGACCGAAGTCGATCTTTTTTCTCCTCTAAGTCTTCGACCCTCTGTTTAAGCTCATTAACTAACGTAATCAATCTGTAGACTTTCTCTTCAAGCTTACTTAATTCGTCCAATCTTACTCCTTCTTTCTCAACTTTGCATTAAACTGTTCAGAGACTTCATGTTCAATCTTCTGGATAAAACCACCCACCTCCTTGTCGGTCAGTGTTCGATCCGGTGCCCTGAAAAAGACACGGAATCCAACATTTTTTTTGTCTTGTGGAAGATTTCCGCCCTTGTAGTAATCAAAGAGAATGACCCTTTCTAAAATTGGTCCCCCAACCTTTTTTATTGTTTCAATCACATGGGGTACCTCAATTTTCTCATCCACTAAGAAGGAAAGGTCTTTTGTATTTGCTGGGAAACGTGCCGGTGGAATATAGAATGGTTTGCTTGCAAACGATAGCACCTTTTCCAATGATAACTCGAGGTAGTAATATTGTCCTTTACAGAGATGTTCTTCGACGCAACCGAGATATCCAAATTCTCTACCTGAAGAGAAGACCTTAACAGCTTGGCTGAAGCCCTTTTTCTCAATCTCCACGAAACGCATTTCCTCTATATGGAACAGATTGAAGATGCCCTCGATCAGCCCCTTCGCATCAAAGTAATCTATCAGCTCATCACCCTGATTCCAGAGATTTGGATAGCGTTCGCCGCCCAGAATAGCACCTAATCGCTTCTCTTGATATGGTTCTTCAGGAAAGAGCACATTTCCTATTTCAAAGAATTTTAAGGACCTGTTCCCTTTTGACAAATTATACGTTACACATTCTACCAGGCCTACAAAGAGCGTTGGTCTGAGTGCATTAAATCGCTCATTCAGAGGATTTATGATTTCCGCAAACGTAGTAAAACCAAATTCTTCGAGCTGTTTATCAGCGACTAAAGAAAGATTGTACGTCTCACTGAATCCTTGCCCTACAAGATAATTCCTTATGGTTTCTTCATCGAAACGATCTTTATTAATGGAAACACACCCTCCCCACCTCTTGGGCATTACCTCAGGAATATTCATATAACCGAAGACACGCGCAACTTCTTCGTAGATGTCTTCTGCAATCTTGAGGTCACGACGATAAAGGGGAACATGGGCACGGAGTTTTGCGGTGCCGGTCATATGCACATTAATCTTTTTTAGTAGCGTGCTTACCTGACTTCGGCTTAAGTTCAACGAGAGTATTTCATTGAGGCATGCCAAAGAAAACGGAATACTTCTCGGTTTGGCTCTCACCCCTGAACTCACAAACTCACGTTCTTTCGCCTGTGCATGTTTCTTAAGTAAGTCTCCAGTCAGTGCCGAAGTGTGGTCTACGATGGCTATGTCTGCTTCTCGTTCAAACCTTATTGATGCTTCGGTTATGATGCCAAGACGCCTGGAGGTATGTGCAATACGTTTTGGATTAAAATAAGCGCTCTCTATGAGGACCTTCTTGGTATGAGTCGAGATTTGGGCGCGTTTACTGCCAATAATACCTGCAAGGGCGAGCACACCTTCTCGATCAGCAATGACGAGATCATCCTTCCGCAATACTATTGTCGTTCCTTCTAGGGTTATGAATCGCTCATTTTGATACGCCTTTCGGACTATAATATTCCGTTTTATGAGATCAAGATCAAATGGATGGAGTGGTTGACCTTTGAGGAGCATTATGATATTTGTAGCATCGACGACGTTATTGACTGGCTTCATTCCCATGCAGTGCAAACGCCATTTCATCCAGAATGGTGATTCCTTTACTATTATGTCATTGAAGATTCGCGCAGAATAACGCGGACATCCTGTTCTGTCCTGTATCTGAATCTTAAATGTACCGGTACGATTGGATTGTTTGATCATGTGCGATAGATCAGTTCGGACACGGCTTGGATAAGCGGTCTTTAGTTGCGTTGCAAATTCACGGGCAATACCTTCGACAGCGAGCCAGTCTGGTCGATTGGGCGATGTTGGTATATCCAGAATCACGTCATCAAAGAAATCCTTAAAAGCACTGCCTTGATCGCCCTTCTCAGGCACGATGACACCAGCTGACTGCTCTGCCAATCCTAATTCTTCTTCACTCAACAGTATGCCTTGAGATTTTATCCCATTAAAGTTTTTCTCGATCACTGTTTCAGACCTGAGCTTTCCACCGGCAGGGATAGCGAGGACCAGGTCTCCAGGTCTGATATTTGTTGCAGCAGTGACGATTTGTATCTTCTTATTTATTGCTATCTTTAATATGGTGAGGTTTTTGATGTTCGGGTGCGGCTCTATCGACAGGATTTTCCCAATAATGGCATTGTCTGGGGCACGGGTGAATACTTCTGCTATCTCGAGCCCCAGATTGAGACCGATTCTCTTTAGAGATTCGATCTCGAGAGGAATATGCAAAATTTCTTCGAGCCATTTGACAGATACTAACATTTGACCTCACCTTCACTCAATATGATAGCAGTAATTAAAAACCGATAACAGTGATAAGTAATCACTGTAATCTTTTTGAGCATCTTTCTAATCATAATTACAAAGTCATTTAAAATTGCTCCAAAAATCTCATGTCATTGTTGAAGAAGACCCTGATATCATCAATTACATACTTTACCATTGCGATTCTTTCCACACCCATTCCAAAGGCATAGCCTGAATATATCTTCGGTGAGATCTTGACATTTTTAAGAACTTGTGGATGCACCATGCCGCATCCGAGACACTCAAGCCATCCACTATTTCCACATACCTGACAGCCTTCACCACCGCAAACAGTGCAACTGATAGCCAATTCACCAGAGGGTTCGGTAAATGGGAAGAATGATGGTCTGAGTTCATATTTGGTTTCAGGGCCAAAGATAAATTTGACGAATTCACTCAATATCCACTTCAATTCTCCAAAACAGACTTCTTTATCAACATAGAGCCCCTCTACCTGATGAAAGACAGGCGAGTGACTCGCATCAAAGGCATCATGTCGATAGCACCTTCCAGGACAGATAATCTTGATCGGCGGCTTCTGTTTTTCCATCACTCGTATTTGAACAGGCGATGTGTGACTCCGTAAGAGCATATTTCTCTTGAGATAGAAGTTAGAGAACATATCGCGGGCAGGGTGGTCTTTTGCCATATTCAATGCCTCAAAATTGTACCAGTCATATTCGATCTCAGGCCCAGTTGCGACAGTGAAGCCATAATTCGTGAAGAAGGTAATGATTTCATCCAAGATCTTCGAGAGCGGGTGAACACGACCAACATGAGGCTGTCTGCCTGGAAGCAGCAGCTCGAATCCTGTCTTTTCTTGTGTCCTGAACTGCTCTATCTTCACATTCAGGTCCTGAGCCAGTTCCTGCTTGATTGTATTTATCCGCCTCCCATACCGCTTTTTTTCTTCAATGGAAAGCTGGGCAATCCCTTTGAGCAATTTGTTGATTTCACCCTTTCTGCCAAGATATTTAATCCTCAACGCCTCTAAGGCATCTCTATCTTTTGCCCTGTTCAACAAGGTTTGAATCTCGTGCTCCAGTGTTTTGAGTCTATTTTCCATTACTTTTTCTCGTTTGACAAGACTTCCTCTTTGCAGATCTGGACCAGACTGCTAAACTCATCTGGATAATCATAGGCAAGGGCTGCCAATGCCTTTCGATCCAGATCAATGTTATGCCTTTTTAGCTGGTGGATGAATTGAGAATATTTCATGTTCTGATTTCGCAGTGCAGCATTGATGCGAGTGATCCATAAGGCTCGGAAGACCCTCTTTTTCCTCTTACGCTCACGGTAGGCAGAGAGCCATGCCCTCATCACTGCTAGTCGAGCGGTCTTGTACAATCTATGTTTTGCACCCCAGTATCCACGTGCTGCCTTGAGCCACTTTTTTCGTCTCTTCCTTGTATAGGGCACATTTCTCGTCCTTGGCATTTATCTACTCCTTTCTTAAATTATACTCATATTAAAAATTTTGTCAATTATCGATTCAGAAGACCTCTCACTCTCTTCCGGTCGGCCTTGGATAATCGAGCTGGTTGGCGAAGTCTTCGCTTTCTCTTTCGAGATTTTGAAGAGAGCAGATGGCCTTTCCCTGCTCTTCTTCTGGTGATAACACCACTTTTTCTCTTTTTTACCCTTTTTGCCCAGCCTCTTTTTGTTTTCTGCTTGGCCATAGTATCATCTCCCTTTCTTTTCAGGTAACAAGGTCACAGATAATATATTGTGCTCACGGGTTGGAGGTTTCTCTACTTTCGATAGTTCTTCAAGGTCAGTTATGACCCTTTCGAGCACCTTCATTCCTAGATCAGCATGTAACATCTCTCTTCCCTTGAGGCGTAGCGTAACCTTCACTCGATCGCCATCTGTGAGAAACTCTTTCATTTTCGCGAGTTTAATTTGATAATCGTGTTCGCTAATCCTGAGAGACATTCTCATTCCTCTCCCGGTTGAACGATGTTGGTGCTTACGCGATGCGCGTTCTTGCCTCTTCTTTTCATACACATATTTACCAAAATCTAAAAGCTTACATACTGGGGGTTGCGCATTTGGTGCAACCTCAACAAGATCCAATTTATTCTCTCGCGCTATGTGCATGGCTTCTTTGATATGAAATATACCAAGCACTCGCCCTTCTTTACTCACTACCTTTACTCTCTGAGCCCTTATGTTACGATTTGCTCTTGGTAACTGTTTAATGAGCGCCTCCTTGTTCTTTTTTTATAACATCAAAAAAATCTTTTATTTTCATCTCACCCATATCACCATGCCTGTGCTTCCTGACCGAGACTGTTTCATTCTTTGCTTCTCTTTTACCGACAACGAGGACATACGGTATTTTTTTGACCTCTGCCTCTCTAATTCGGTAGTTTATCTTCTCTGATTTCTTGTTTATCTCTGCTCTCAATTTTTTGCGCAGGCATTTTTTAAAGACCTCTTCTGCATACTCATTCTGCTGTTCCGTTATAGGCATCACCACAATCTGGACTGGAGCTAACCACAGAGGAAAGGATCCGCCATAGTGTTCAATGAGGCAACCTATAAACCGCTCCAGGGAACCGTAGATTGCTCTATGAATCACGACGACCTCTTTATGCCTTCCATCTTGATCCATATATTGGATATTAAATCTCTTGGGTAGGTTGAAGTCAAATTGAATTGTTGTCGCCTGCCATTCTCTATCGAGTGCATCCAATAGCTTGATGTCAATCTTCGGCCCATAGAAAACAGCTTCTCCTTCTTGTTTTGTGTAATGGAGACCAATCTTTTTCAGTGCACCGCTGAGTCCTTGTTCAGCACGTTCCCACTCTTCATCACTTCCCATATATTTATCCTTTGCATTGGGATCACGCACCGAGAGATCAACCCGAAAATCCTTAAACCCAAATTTGCCTAAAATCTTGAGTGTTAGCTTGAGTACCTTGCATACCTCATCTTCAATCTGCCCCGGCTGGCAGAATATATGTGCGTCGTCAATGGTAATACCGCGGACCCTTAAAAGACCATGCAGCGTACCAGAGAGTTCATTGCGATACACAGTTCCGAGTTCAGCTAATTTAAAAGGCAGATCTTTGTAACTCCTTATCTTTGATTTATATATGAGAATGGCACCAGGGCAGTTCATAGGCTTAAGAATATACTCCTCGTTTTCGACAGGAAGAATGAACATGTGTTCTCGATAAAAATCATAATGACCAGATTGGTGCCACAGGCGGTCACGGGCAATGTGAGGGGTTGAAATCAGTGCGTAACCTGCCTCAAGATGGTCTTTTATCCATGATTCCTCGATTATTCGCTTTAATAGAGCACCCTTTGGATGCCAATAGACCAATCCTGGACCAGCTTCCTCAAATATTGAGAAGAGTTCTAATTCAGTACCCAGCCTCCGGTGGTCACGCTTCTTTGCCTCTTCTATCTTCTTGAGATAATCACGGAGCTCATTTTCTGTAGGAAATGCAATCCCATAGATTCTGGAAAGCATAGGTTGCTGAATGTCACCTCGCCAATAGGCACCGGCAACACTTAAGAGCTTGAAGGCGCGGATAGAGCCAGTCCTCGGCACGTGGGGTCCTCGGCAAAGATCAACAAAGGTGTTATTACGGTAGAGGCTTATGTCATCTCCAGGAATTTCCTGAGCGAGTTCTACTTTGTATGGTTCATCTCTGCGGCTGAAGAATTCAATCACCGCCTCTTTCTTCATGGCAATTCTCTCAAATACAATATCCTCTTTAATGATTTCGGCCATCTTCCTTTCGATAGCCTCGAGATCCTCGGGTGAAAAGGGTCTCTCTGTGTCGAAATCATAGTAAAATCCCTGTTCGATCGCAGGGCCAATTGCCAATTTTGCATCTGGGAAGAGCATCTTCACTGCCATTGCCATGACATGTGATGCAGAATGCCAGTATATCTCTTTTCCTGACTCGGTTGAGAAATCTATCAGTTCTATTGCACAATCATCCGAAATTTCAGTTGAAAGATCCATCAATGCGCCATTTATCCGTGCTGCAAACACACCTTTTCCCGTAACCAGATCTGCTATACGGGTACCCTCTGCAACCTGAATCTCTTTACCATTGAGCTGTACATGTACCATATGTCAATTATAGAGTGATTTTTTAATTTGTCAATAGTTTGACCCTCATATTTCGCATAGTGCACGCTCCTTAACGATAAATTGAGTCTTTTTCTAAGGCGATAACGTTCTTGACATTAAAAGAGCCTTAAATATAATCTTTTATGGATGCCATTAAGTATGCACTCATTGCCCTCACTGGTTGGGGATTCTGGGCAATTGGCAGCAAAATCATGACGCGTCATCTTAATACGGTAAGCACTTCATTCTGGATTTCGTTTTGGGCGCTCATCTTTTTATCGACGTATGTTCTCTTCAGGAGGAATCTGATGATTAATAGACATGCCTTCTATGCAATTCCGGTTGGACTCACTTCTCTCGTGGCACTCCTTGCTTTTTATAAGGCATTACGAATTGGTCCAGCTTCGGTTGTTGTTCCCCTCGCCAATATGTATTTACTCTTTCCTGTATTGTATGGGTTTATCATATTGGGAGAGGAGATTACCACAACGCGGATTTTGGGCATTGTATGTGCAGGCTTAGCGACCATATTATTATCTCTATGAAGGTAGTGATCTACGAAGAAAACGAACATGCTTTTTATCCGCTGATTACTCTGTATCCGCAATTCTGCCTCAGAGTAGGAATGAAAACAATTGCCGAGAATACTGCATACTACTTTCCGCAGGCACGATGGGATTATGTTGGGCGCGATATATTTAGATTTAAACAGGTGAGACCTGAAGTGCCTACCTTCTACATATCAGGAAGAGTCATTCTCACCGAAAAGATTGTTATACCTAAGGATGATGTTAAGTTCCTGATTAACAGAAAGGTTGTTGGTTTTGTCAAACAAAGACCACCGTTTCCAAAGGAAAACAAAGATATACTTGAGATCGCACGCACAATTAAAAAGACAAAAAGAGTCTCTGGTTTTGTTTTAGATAATCTATGGGACCTTATTAAGTATAATGAGCCCATTGTCCAGCATCATTTTTCGATGAACAAAAGCAGAGGAAGAATGCTCAAGGGAATTGCTCTTATCGGCAACAAAAGAGCCATATTTGTTGCTACGGATGCTCGGGTGCATAAACAGGTTACTCTCGATGTTACTGACGGTCCGATTTATATTGATAAGGGCGCAGTGATCCGCCCCTTCACAACCATTATTGGTCCCTCATATATCGGCCCAGGCACAATTGTTGAGCGGGCAAAGATTATTAAATCGAGTATTGGGCCTCTGTGTCGTATTGGTGGAGAGGTTGAGGCGAGTATTTTCCAGGGATACTCGAATAAGTATCATGAAGGTTTTATCGGTCATTCATTTGTTGGTGAATGGGTGAATCTCGGTGCAATGACCACTAATTCGGATCTCAAGAACAACTATGGTTCAGTACGCATCATGCTTGGGAAAAAGGCCTTTGATACTGGGATGATGAAGCTTGGCTGCTTCATTGGTGATCATACGAAGACTGGCATAGGCACCCTTATTCCTACAGGCGCGGTGATTGGGAGTTTTGTGAACTTTTTCGGTGGGGGAACTATGCCTTTGTTTGTACGCAGTTTTCGATGGCTCACTACAGAAAGGCAAGAGGATTATGACCTCGAGAAGGCAATTGCCACGGCGAAGATTGTCATGAAGAGGAGAAATATGAAAATGTCGCAGAAGTATGAGGCTTTGATCAAAACAAGCTATAGATGGCGAAATATGTCGTAGCAATTGATGGAGTGGCTGGGTCTGGAAAGAGCACCACGGCAAGAGGAGTTGCCAGACGGCTCAATTTTTTCTACCTTGATACTGGTGCCATGTATCGAGCCGTGACATTAAAATACCTGCAGCTCACAGAAAAGACAGATACGATAGATATGGAAATCATAAAGAAGATAATCGATAACACAAAAATTGACCTGCGACAAGAGAACTCCAATACTTGTGTATATCTTGATGAAAAAGATGTTACTCAAGAAATCAGAAGCCCTGCTGTTAATGATTTTGTCTCGCAGATCTCGGCCATTCCTGAGGTGCGTGAATGGATGGTAGACAGACAACGGGAGGTTGCTGAGGGGAAAAATGTAGTCTGTGAAGGCAGGGACATCGGAACAGTCGTATTCCCTGATGCGCAGGTAAAGATCTATATGCAGGCCGACCTAGACGCGAGGGCCAAGAGACGGCTGAATGAACTAGCAGAAAAGAAAATAGTGGTTCACCTTGATGAGGTTATCGAAAATCTCAAGTTTCGGGATCGATATGATTCACAACGTAGGCACTCGCCGTTAAAAAAGGCCGATGATGCGATCGTTGTGGATACGACGCATTTAATTATTGAAGAAGAGATTGAACTCGTAGAAAAGATAGTAAAGGCACGGTTCGAGAAAATTACCTAACGCGCTGCAGTTTATAGTAGACAGCTACCTAAGAAAGCTTTCTTAAACGTACAATCATTTTATTTCTCTTCATGCACCACTTTTCAACGAATTCAGTTAATCTGTGCTGTGGAAAAAATTCTATTACTCTTTGAAGGGTAATGAGATCAAGTATTTCGTAGTCATGCGCACTCAACTTATCCTGTAATTTCCTTCTAGAACTTGTGAACTGATTATGTTTTTTCGAATTTACTATGTTAACCAATATGTTATCGACAAAATATCGGAGCGCATCATTGCCACGTTTTAGATCATCCTCAATGGCAATGAACGTACCGGGTCTAAAATCGATTGGTGCTGTTATTGGCATTGACACTTTCTTAATTTTTTCGAGCGTAC
>Ga0209636_10000652_pt1 | contig 34418 bp, 33 predicted proteins | sample DeeMarSWOR152_54_FD_187464 | JGI IMG/M metagenome (GOLD analysis project Ga0209636, IMG submission 187464) | Marine sediment microbial communities from White Oak River estuary, North Carolina - WOR-1-52-54 (SPAdes) (version 2) | ecosystem: Environmental > Aquatic > Marine > Intertidal zone >... | reverse complement strand
CATTGCTTCAGTTCTGTTAGTAATCATTATCCACAGGTCGACCAAGGACTTCTTCCAAGAGTCTGAAAATAGGGCGGACGAATTTGGAGAAAACTAAATCCGCATTCTCAGAGAAACGGCAAGGATTTCCATGCTTAATTCTACCTGAAAAATGGCAAGATTTAATTGAAGCTATAGGGCTTTACCTTTGGCACAAAAGATGACGTACACTAATGCTCTTAAAAATGTGAGGTTCAGTTAATGCTCAAGAAGCTTCTCTCTGTTATCGGCGCCTACAAGCTTTACGAAAAATGGTTGTGGCTTCAAGTTAAGAACGGCGCGAAACTGGAGCACATTGCCATAATCTTAGATGGAAACAGGCGATGGGCGTTGGAAAACGAGCTTAATCCCTGGTTGGGTCACAAGAAGGGCGCGGAGACAGTTGAGCAACTTCTGGATTGGTGTGAAAAACTCGGCGTGAAATTTGTAACTCTCTACACGTTCTCAACAGAGAACTTTAGGCGTTCACCGCAGGAAATCGAGGAGATTATGAAGATTGCTCAGGAAAAGTTCCGCGAGCTCTTGACTGACGAGCGCATACACCGGAACAAAGTCCACGTTAAAGTAATCGGTCGAGTAAACCTTTTGCCAGAGAGCCTCCAGCAGCTTATTGCGGATGTGGAGAAAGCCACGGAAAACTATGATAATCAGTTTTTGAATTTCGCTTTTGCGTATGGCGGCAGAGCTGAAATTGTCGATGCGGCAAAAATTATCGCAGAGAAAGTGAAGGACGGCGAATTAAACCTTGATAACGTGGACGAGAGCACGTTCGAGAAGTATTTGTATACCGCGCATATGCCTAAGCAGGAACCCGACTTAATCGTTAGAACTTCAGGTGAGGAAAGACTAAGTGGTTTTCTACTCTGGCAATCCGCGTACAGCGAGCTCGCTTTTTTGGATGTTTACTGGCCTGATTTCCGTCTAATAGATCTCTTGCGAGCTATCCGCACTTTTCAAACGCGCAAGCGACGGTATGGCACGTAAAAACTTGTTAGGCGCGTTTTTTGGCACTTACGATGGAGATGACATCTCTATCTCGTAAAACGGCATCTTCACCCATTCTTCTTCGCTCTCGTGCGTCTACTGCGTAAATGAAGCTTTCACCCAGTTCACTGTGAATCAAATAAGCGAACTGTCGAGCGGTTGTCCCGTAAGGCACCAGGTAAACGTCTGGCAAGACTCGCCCATTATGGTCGGCCAAATGCTCCAAGTCTTCGACAGGGTAAACAGTGATCATGCTTAGGAGTTTGAAGTAAGCCATGTTTATAGCGTCTTGGACTCCTGTAGAACCGTTTTTAAGGAGCACCTTTTCACGTATGATCTTCAAGGCTTTGGTTTGGCTTTGGGACAGTCTTTCTGGTTGCAGTATTCCGAAGTTGCAGTCGCCTGGTCTGTAATCAATCAGCTGCTTTTCAGCCGCACGCCTCAGAGCAAGTTCGGCTTCTGCGCAACAGGGGATAACGGTGTAATCGAGTTTTCGCAACTTTTCCAAGTTTGCTTCAGCGGCAGGAAGGTCAATTTTGTTAGCTACTATTAGCGTGGGTTTCGAAATTCGCCTCAGCATATTCACGAATTTTAAGAAGTCTTCTTCGCTCCAAGTGGTTGGTTTGTCAGCGTTTAAGCCTGTTTTTCTAGTGGCTTCGAATATGTGGCTGCGTTTTACGGATAAGCCGCTCAAACGTTCTTCAAGCATTGCGTAGATGTCTTTTGATTCAGCTTCGGCTGTTTTAGCGAGTTTCGACCAGTCTTTTTTAAGTATAGACGCGATCCACATAGTTATTTCGTGTTCCAGAAATTGCACATCCTCGAGTGGATCGTGTTCGCCTGGCTTGCATAAGCGTCCTTCGCAGTCTGTTCCTCCCGAAGCGTCAACTATGTGGACGAGCGCGTCTGCTCTGCGTATTTCGTCAAGGAATTGGTTGCCTAGTCCGCGTCCTTCCCATGCGCCTGGAACGAGACCGGCGACATCTATCATCTCCACAGGAACGAGTCTTACGCCACCGAGGCAGAGCGAGTTGTTTGGATTGTCCTTCACTTGGAATTCTTCGTGGACGCAGGGTGTTCGCACGTAGCCGACGCCGCGGTTGGGTTTTATCGTTGTAAAGGGATAGTTCGCGATTTCAGCTGGCGCCAGAGTTGCGGCGCTAAAAAACGTTGACTTGCCCGTGTTAGGCTTTCCGATTACGCCAAGTAACCGCGAATAAGGCCTTTGCATGAATATTGTTTCACCCTTCTGTAATACTGTTTGCACAACATAACGCTATATGATTTGTGTTTCAAACCTTGCTGCGCCGTTTTTAGAAGTGCATAAAGCATAAATGTGCTGTTTGGCTAAAAACATCTGGAAGCATAACGAGGGAAGTATATTGCCCGAAATGTGGAAAAAGAGCGCCTGCTAATTCTATGTTCTGCCCCGATTGCGGAGCGCCACTTAACGTTCAATCAGCCCAGCCAGCGCGCATGATAATTGTGACCACTCCAACTTTACCTGGCTATCGGATTGTGAAGGTTTTAGGTGTCGTTCACGGCTTAACAGTTCGAACCCGGGGAGTTGGCGGAAAATTTGTGGCCGGAATTGAAGGAATGATCGGCGGTGAAGTGACCGCTTACAGTTCAGAAGCTGAAAAGGCACGGAGAGAATCATTGCAACGTTAATCGACAAAGCCATGAAAATGGGTGCAAACGCTGTAATTGGTGCGGATTTTGAAACAAGCGACATTCTTAGTGGCACGGCAACATTATTTTCCGCTTATTGAACAGCAGTTTTCGTTGCACCAGCCAAAAATGTGTCTTAAAGCTAACTATGAACAAGTGTTCCCTGTTAGGCTTGAAAAGAAACCATGAAAAAATTGGGTTAGGAGAAAACCGTTTTTGCTAACAATAATGCCTAGGCGAGTTATTCTTCCATCATTATCAATGTCAGTGTTGATCGAACTTTGCTTAGCGTTCTGATTCGCCGGGTCACCACTTCTTTAAGTTCGTCCATTGAGTCGGCTCTGATTTTCGTGATTAGGTCGTACACTCCATATGAAAAGTAGGCCTCTTCTACTCCCTCGATCGACTTCAATTCCTTTAGAACTTCGTCTTCTGAACCTGATTCTACGTTTACTAAAACAAAGGCTCTTGGCATTTAGGATCTCCTCAACTATTTTCTACAGGCTTTGGTAATTAAAATATTTTGCCATAAACCGCGTAAGCAGATATACAAGCTGCTAAAGTTAACAAATTATGATCTTCCATAGGCTTCATATGCAGCAGTTTGCAAAGGCATATTGAAAAATGGTGCTTGTCGAACCGTAAACGTAAACAGCAAAAAGCGGTCTGTTGGTCGCGCAGTGCATAAAAAGCATTATAAGCAAAATCTTAAAAGTAGTCAAAAAGGGAGAGGCATGGTTTACTGCACCAAATGTGGTACTAACAATGCTGAAGACGCCACGGTTTGTCAACTGTGGCGCTTCTCTTCACGGCACGAGCGCTGAGGGCAGTTTTTCCTGGGGACACCGACACCACAAAGGTGAATATTACGGTTTTAACAGGAGAAATGGAGCACTTGCGACCTTGATTATCGGTGTGGTGGTTGTTTTCATTGGGTCTAGTTTTCTGTTGAATGTAACTTTCAATATACTGATACCATGGTGGGATATTCTCATAAATCTCTTTGGCGTTCGGCTCATTGCTCGTGCAGTAATAGGGATGAAGCGCAGGCGTTAAGTTTGGGCGCATTTCCATATGTTTAGCTTGTTAAATATTGAAAGCTAATTTTGCGTACTGTTAATGTTTTAGCACACAAAAAGGTTATATTAATTGCCGTGGAAAGGTGTAGGTTATTGCGGGTGACCGCTGTGGTTAAGTACATTTTTGTTACCGGCGGTGTGTTAAGTTCGGTTGGTAAGGGTATTTTGACTTCTTCTATAGGCAAAATGCTTCAAATTCGAGGGGTAAAGCCTACAGTCGTAAAAATTGACCCCTACGTGAATGTTGACGCGGGAACTATGAACCCTTACATGCACGGGGAAGTCTTCGTTACAGACGACGGCGGCGAAACCGACTTGGATTTAGGGTGGTACGAACGTTTTTTGGATTTAAGCCTAAAACAAGAAAACAACGTTACCACAGGTCTCGTGTACAAAGCGGTAATTGAAAAAGAACGGCGCGGTGACTTTCTGGGGCGCTGCGTCCAAATTGTGCCCCACATAACTAACGAAATCAAAAATCGAATAAAAACCGTGGCGAAAGCATCCAAAGCCGATGTCGTCTTAACAGAAGTGGGCGGTACAGTAGGTGACATAGAAGGATTACCCTTCTTAGAAGCTATACGCCAAATGCGGCTAGAAGAAGGATTCGAGAATACTCTTTACGTTCACGTTGCGTTGGTCCCCATTTTAGACGTTACAAAAGAGATGAAGACTAAGCCCTTACAGCACAGCGTTAACGAACTGCGGCGTATTGGTATTCAACCAGACATAATCGTCGCCCGAAGTCCCAAGATGATTGACGCTGAAGCCCTGCGAAAGATAGCGCTTTTCGGAACGATTCCAGAACACGCGGTATTCTGTTCCTACAACGCCGAGTCCGTGTATCAAGTGCCACTTTTCCTCGACAAGCAGGGCATGGGCGACTTCATCTGTCAGAGATTTGGTTACACATTCACCGCTCAGGACTTTCATGAGTGGCAAAAGTTTGTGAATGCAGTGCTAAACCCTGAGCACGAAGTCAGGATAGCTTTGATAGGCAAATACGCTGGGTTGACAGACAGCTATGTGAGCATGAACGAGGCGCTGCGTCACGGCGGGGCAACCTGCAAAACACGAGTCTGCATAACGTACTTGGAGGCTGAGAAGTTTGAGCAGGACCCGCAATGCGTCAAGGATCTTGAAACCTTTGATGGTATTTTCGTTCCTTACGGTTTTGGTCCCAGAGGCACCGAAGGAAAAATGGCAGCTGTAAAGCTTGCAAGAGAGAATGATGTACCTTTTCTTGGCATATGCTACGGTTTTCAGTTGGCCGTTATCGAGTTCGCCCGAAACGTCTGCGGCTTAAAAGATGCAAACAGCAGTGAGATTAATCCAAATTCGCCGCATCCAGTCATCGCTCTTATGCCAGAACAACGTGGAGTGAAATATAAAGGCGCTACTATGAGATTGGGCGCTCATAAAGTGATACTGGAACCAGGGACTATGGCGTACAGCTTGTACAAACGCAAGGAAGTTTATGAGCGACACCGCCACAGATTCGAAGTCAACCTTGACTACTTGAAAATTCTGAAGGAGAATGGCTTATGCTTTTCTGGCAAGAGCGCAGACGGTAGAAGAATGGAGACGTTGGAATTGCCTAACAGCTTCTTCTTCTTTGCTTCGCAGTTTCACGGAGAATTTAAAAGCCGCCCCACCCTGCCCTCACCTGAATACTACGGGTTCATCAGCGCGTGTTTAAACAAGAAACTTGGAAAACCGAAGCCTGTTTTCTCTTAGTCTTCACTTGATTTTGTCATGTGTTTAAAGGCGAGATTGGACATAGTTATTCTTCGTAAGTGAGGCGAGACTCTTGAGGGGTAGCGAATCTTCTGCAAACAAGTTTCGCAGTAGACTTGAGACAGCGGAGAGCTACGCTGAAGTCTGGCAGATTGTCAGGGAAACGGTTGAATTTTCATTCGGCAAACGCGGAGGTAGCATGATGCTCTTTCTAGATGATTTACCCCTTCAGCTAGGCGCGTATTTCCCTGTTGGAACAAATAATATCGTCTTGAACAGAGCCTTGGTCGAAATCGTTGAGGCTTCAAATAGCTCGAAGCAAGTGGTGAACGCTTTACTGTATAACCTTCTGCTACATGAGTACTTGCATGCGCTGGGCGAATTGTCAGAGACCGCGGTAAGGCGTAACGTTGTCAAGGTTGCGCGAGCATGTTTCGGCGAAAAGCATATTGCAACCGTAATTGCTCGCGAAACTCCATGGGTTCTGCTCCAGAAAATTCCACTTCACGCTATTAATGCGCCTAAACGTGTCATCCAAATCGTGAAAGATTTCGAAAAAGCAGGCAAATATATCGTTTAAACTCAAAAAAAGCCTGTAATTAAAACCTCAAACTGTGAGAATTAGACAAAATATATAATTGCAGGATAACATTCTGTCTGCGTTTATCGTTAGGTGCAGAAGTCCAATGGAATATTCAACGGAATCACGGAAACCGAAAATAACGCTCAAGACTCTGCTATTTCCACTGATAGGCTTAATTGCCTTCTTCGCTTACATTTACCTCTTTCAAGTAGATATCCCAACCATAATCGCTACAGCACAACGTGCCGACCCCGTTCCCTATATCCTAGCCGCAGCATTCAGTTTAGTAGAGGTGTTCTTTTTCTCAGTATCGTGGCGTGTCCTAGCCAATTTCCTCCTGATTAAACTTTCTGTCATAAAATCCTACCTTTTCGTCTGGTATGGCATATTCGTGGACATTATGGTTCCTGCAGAATCCGTAAGCGGCGAAGCCACAAGAGTATACTTGATCGCCAAAGAACAAGGCAACAGTACATGCGGACGAGCGGTAGCGTCCCTAGTCACGCACAGACTCCTAGGCATGGGCATAAACGTCGCAGTCCTCATTATAGGTATAGTCTTACTTTTCACTGAAATGCAAATTAGCCCTCTAATTTTTAATCTAGTCCTTTTTCTCGCAGTTGGCATCACCCTCACGCTTCTTTTGCTAATACTTTTCTCCTTCAAAGAAAAATGGAGCCTAAAAGTAATTGATTGGCTAATACGACTGGGAAAGTTTCTCAGCCGAGGGAAATGGCATTGGCAATTAACCAAGATTAAGCAAGATGCCTTCAGAATCGCAAAGAGTTTTCACGGTTCAATGACAGAATTCAAGCATAATCCCCACGCGCTCGTTTCTTCTCTGTTTTATCTAATAATAGCTTGGATTTTCAGTTTAAGCATACCATACTTAGTTTTCATATCATTAAGACTTCCTGTACCATGGAGCGTGATTCTCATAACCTCAGCTATAGTTTTAGCCGTGAAATCCATACCTCTTGGCATCCCCTTTGAGGTGGGAATTCCAGAAATAACCATGACAACCCTATACACTTCGCTGGGCGTCCCAGCAGGAGTAAGCGCCACAGCAACGATACTGATTAGACTTATAACACTCTGGCTAAGATTTTTCATAGGCTTTATAGCACAACAATGGCTCGAGCTGAAACCAGTTTTAGCCTCAGCAAACAACATATAGCGCATGCGCAGGCAAAATTGAAAAATATTACGGTGATACACACGGCTTTTATCTCCAGCAAACCCTACATTAATAATCTTACACAACCAAAATTTCACCTGCAAAAAAGCTTTCGCAAGTCTAACATCACAACTTACAGCTAAGGCTCAATTTTAGAGCATCCAGCGTACATTTTGGGGACAAACGTTTAAAAATGGTTATGTAACTAGGCTATGTTGGGGGGAGAGTTGGGGGGTTTACGAGGCCGCAAATCCAACGAGCAAACTCTCGTTCATACAATCGTTGTTTTGATACGCAATACTACTTGGCGATGTGGCAAACTTGAAAAGTCAATTGTTAAGCACCTTTATAAGCGACGTGTAAATTTTGGGAAGCCCAGCATGTCAATTAGGGAGATAACGCAAAACCTGAATCTTACGGGAAAGAAAAAAGACGAGTGCCTAGATGCCATCAAGCGTTTGGAAAAAAGAAATATTGTGAAAATACTGCCTTTGTAAACTTCAGTTTTGTTCTCTTTTTTTATATTACTCAACGAGTTTTTTCGCGCTGGCAATCCATTTTTCGGCGATTTTCGGGGAGATTTGCAATTTCTTAGCGATGTCTTTTGCTGAGGCTTTAGCTAAGTCGTCAACAGTGTTTATTCTTAGGGCTTTTAGTTGCGTGGCTCTTTTTTCGCCGATGCCCTTCACTTGCGTCAATTCTAACGCTTCTGTCATGGCAGGATTTTCCATTGTTGTTGCTGGTTTTTGCGACACCGTTGCTTGAGGGATTTGCACCGCCGGCTCGCAAGCTTCTGCTTCTGTTTTTGGTCTTTGAGAATAGCCCAAACCGATAGACAAGAGTCCTAGCACTACGGTTGTTACTACCCAAAGGCTTCTTGCTTCTGATTCTACGCCTTCTATCGTTACGACAAAAGATATAATTGTTGCGATTAAGAGTACCGCAGCTAGTAGGTATAAAGTATAGTCTAAACGCATGTTTATCCCTTCTCCCCTTATGTCCCATGGGATCGCATAAATGGATCGCATAAATAATTTTCTGCTTTTTGGGAGGCTTTGGCAATTTTATGGCTGTTTGCGGCTTATTTTAAAAGTTTGCCTTCAGATGGAGGCAGCTTTATTAACTCGTGTTTCATAAGAAGCTCTGTTGACTTCCGAGCGTTCCGAATTATGGCCGAAGCTCGCTCGTACAATTCTTGTCGGCTTGGCTTTATCCTTGCTACTCCCTGCTCAATTGACTTGAGGGCGCAGGCAACAGCTTCTCTTGGAAAAACCTCCCATTCTTCCATTCTCGGCAGAATGTCTTTTGCGTGTATGCCTCTTTCCTCGGCGAACTTTGCTAATTCTTGAGCCGCTGCGATGCACATGTCGTCTGTAACGGTTTTCGCCTTCACATCCAACACTCCGCGGAAGATTGCCGGAAACCCAAGACTGTTATTAACTTGATTGGGAAAGTCGCTTCTGCCTGTTGCCACGATTCGCGCTCCTGCGGCTTCTGCATCCCAAGGCCACATTTCAGGGATAGGGTTGGCGCATGCGAAGAGCACCGCGTTATCTGCCATTGTTTTAACCCAGTCTTTTTTTATTGTGTTTGGCCCTGGTTTTGACGCGGCAACTACAGCGTCCACGCCCTTAAAAGCTTCCGAGATATCGCCTGTTCGTCCCTCAGCATTAGTTTTCTGAGTTAAATCGTATTTCCATGGATCTTCTTCTTTCGTTATGTCCTTTCTGTTTGGATGAATCACGCCTTTGCTGTCCACCATCATTATGTTGCCAACTTTAACGCCCCACCTCGTCAGTACATATGCTGTACGTATATTAGCTGCGCCAGAACCCACAAGGGTTATGAGGCTTTCGCGTAGTTTTTTGCCCACGATTTTAAACGCGTTTATCAAACCTGCCAAGATGACGGTGGCTGTTCCCTGCTGGTCGTCATGCCAAACTGGGATTTGCAATCGTTCTTTCGCTTTTTCCAGAACGCGAAAACATTTCGGCTTCTCTATATCTTCCAAGTTTATGCCGCCGAAAGAAGGTTGGAGGAGCTCGCAGACGCGAACTATCTCTGCGGCGTCTTTGGTTTTTAGGCATATTGGAAACGCGTCTACGCCGCCTAAGTACTTGAACAGGAGCGCTTTTCCTTCCATTACGGGCATGGCTGCTTCGGGTCCGATGTCGCCTAAGCCTAGGACTCGTGTGCCGTCGGTGACCACGGCAACGTAGTTCCAGCGGTTTGTAAGCTCAAAAGATTTGTCTTTATCTGCTTGTATTTCTTTACATGGTGCAGCGACACCTGGAGTGTACCAAATTGCGAAGTCGCCTGTGGTCTTTATGGAGCATTTTGGCATAACTTGGACTTTTCCTTCGTAGAACTTGTGCAGGGGTGAAGCTAGCTGCGCTGGTTTTTCGGCTTTAGCCAACAGTTCTTCCACGATGGGTTTTCTCTCTTTTTTCTCGGCGACCAAATGCGGCTTTTCTCCTACTAAGCAAAGGAATTGTCTAGTGGACATGTTTTAACTTTTTGCAAAAAAGAGGAAACCACTATTATCTGTTAATACTTACATTTCTTGACAAACAGTCTCTTCTCCATAATTTAGACAGCTAAACACTGGTTCCACGCTTAATTCAGCCTTTACATCGGCCCTATAGTCTTATGTGAGCGCTAGTTCCGCGCTATACCATTCTAAGTTAAGAAAATGATAAATAGCTAGACGTCTGATTTTCCACAAACTATCTGCACAATGTAGACTGTAGAAAGCACAATAGTTCTGCAACATAGACCACCTAAGTTGATTTCTTTATTTAGAATCGTGAACGTCGAAAATTCGGCGTTTCAAACAGAGATCACAGAGAAAATTGTGGGCATTATAAAAAAGCGAAAAGGCTTTGGTACGCTTTGAAGCTAGTATCGGGGTCTGTATCCGCCGCTTCGCCTGTCTCTGTATCCGCCTCGTCTGCCGCCATATCCGCCGCTTCGCCTAAACGGTCTTCGTGGTTGATCGTATGTCTTGCTGGAAACGTTGTTCTCAGTGTTAACTTCGCCTTCGAACGGTTCCTTTGCCATTTCAAGTTTTCCGTATCTGCCGATGTTGAGGCGCATATTGCCTTTGAAAAGTGTTACATAGCCGTTTTCTACGCGTAGAGTGTCGTTTTCGTTCACTTTCTCGATGTTGTCGTCCCAAAGCGTGAGGTAGATGCTGCCTGTCTCGTCGCCCACTAAAGCGTCGCAAACTTTATGTGGAGATCCGTCTCTTCCCATTGGGATGTCCCGAATTTCGCTTTTCGAAACCACCTTTGCCGTGACGTTAACCGCTCTTGATCGTGGGGTTAACTCGCCGACTTTGGCTTCCACTGGTTGCCTTTTGTCTTCGAAAAAACCTTCAACAGCCAAACTAATTCAACACCTTATCCATTAAACTAACACACTTTAGAATATCTGCCACACTTAAGGCTTTTGGTAGTCCAGTTTTGCCTTTAAGTGCTACATTATTACATCTCAAGACTTACGAACCTCTTAGGCTTTCTAAACAGCATTATGCCGTTTTTCTCATACACAAACCCGAAACCAGCTGAGATAATCGGCTTTGCTTCCTCAATGGTTGTTGCCGTTGCCACTTCATACTCGCTGTCTTTGGATTGGATAAGCTGAGTGTACTTCATAGTATTTTCAATCTAGTGAGCGCAATTGTAACTTGTTCTTTAACCGCTGGATTTTCATGAAAAAATTCAGTATCCAGAAGAATCTGTAGCCGTTCACTATCCATAATACTGGCTTCCTGTAGAGCTGGTCGAGTTTCTCAGCTTCTTCTTCTATGGAAACAAAAGACCCTTTGTCTGACAAGATTGCCTTATCCTCGATTGCATAGACATTTTTGTCGCCGTCCCAGTCTTCAATATCAGGGATTAAGGCCTTGTCGAAAGTTGCGTCAGCCATAATCCATTTGTCCTCGACGTGAACCTCACAGAAGTAGTGAAACCAACGCTTAGGCATCCTGGAAACAGCGAATCTTGGCATTATGCCCTCCCACTCGTCAGGGTCGTTACCCTTAAATTCCATTATTCTAAATCTGGCCGGGATGCCCATAGATCTCAACAGGGCTACTTGGAGAGAGGCTTTTGTGAGACAACTTCCCTTGCCCAACTTCAGAGTCTCTGAAGCAGACTTCCAAGGATCAAGAAAAGCCATCGATACTTGGTCTCGGACAAAGTAGAACATCTTAATTGCTGTCTCTTTGGAGGTCTTAGCCGTTCCTGATATCTTCTCAGCGGTCGCCTTCACAATTGGATTATCACTGTCGCACAGCTCGGAAGCTACTAGATACTTTTCGAGTTTTTCCTCATCAGGAATCTTTCGCCGCATTCCAGAGTCCTTTTCCAGAATGATACATCTATCACGTGTATAGAAGGTGCTTTTGGGATTAAAATCTAACGCGCGCGGTGTAAAAAAGGAAGGGAAGGTTGCGCGGGAGACGTCGCCACTACTTGCCGCTTAACGCTTTTGGCAAGTGATCTTAACTTCAAGTAAATAATCAAAAATTATCCACTAAACAGTTAAGTCTTCTGAAGAGGAGAAAATGTTTATCCTGTGAAGAATTAATGACAAACCATAAAAAAGCAAGAAATAACTTATCAGATTGGGAAAATGCATGCAAGCGAGTTACTAATTACAACTAATAAATTGAAAGGCAGGGCATCATAAATGACAATTGAATTTCTCGTGCAAATAATTGTATTTGTTTCTTCATTGGCGGCTTTGGCTTTTGCTGGTTACTTTGCTATTCGAGCCATAGAAAAACTAATTGAAATCACTGGGTTAAGTGAAGTTTCAGCAGGCTTTGCCATACTCGCAGTACTAACTTCTACACCAGAAATAGCAGTGGCGCTGTTTTCGATACTGGAAGGAACGCCCGGTGTGAGTATTGGCAATGTGCTCGGCTCAAATGTTTTCAACATAGGCGTAGTGCTTGGAGTGCTGGCGTTGCTAGGTTATCTACAGGCATGTTGCACAAAGCCCATGCTAGAGTTGACAGACGCTCTTTTCTTGACAGCGCTAATTCCGCTTCTACTAGTAATCTCGTATTTTCATATAATTGACATTCCTAGTCAAATTGTCGGCATTATTTTGTTAGTCGCTTTTGTGGGAAACATTTATTTCATGCTGAAAAAAAGGACGCCGCCAGTTAAATTGGATAACGATAAAAAAGCCATTAAAGGAAAACTTGTGCGAGTAATTGCCACATTGGTTGCAAGCGTGGCAGTTCTGCTCGTAGCCGCAGATTTGGTAGTCGATTCGGGTGGAAATATTGCCCTTTTCTTAGGAGCACCACCGATTTTGATCGGAGCAAAAATCATTGCGATAGGCACTTCATTACCTGAACTAACGCTCGATCTAACAGCAGTAAGGCGCGGACGCGTTCAATTGGCAATCGGAGACATAATTGGCTCCAACCTGACAAATATTACGCTCGTTCTCGGTTTAATGCTCATAGGAGCACCATTTGCTGTTGACATAACGGTTTTAATCGAGATTCTTCCATTTTTGTTAGTGACAACCATAATTTTTTGGCGTTTCTTCTCAAGAGGAGGAGTCACGAAATACGCCGGTGTAATTCTACTGTTAAGCTACGTATTATTCCAAGTTTTGCTAACCTGACAAGACTGGACTTGTGCTTTCAAAAACCGAAAGAGAAGAAAGGCAATTTCAGTTACAATTTTGAGCCTCTTCCACCAGAATGCTGTCTGCATTCGTCCAATGCTTCATTGACGAGCGCGTCTGCCCTCTGAATCTGAATGTTGGTTCTGGGCACGCTAATGAAACTGACTTTTTTGAAGCACGTGTTTAATTCTTGAACTTTCCTCCACAACTTTCTCAGCTCCGAGTTTTTTACACTGTATTTTCCGGCAAGTTGTCTGGCAACCAGTTCGCTGTCGAGGTGGCAGATAACTTCTTCAGCGTTAACTGTTGCCGCAAATTGCAGTGCCGCTATCAACGCTTCGTATTCCGCTTGATTATTAGTACGCACACCTAGATAACGCGAATTTGTCGTTAAGACTTGACCATTTTCTGATAGAACTATGAATGCTGCGGCGGCTGGTCCGGGGTTGCCTCTAGCACCACCGTCGGAAAAAACCATTAATCGCTTGTTTATGCCTATTCCCTCGCTTTTATGTTTTTCCAGCCTTCAATTAAAGAGTGGGAGCCGATTATTTTCGATTGGTCCATGTCTCTCTCAGCTTTGAAACAAAGCCTGCTTCGTCTTGCGCCAACCGAGTTTTAATCTGTTTCCAAGCAACTGGGCAATTTTTGTATTTTACACCTACGATGTCGTGAATTACCTTGTCGATTTCAGTTCTATTTCGAAGGGTAGCCTCTATTCCAGCCTTCTTAAAAACCTCTTTAAGATGTCTGAAGTAGCACGTCACGGTAGGACCCTCCTGACATAAGTGTGCTGGCGACTTTGTAAATTTTACGCTATAATTGGGCGGCGCAAATGCAAGCGCGCGCTAATTATCTGTGATAATTAAGGCGAGTATGTACTGCATTTTGCGAACAATGATCAAACGGAAAACAAACTTGTAACCTTAAACTACGAAGTTCGACATGACATTTTTGGGATTCCCTAAACGCTTTTCCTGGCGATAATAGTTGTTTTGGCTTACATAATCGGTGTTGCCGCTTTCGTGTTGATGGGAAGAATATCGATAATTAATTCGCGCGAATCCAGAAATTTTAAATAATGTAGCACTACCACTTGCGTTTATGTTAACGTGAACACGGAGTGAGCAAAGTGCTTGTTACAAATAATGATTTGATGGTTCCGGCGAGAAAAAACGGCTATGCCATCGGCGCGTTTAACGTTCAAAACCTTGAAAGCATATCAGCCGTAGCTGAGGCGGCTATAGAGGAGAAATCGCCTGTAATAATGCAGATCACGCCGAGCGTCATCAAATACGCAGGCTTAGCTTACATATCAAACTTGGTTAAAACTGCAGCGCAACTTGCGCCAGTGCCTGTAGCCATGCATTTGGATCATGGAGGAGATTTTGAAATAGCCGTTAAGTGTATTGACGCTGGTTTTACTTCGGTTATGATAGATGGTTCCTTCTTGAATTTTGACGAAAATGTCGCTTTAACAAAGCGTGTAGTGAGCATTGCGCGTCCAAAAGGTGTTTCCGTTGAGGCGGAACTGGGCAAGCTCGCTGGCGTCGAAGAACGAAGTGTGGAAGAGAAGGAAGCCATATTAACTGACCCTGAAGCAGCCGTGGAATTCGTTGAGAAAACACGAGTAGACACGCTAGCAGTGGCGATTGGCACGTCGCATGGCGCGTACAAGTTCAAGAGCAAGGCCAAGCTTGACTTGGAAAGGCTAAAGGTAATCAACGAGAAGATAAATATCCCGCTCGTTCTGCACGGAGCTTCAAGTGTGCCACAATGGATAGTGGAAAAAGCCAACAAGTACGGTGCGGAGCTAAGCGGAGCAAAAGGCATACCAGAAGAGCAAATTAAAAAAGCTATTTCATTGGGCATAGCGAAAATCAACATTGATACGGACTTGCGTTTGGCGTTCACAGCTACGGTGCGCGAAGTTTTAACTAACTCGCCTAAAAACTTTGACCCGCGAAAGATTTTGGGTCCAGCCAAAGATGCCATGAAAGAAGTTGCCAAGGGCAAAATGAGATTATTCGGAAGCGTGGGAAAGGCATAGTTGTTTAATCTTTTTTCTTCCGTGCGCACAGTCGGCTAATTCTGGGTCTTTCAATCTTTCACATTTTATTTTGGCTAACCAAGTTGTATGCTCTGTTTTTTGGTGGCTTTTTCTATTTTTTAATTGTTAATGGCGTGCAGTTCTGTGCGATTTTTAACTTTTAGCCCCTCTATATGAAGGCTGAAGTATAGAGTGACCTGCTGGCTCCTTGTCAAGATTTCTACCCCATGAGTTAGCTCGCTTAATTGTTTATTCTTGCTATTTCTTCAAAAGCTTCATGAGTTTCGGCATCAACTCGCAGCCACGGTCTAAAACGCCCAAACTCCCGTTTTCGCAGTTTCTTTCAGAGAATTTGTCAACCCTTTCGTCAGTTATTTTGCCGCCTGAAATGAGCACAGGAACGGGAGTGTCACTGTGCACCTTCAAAGCACAAGGTGTCGCATGATCAGAAGTTACACAGAGCATGTGGTCTTTCAGCGATATTTCCTGTAGCAGTGGACCGAAAAAGTGCTCATCGATGGCGGAGATTATTTCGGTTTTTCTATGGTAGTTGCCATCGTGGGCAGGCTCGTCGGGACCTTTAAGGTGAATGTAAAAGCAATCATGACTGGGCAGTATATTCAGCAGTTTCTTTACTCTGACTTCACAGTCTCTTTCAAGGTTGCCTGAGGGTGGAGGTAGAAGGGTTGTCTGCATCCCAGCCAAGCGGGCTATTCCGCTTTCCGCGTGCATATCCGCAAGGGCTGCGAAGTCTATGTTATACCGCTTGTTGATGTTGAAGAACTTTGGCAACTGGCTTCCCGCATCCCGTGTAAGGACGCAGTTCGCCTTTAGCTTGCCTTCTGTAGCGCGTTTCTTGTTTACCGCATGGTTTTCCCAAAGTTCATGTGCTTTCTCGACAAACTCGTTCACGAGTGCCGCAGAGTTTCGAGCTTCTTCTGTTTCATCCAATGGCTCGCTCTTTTTGAGAACCATCTCCACGTTGGGTGTGGCTACTCCTATGCCGTTTACATAGGAGTAAGCGGGGTCGCTGTTCGTTATCTTGCCAGAAAGACAGTTTCCTTTGCTCTCAAAAACGAGAACCGCGCGGTGACCTAGCGTGTTCCTGAATTCAAATGTTGCAGGGCACGACTCCAACTTTATCTTTTCGTTTACAGCTTCACTTAGTTCGGCAGCTTCTTCAGTGGTTAAGCTTCTTGCCACCCGCCTATCAATTATTCTTCTTCCCTGACCCAAAGTTGCGAAATTACACCTTAAAGCCAAATCGCCATCCACTACGTTTAGGCCGGCGCCTACAGCTTCGATGATACCGCGTCCAGTGCTATACTTGAATGGGTCATAACCCAGAAGTGAAATGACAGCTACGTCGCTTTCGGGGGCAACACCTTTTCTAACGGTATACATTAACCCAGTTTTCCCGTTTTTCGCGAGAAAGTCCATGTTAGGGGTTTCAGCTGCTTCCAAAGGGGTTTTATTCCCAAGCTCAGCAATTGGCAAATCACCCATACCATCAATAGCAACGTAAATCAGCTTCAACGCAGGAGCTTTCCTCCCTTAGGCCAATGAGCTTACTCTGTTTCAAGGCTTTATTTCTTTTTTGTGTATGTAAGCCATTTTTTCACGGCTGGAAATGCTCTGATTTCCGGTTGCATTGCTTGCAACGTTCCAGTGGTGTTCACAAGGTAAACATAAGTCTGTTCGAAATACCTTCGAAGTCTCTCCTAACTTCGATTTTTTTATTAGTGCTAACCAGTTGGTTAGGATTGCAAAATCATGCGGCAAAATGTACTGCAACCTGCGAACAGACGAATTGTTGCTCAGCGGGGTTGCGCTTGACGATTCTAAATAGCTCACTGTAAAGCTTGAGCCGTCGTCATCAAGAGGCGAAACTGCCACCAATTGAAGCTCTTGATCGTACATGGCAATCTGCGCGTAGGAAAAATTGACGATTGCTCCAGTGCTACCCTCTATGGTTGCCTTACACCCGGTGAATGTCACGTTTCCGAAATCTGCCAAAGTGCTGATGGTACCGTTAACCTTTGGCCGCTCCACTACCCATTCAGCTGACAACCGAGAAGAATTATAAACAACATTCCTTTTGAAGCGCTCGCCCCGAGTGACATCAGCAATTTCTATTACCCAAGTGTTCGTATCTTCTTCTAAGAGGCTTATTGAGGCTGTAACTATATCGCCTGCTTGAACGTGAATTTTTGGGATGCGAACTAAATAGTCAGGTATCAGTTCATACCACGCATAATAGACAACTCGACCGTTTACGTATTCTTGCTCAGTTCCTGTCTGAATTAAGGTTTCTTCTCCGTATCCCCCTATTCCCACCCATACTCCTAAAAACGTATCGTTTTCCGAAGGCTTAATCTCGGGCACTGTCCAACAGGCACTGACGCCGCTTACTACTGGCGAACGGTTTTGAAGGTCCGAAGCCACAATATAGCCTGACCAATGCGAAACTTTGAAGGATGGCGGATTATACGTTTGGTTGGGGCTTGCCAGAAATAGGTTTATCGAAAAATAAACCGCAACAGCGCCAATGACAAATGTCATTACAGCAATTGCCGAATAGAGTTTTGAAGTGCTGATTTTGAGAAATACCGCCTGCCACCTTTTCTATCGGAAAGAATTAATGAGCATATAAAGATTTGCTGTTTTTCCGAAACAGGCAAGGCAAATCTCAAACATTGAAGCCGCCAATACAAGCTGCAGAGTTAAGATGAAAAGCGTGTTTATGCCAACATTTCGCTCATAAACTATCCCTGAATCCTGATATGACATCTTTGATCGATTGAATTAAAGGGCGCTTTATTTTCTCAGGATCCTTCAGCTTCTCTAGACGATCTACCCTAAAGTATATGGGCGGATGAGGATCTAAACCTAACCATTCTTGGAGGCGGAAAGCTGGCGTCCGCTCGTATAGAAGCCGTTGGAAGCCTATTTTTTCAAGAGCCCCAGCTAAGACCTCGGGCTTGCCCATCGTAATTGCAGATACAAGGTCAGCCCGTGCTTCGAAGAATTTGGCGATGAAGAATATTACCATCATCACAGCCCAAAAATAAATGAAGAACAGAAACGAGGAGAAGACTAACGGGAATAATGGAAACAATACGTAAAATCTGAAAAGAAACTCGGCAGAAGTCAACCCGTAAAGAAGCAGAGGGTCTCGCCCTTTAAGATGACCGAACTCATGTCCTAAAACGCTAACAACTTCCTCCTCTTCAAGTTGAACAAGAAGGCCTGTAGTTATCAAAACTACGCCGCGACTTGGGCTGGGACCTGCAGTCGCAGCATTCGGAACCATAGTGTTTGACACCACAATTTTAGGCATTGGAAAACCGAATCTATCTGCGATTTTTTTCACAAGTTCATACACATTCACTTTTTTGGCAGCTAGATTCTCTGGTTGACAGACTACGCCGTGTTTCGCGAATACTTTTTGGGCTGCTTCGCAGTCAATTTCGCCGCGCTTAGCCAAAATTTCATCGTAGATTTCTTTCTTGATTGTTAATACTTGATCTCGTGCGATGGATTGCTTAAGGTCTTCATGTTCTTTAATTGGCAAACTATATTTCAGGAGGTGTATCGAGGGGTTAGCTTCAGTTATGTGCCAATCTGCTGTTCGCGTGATAAAATTAGCGGAATAGAAGACGAAAACAAACTGCACTGCGATAAGAATTAGCGGCGCAATCCAGATGACCTCTGGGTACAAGTAGGTTAGGGCTAAAAGAATTATCATGCCAAAAGCTATGAATACAACGAAAAAGAGAATTTGAGTTTCAAGAAACAAGCGGCGGAAGGACTTTTCCTGTTTTTTAAGCGTTTCTGGGACGATGTTTTCCCCTACTCTCCAAGCAAAGTACAATGTTGCTTTCCTAGCGTGTTCCTCGAATATTTGCACTGCAATGACAACGTCTTGTTTTGCCTCTTCCATGACCGTGGCAGACACTACTTCATCAAGGGGAACTAACCTGACTTCTATCGGCATAGTGCCTTTGACTTCGGCTTTGAGCAGACGTTTTCCTTGCGCGTCAAGAACCACGTAAGACAGAAAACTAACGCCTTCTGTTGTCTCTCTGTAAAAGTTTGTAAACCGCTGCTTCTGAGGAAGCAAATATTGCTTGTAAATGAAATCAAATAGTTTTTCCATATAGCTAGCTGGAAGTTCAGTGGCAATTTTGTAAGAAGCAGGGGCGGTCATTCGATCTCAAATCTTAAGCGCATCTAGGTCAAATTCAATAAATTTCTTTTTTATAACCGTTTAGGTATAACCCTCAAGTTATCCTAATACCGCATCAGCCTGCCCATGAAAAAATTATTTTCTTATGGTTATTCAAGCTTTTTTTGAAGTTTAAACTAATAAGGGGCGAAAAGATTCAGCGCAAAGAAGTTTAAATGAGGTAAGCTTCCGTGATGTACCTTCTCATGACCCACTGAATCTGGAAGTAATGCGCAATTCTGGCAATCGAGTTCTTCATCAAAGTAATCCACGCATCCCTCTGACCATAAAAAGTCGGAGCAATCAAATACTCCAGCTTGCTGTACAAGTCATGAAGCTCTATCTCTCTTCTTTCCTCTTCCGTAACAAACTCTTTCGGATGTGGACCGATCGACCAACCCGTAACTCCTTCAATGCAGCCTTCAACCCACCAACCATCCAACACGCTGAAGTTTATCACGCCGTTGTGGGCCGCTTTCATCCCGCTTGTCCCAGAAGCCTCCATCGGCGGAACAGGAGTGTTAAGCCAGACATCAACTCCTGACGTAAGCCTAGCTGCAATTCCCATACCGTAGTCTTCAAGATACACAATTTTGATTTGGTCTTTCAGCTTATTGGCGTAATCGAAAATCTCGCTTATCAGCCTCTTACCATCAACGTCTCTTGGGTGCGCTTTCCCAGCAAACACCATCTGAATTTTCCCTCTTTTATTCACCTCCAGCAGCCTGTGTAGATCAGAGAAAATCAGAGTTGCTCTCTTGTAGCCTGTGGCTCTTCTAGCAAAACCTATCGTCAACACCTCAGGATCCAACTCTACTCCTGTGGTTTTTTCAACAAACTCGATGAGACTCTTTTTAGCCTTAACATGAGCAGCCCAAATCTCCTGATTCGGGATTTCCAAAACTTTGAAAAGCAGAATAGGCTCGTTTGCCCAGCTCGGGATGTACTTGTCAAAAAGCTCCCTAAAAAAAGGGCAAGTCCAGGTGTAAGAGTGAACGCCGTTAGTCACCGACCTGATGTAGTGACCTGGAAACAGCTTCCTCGAATACTCCATATGAGCCTTGGAAACTCCATTCACGTACTTGCTCAAATTTAAAGCCAAATACGTCATGTTCAAGTTATCCTGACCAGCATACTGCTTCAAAGTCGACATCAAATATTCTGTGCCTAGCACTTCTTTGACTATGTCATATGAGAATTGGTCAAATGCAGCTTCAATTGGAGTGTGAGTCGTAAAGACGCAAAGGTTCTGAACTTTTTCAGTGTCCATACTATTCTCTTTAAGCAACTCAAAAGTTAGAAGAGCGGAATGGCCCTCATTCATATGATATTTTTTAACTTTGAAAGACAGTGCCTTGAGAAGTCTTACCCCACCTATCCCAAGAACAATCTCCTGCTTAAACCTGTACCGCTTATCGCCACCATAAAGACAATCCGTGATTCTTCTATCTTCAGGCTCATTGCCCTCTACGTCAGTGTCCAAGAAAAGTATCGGAACCATCCCTCCAGTGGGACTTTGATACTCATACAACCAAGCTTGAACTTTCACTTGACGCCCTTCAATCGTAACAGTGACCGTTTTAGGCATCAGGAACAAAGATTTAGAGGGGTCCCACTCGTCAGGAAACTCTAGTTGTTCTCCGCATTCCGTAAGCTTCTGCCTGAAATATCCTTTCCTACTCGCCAACGTTAACGCCACCATCTGCAACTTTAAATCTGCACCGGCTTTCACTATGTCCCCTGCCAAAACACCTAGTCCGCCACTGTAAGTTGGGATGTCTTTGGAGATGCCAATTTCCATCGAAAAATATGCTATTCTGGGGTCTTCTATAAAGTGCTGCCTGCAGTTTTTACTGCAGAAAACATATTTCTTTCCTCCAAAGCTATCATATGTCATTTGCATTCTTGCTAACGTATTACTTGGGTCCATTTGGGTTCCGCATACAGGGCATCTTGATGAATAAATTGACTCCAAAAATGCATCAATCCTATAACCATAATTTTCAATACACGAATATTTATCCAGATTGATAAACTATTCTAAAGGGTTGCTGATTTGCAGACTTTAAAAGGGTTATTTTCGTGGGCAATGTTTCTAATGGACAGAACAGATATTTCCATCGCCATTGGAATAATTAACGTTATTGCCGCAATCGCAGGGATGGAAGTTTTTCTAAAAAGGATGAGTAGCAAAGAGCAGTTATCTATTACTTTAATTAACCGATTTAAGGGAAGCATCGGCGCTTGTCAATTCACGTTTCTGATCATTGAGAGAAGCTATAAATAAGCTTTCGGAAATAGTTAAATTATATATTTGAAGGCGAAAGTTTTGAGAGTTGGCTTTTTTGTTTGGGAATACCCCCCTAGACTTGTCGGCGGTTTAGGCACCTACGCTGAATACGTGGCACACGAGTTCGTTGATATAGGACATGACGTTTCGATTTTCACACTTAATGGCGGCAACTTGAAAACCAGAGAAATTCTACGGGGCGTAGAGGTTCACCGACCTCTAATTGCAGATGCGAGCAACATTTTTCCGTTCTTCGTAGTTGATGACCTAAAGAGGTGGGGTACAAACATTAGACTTTTCAATGACATTTTCATTTACAACATTCTAAGTGCAACGAAATTTCTCAACATGCTAATAAAAAAGGAAAATTACCATTTTGACATCGTCTGCGTTCACGATTGGCTAAGCAGCGTGGCAGGTCTCGTAATTAAGAATGAATCAAAGATTCCTGTAGTCTTCCACACTCACAGCACCGAATGGGGCAGAAGCGGAGGTCAAGGGTCCGAGGTGGTATCGCATCTGGAGGGAGCCATGGCTCACAGCGCGGACAGAATAATAACTGTTAGTTACGCGATGCAACAAGACCTTGTAAGACACGGCTGGCCACAATCAAAAATCAGCGTGGTTTGGAATGGCGTAGATCCTAGCCGTTACGACCCGCGCAAAATTCAACAAGAAAGCATAGAGAAAATTCGAGAACTATATAAAGTGCCCATGGACTGGAATTTGCTTCTTTTCGTGGGAAGGCTAGCTTGGGTAAAAGGCGTCAGAAACTTGTTGCAGGCGATGCCCAGTGTTCTAAGAGAATATCCTAACACCAAACTTGTAGTTTTAGGTAAAGGAGAAGAACAAGCAGATATTGTGGAAACGGCTGAAAGACTGGGTATGAAAGACAAGATAGTCTACCGTTTTGATTTTGTTCCTGAGGACGAGAGAATCATGCATTACGCTGCATCCGATGTATGTATTTTTCCGTCTACCTATGAGCCCTTCGGAATAGTCAGCTTAGAGGCTATGGCGCTGGAAAAGCCAGTGGTTGTAGGAGCGCGCGGCGTAGTAGGTTTCAAAGAGCAGGTGGTAAGCTCTGGTTCAGACCAGAACGGCGTGCACGTTAATGGAGAAGAACCTGCCGATATAGCTTGGGGAATAAAAGAGACTCTTAAAAACCCTGAAAAAGCGAGAAACTGGGGCGAGAACGGACGCAAAAGAGTACTAGAATACTTTACATGGAGAAAAGCTGCTGAAGAAACAATCAAAATCTACGAGTCACTACTCTGAAAACTCAGCTAAGGAGACGTAAAGTTCAAAGGTAAGCGCGCGCGAGATCCAACCGACTCCAAAAAAGAAAAAAATGACAAAAACTGATGACCATAGAGGAAACCCAGCGCCCGCTCACCTTCAAAGATAATGAGTTCAAGATTGCAACGGCCACAACGGTAGAGGAAGCTAAAAAGATTCTGAATGCAGGGTTCGACTATGTGACTGAAAAAAAGTCGAATTATGCTGTTTAGAAGACTAAGAGGTTTAGCAAGTATGTATGACAAATGCAGAGTTATGATGGCAAGTCTATGTTGCTAACATTTCAGCCAGTTCCAGTAAGCGCAAATCTAATGATTTCTGTGTTTCACATGACTGCTTAAGGTCTAAACTCGTAATTGCGCCGTTCTGCAGTCCAACCACCTTATTTCCTTCCTCTTGGCATAACAAATCAACGGCTTTTTCAGCAAAAAGGCTAGCTAAGAGACGACTACGCGCCGTAGGACTTCCGCCTCGTTGAGCATATCCCAGAATGGATAACCTAACTTCTGAACCCGTATGCATTTCGATTTCCTTAGCAAGCGCCGCAGTGTCACCCACGCCTTCAGCAGCGACTATAATTCCCGTCTTTTTACCCTTCCGAGCGTTTTCCCTTAGTACTTCAATGATCTCGGTCATTTTACATTCGTTCTCAGGAACGAGAATAACTTCAGCGCCGACAGTGATTCCCACATCCAACGCCAGAAAACCTCTTTTGCGACCCATTACCTCTACTATGAAAATTCGCTCGTGGGAAATTGCCGTGTCCCTAATCTGATCTATTGCTTTTACCGCAGTATTCACTGCTGTGTCAAAGCCTATTGTTTCATCTGTTCCAAAAACATCGTTGTCGATTGTGGCCGGAATCCCCGCTGTAAGGGCGTCGCTTTCTCTGCTCAGGTCTAAGGCACCTCTGAATGACCCGTCGCCGCCTATGACCACCAAGCCATCCACTTTGTTTTCCGCCAAGGTTTCTGCCGCCTTCTTGACGCCTTCCCTCTTCTCGAAGGCGGGGCATCTAAGCGTGTGAAGCATTGTGCCACCTGACTGGATTATACCGCCCACGGCGCGGGGAGTCAAACGCTTAAAATTGTTTGTGAGCAAACCGTCCCAGCCTCTTTCGAAACCCATAACCTGAAGTCCTTTTGCATGAGCAATTCGTGTAACAGCTCGAATGGCAGCGTTCATTCCTGGCGCGTCTCCGCCCGGGGTTACAACACCGACAGTTTCCAACTCCCAACACTCCTTTGCTATGATTACCTGAAGACGCTTTAAGCGCCTACAGAATTAATACCTATATAAATATGCCAAAACACATAAATCTTTTAGTCTTATCCTAATGGTTTTTGTCGGGCGGTAGCTCAGCCTGGCAGAGCTTCCGAGTCGGCTAGCAATGCTTAGCTGGCGGAGACGCTGTAGAAGCCCACCCACGGTGGGCATCGCCCAGCCTGACAGGCATACAACAGAAACCGGATTGTCGCAGGTCCAAATCCTGCCCGCCCGACCAATGTTCCCTTAGCCAAAATACGTGTGACCTACAATGCTTTTGAGGAACAGCTCAAGATTTCCAATTAATGTTTTATACACTAACTCGTTTTAGAGCTACCATGCATCCTGCGAAGAACGCCAGCCCAAAGCCCAGAAGAGCCAGCAAGGACAGCCATGGGAATGGTTGTGCTAGAGCTGCTGCTCGTAGGCACTGACTCGAGTGAGTAAGAGGCAGAAAGTATAACACAGCTTTCACTGGATCAGGCAGTTGGCTTAGTGAAAAGAAAGTACCGCTAAGAAAAGTCATTGGCAAAATTACTAAGGTGTTGAATGTACCCAAATCTTGGTGCGATTTCGCCACCAATCCAATAAGCACTCCAAGGAAGGAAAAGACAAAGCAGGAGCTAACTAAGACTAATAAAAAGAGTGGGCTAACTATCAGCGTCGGCGAAATTAATATACCTACTACTAATATAGCGGCAGAACTGATCAGGCCGCGTACTACGCCTATCAAGGTTTTACCAATAGCTAATGAAAAGAGGCTGATAGGGGACATCAAGTATTCGTCGAAGCATTTATAGAAAAGGCGATCTACATGGAGTTTCAGCCCAGCACCAGTATAGCTGCTTGACATTACAGTAAGGGCTATTATACCCGGCATAACAAATGCAAGGTAGGGGTAACTATCAAAGCTAATCCCTTGCCCCAAACCATAGCCAAAAGCCACAAGATAGAGAATAGGGCTTGCAAGGCTAGTTGCAAGTGTTCTGAGCAAGTGGCGCCTCAGGAATCTTATATCTACCCACAAAACTGAGTATACGTCCCGAAACACAGTTATCATTTAATCATCGCCCACCTTTCGTCCTGTTAACTCTACGAAGACATCTTCCAGGTTTGACTCCCGTATAATAATTGTTTTAGCGTCGGGAGGTAGGTTCTGAATAAAACGTGTAGCTGCCGCTCTATCAGCAAAATATTGGTAGCGCGTTTCTTTATTGTTTACAAGCGTTTCCACAGCGACCAAACCTAATTGTTGACGCAAGTTTATGGGCTTACCAAGATCAATTAGGCGTCCCAGGTGAATTATTCCCACACGCTGGCAGAGAGCCTCTGCCTCCTCGATATAATGAGTAGTGAGGAAGATTGTTGTACCATCAAGATGCAGGCGACGTATTAATTCCCATAAACGGCGCCGTGTCTGTGCGTCCAATCCTACCGTTGGCTCATCAAGAAAGAGAACTTTAGGTCGATGCATTAGAGAACTGACGATCATCGCCCGTTTTTTCATCCCTCCTGAAAGGTCCTCTACTATTCGGTTAGCTTGCTCAGTAAGCCCTACATAATCAAGTAACTCACCAATGCGTCGTCTGCGTTCAAATGATTCAAGATGATGTAGACGAGCACGAAACTCCATGTTTTCTCTTACAGTAAGATCACGGTCCAAACTCAGATGTTGCTGCACTACTCCAATCTCTTTCTTTACCTTATCAGTTTCCTTCACTACATCAAAGCCACTTACACATGCGCAGCCTGAGGTTGGCTTGGTCAAGGTCGTCAAGACGCGAATAGTGGTGGTCTTGCCCGCGCCGTTGGGTCCTAAGAAGCCGAATATCTCTCCTGAATGAACCTCTAGATTCAAGTTTTCAATTGCTCTGACATCGCCGTATCTTTTGGTCAATTTTTCGGTCACTATAGCTTCTTCCAATTCACAACTCCTCTTTTTAGCTCCCCTTCTTTATTCCGTTGAATACCCTTCATCTATAGAGTTAACAAATTAAGAATTTCCCTTGCCGTCTAGGCGTGTTTAAAGGTTTCCTGTCGTATTTTGCTACCTTAACCAGCCCGTTCTGAATCAGCCGTCGTGTTTCTTTAGTGCCTCAGCTACTGCTGTCTTGGTCTAGAAACCAATTAGTTCACCAATCTTGGTGTGACCGCTAGCTAATCGAAGTGGCTTACCTGGCTCTTTTCCAGAAACAACAATTATATTATCCGTCCCTATGCCAGTCGCTTGGTTTCGAGGTGGGGAAGTGCTTCTAACATTCAAATCCTGGAGAGCAGCCGTTTTTGCTTCTGTAGCAGTAACAATAGCGCATGCCATAGCGCCGACACTTAGAGTAGCATTGGTTAAAAAAATCACGTTAATGGTTCCGCGTGTACTTACAAAATTCCCAGCCTGCTCCACATAACTTGCTACATCCACGCCCGTCCTCAGAGCGTTGCCTTTCACTCCTGCCGTTGCCAGACAGCAGACTTTAAACTCTTGATAAGACTTCTCGCACACAGCCAAATTTTACATGTCGACGCCCGTGCTCAAAAAGGTGATTTCTTCTGGATGGATTCCTAAAGCTGCAGGAAAATTCTTTTGAAACTCCCAATATTTCTTCATTGTATACTCTGACAAGGAAAGAGGAGTATAGCTGTTGGCCACAAACCTTGCTTCTTCATAGCCATCCAAAGTTGATAAAACGCGACGTTTTTCTCTAAAGGAGACAAGCAGAGTGTTTAACTCTACACCCCTATACGCGAGATAAACTATGCTTCGATTCCTTCTAATTTTAACTCTACTTTTCTTTCTTTCATAACAACGGCCCTCCTTTTTCAGGGTTCATGGTGCCCAATAAGACGAGCTGTGCGCGTGCAAATCTAAACGTCTAAACTTAATTTTGTGTCCGATACGTAGAATATTAGAAACTATTTGAACCACCGCATAAAAGGCATTTGCTAATCGGAACGGAGAATTTCTCCCAATTTTTCCAGGTTGTCAAACATAATGCAGTGACCTCTTTCTTCAAAGATTTCTAAGCACGCGCCAAGAACACTTCTGGAAATCATATATGCATTATCAACTCGGCAGGTCTTATCGGCAGCACCGTGCCAAATAAACAACTTGCCAGCAGGAATCCTAGAAAAAGACACGTTCCAAGGCTTCATTAAAAGCTGATGCTCCTGAAGCACCGCTTTAATGCCTTGACGACCTTGACGAAAAGCTTCAGCCATCGACTGATACATCAAAGTCGCCCACGCCAGATTAGAAAAAAACTTCAAATCATCTTTAGAACAAGCCCGGAGCACCCGCTTGCCCTCCCCTGACTCCAAAAAAGCGCCAATATTACAATTGGCTTTCAACACTTGGATACTCATTCTTTTCACAGCCAGCAGTCCAAGAAGTGGAAGTTTCATTGCGAAACGGGCAAAAGGCGTATTGTGCGCTGTCGCCACATCGAAAGGCAAAGCTGGCGTACCTACAACCACTGCTATGGTTACGCGCTCTGGAAAAAGAGCTAGGTAAGCAAGCGCAAAAGCGCCTCCCCCGGACCAACCGAGAATCCCAAACCGCTCAATACCTAAGTGATCAGCCAAGAAATTGACGTCGCCGTTGAAATCCCTAAGACTTTTTCTTGGTGTGAAAGTGGACAAGCCGTAGCCTGGTCTGTCTATACCAATTATCTGCAACTGCGCGGCGTAAGCAAGTTTTTTTAAGAGCAGAATCTCTAAACGGCTGCTGGCAGTACCGTGAAAGTACACAACAGGCTTTCCTTTGCCGACTATGAAGTACCCAAGTTGGCGCCCATCAGGCAAAGAGATCACTTGTCCGACCAATTTCCTTTTCACCTTTCTTTGTCTTTAACAGAGAGATATTCAAGTATGTTAGGAACAGTTCATATTAGCGTTTATGTAACTCTCTTGAACAGGCATTCAGGATGTGACCCACCCTGTTACAACATTCGCCCATCTTTAACCTCATACATTATGTTAGTCACGTGTTTGACACTTTCAATGTCAATCTCTTCAATCGTATGGTTAGCCATTCTGCCGGCAACGAGTACGAAAACGTTAAACCCTCTTGACGCCGCAACTGCCGTTGCCCTTCTGTTGCCGAATTCGAAGTCTGTTTTATGCCCAATCTTGTTCAAAACTGTTCCTCCAACAACTCCTATAACGCCTACTCTGTCCGGCTTGAACGCTTTGTAGGGCCTTTTGACTTTAGCAAGATCAACAGCTTTTGAGCCGCCTTCCTTTATGCTGGGTACCTTACCGAGCATAACTTCTCCTTGCCCGTAAGTTCTTTAAGCCTAAATCTTCTCCTGCGCAGGCGTTTGCAATAGCAACTCCAAAGGCTTCAACGTCAGAATGGTTCAGAGCTAAGACGCGCAGAAAACCAGCGATAATCGGTAATCCAGCCGTATATCCTGCTGTCATCGGCGCGCGCTACTCCTTGTCTATTGAGTGAAGAAAATAAGAATTTTCTTCTCCTTATAAGGTGACAAAGTAACATTTTAACGCGCGCTTTTGAAGCATGAGCATTTCAGAGAAGCACGTTTTTTGGAAAAGTTTTATACAGTTAGCTTTAAAAGTTCTACATCATTCTGTTCTACTATAAGGTGCGAAGCTGTTGCATCATGAATTTCACGACGGATGGCCATATAACCACATTGAACACTGGCCTCCGATGACCTACAGAGATAGAGCAGTTCCTACTCCTATGGCCTTAGCCAATTTCACAGATTTCCTTGAAACAGCTACCCCACCTGACCAGAATAAAGAATTGCAACCGTGGATTCCCTTCTGCGAGGGCAGATGCGCCTTTTGCTATTTCTCTGTAAGCTGCGAAAAGCAAAACATACCGGAGTACCTTGCTGCTTTGAAGAAGACATTAACCTTTTACGCAGAACACAAATATGTCAAGTCCAGCGTCTTCAACGAACTTTACGTAGGGGGCGGCAGTCCAAGTATCCTTGCAAACGAACAAATTGCAGATATTTTGAAATATTGCCGAGATACTTTTAACCTAAGTGGAGATCATCAGACAAAATTCGCTGCATGTACTACCGATCTCTCTGAAGACAAAATTCAACTGCTGTCTTCTAATTATGTCAACCAGCTAGACATAGGAATCCAGACTTTTAACGACTCATTTCGCAAAATACTCATGCTTCGTGACAGCCATCGAGACGCAAAGCTTAAGGTGAAAGCGATAAAAAGGCATGGGCTTCGAGTTAGCATCGATTTGCTGTACAACCTACCTGGGCAGACAGTAGAGCAGTGGAAGGACGACTTGAAGCAAGCGCTAGAGCTCGAAGTTGAAAGTGTGGATTGTTACCCGCTGGATTTGTACCCAGAGACAGCACTTGATAGAAAAATCACCGCTGGAAAGTTGCCTCTTGTTGGCGGTCCTGAAATTGAGCTGGAAATGTATCTTGAAGCTTGCAGAATCTTTAAGAAAAACGGATACTCGCCTACATGCCATAACAGGTTCTCACGGGTTAAGGAAGATTTCACCAAGCCCTCATCTGAAGTCGTTGGTTCTGGCGCTGGTTTTTTCATGGGTCATATAGGCAATTTTCTCTATTCAGACATAGAAGACATACAGGATTACATTGCAGCGGCTAGAAATACGGTGCTTCCCATCGCCCGCCTCACGAAACTCTCAGAGGAAGATGAAATGAGAAAAGCACTTATGTTAATCTATATTCGTATTCCCGTGGACCGGGAGAGATTCAAAGCACGGTTCGGTAAGTTTCCAGAAGAAGCATTCCCAGATGCAATAAGCAAGCTGCAAAAGAAAAGGTTGATCGAAATCAAGGACGACAAAATACAGTTGACCGAGAAAGGAGATCCATGGCGATTCAACATAGCTTGGGAATTCTTCAAAAAAGGATAATATCCTAAAGAGCGAATCTCAAAAATTCTTTATAAATAATATGCAACAAAATATCGCAAAGATTAACCCTAAAGGGTTTAGACAACAGAAAAAACGTGTTTAAAAGGTGATGCCTGAAAACCATCTATAAGAAGAGGCATTGAACGCATTAAATCGTTGTTGGAATACAAATTGAGAGAGGGAAATTCGAGAGGAGATAGAAGAACGCGCGTAATCATGCTTAAGATTAGCAAAGAATGGAGGGTTATGTGAACATGAGGTCAGCTTCAAGTCTAGCCCGAGATGAGGTGAAACGACTTGAACCCTGCGTGCATGGCGGTGAAGTTTATGATGTCGTGAATAAGACTGGCATTAATAGAGAGGATGTTCTTGACTTCAGTTCGAACATTAACCCCTTGGGGCCTTCTCGAAAAGCCATTGAATCGATAAAGAGTAGTTTTGGGCGAATTCCTTTTTACCCTGATCCAGATTCCACTGCATTACGGGAGGCTATAGCCCACCGTTTCAAAGGAATCAGCGGATGGAACGTAATAGTAGGAAACGGATCCACTGAACTTATTTATTTATTCGCTGATGTTTTCATTGAAAGGGGTGACGTAGCGCTTATTCCTGCGCCCACTTTTGGCGAATATGAAAAAGCTACGAGAAAATTAGGAGGCAGTCCAAAGCATATAAAATTGAGCCGAAGTTTGCAAATTGAAACAGACAGGTTTACACGTGAGATGAAAGGGGCAAAGGTCGTTTTCTTATGCAACCCAAACAATCCTACGAGCATTCTTATGTCTCGCACAAATTTGACGGAAATCATCGAAAAAGCCCTTGTGGAGAATGCCCTTGTTTTCCTTGATGAGGATTTCATGGAGTTTGTTGACGAGAAAAAACGGTTTTCGTTAGTTGGCGAAATTGAGCGTTATCCTAACCTTTTTGTTTTAAGGTCGTTTACCAAGTTTTTTGGGTTAACTGGATTGAGAGTGGGCTACGGAATTGCATCTGAAGAAATAATCAAATTTTTAGCCGCTACCAAAACACCTTGGAACGTTAACTGTTTAGCCCAAGTTGCAGCGGTAGCAGCGTTAAATGATGAAGAACATTCGAACAGAACAGCCGAACTCATCAAAGGCGAGAGGGCGTTTTTGGCGCGCGAACTAAGTGGGATCAGCGTTTTCAAGGTGTATACTGCTGATGCTAACTTTTTCTTAATAGACATCAGGCAATCGGGTTTCACAGCAGCCCAACTCAAGGAGAAACTGTTAAAGTACGGCATACTAATACGAGACTGCAGTTCATTCAGAGGGATTAACGAGCATTACGTTCGGGTAGCTGTCAAAACGCGGCGAGAGAACGAAAAGCTGCTTGAATCGCTCAAAAAGATCTTGGGAAAAGGCGGAGATTAACCAAAAAAAGGTTAAGTTGTTGGAGGAACAACATGTTTACAGTAAATATTTCCGCCCTTGCCGATTCCTTGCTGATTTTCTTGTTAGCGTTCTTGATTGACATAACCGTTGGCGAATTCCCTGACAAGATCCATCCCACAGTCTGGATGGGTAAAGTTGTCGCTTATTTCAAGCCCAAGATTAGAAGTGAAAGCCCAAGGGTTGAAAAGGTAAATGGGGTTCTCTTGGGCTTAGGAGTTATCCTGCTTTTTGCGGTTCCTGCCTACCTAATAATTTTTTTGGTTCAGCACCTCTTCAGCTGGATAGCCTACATTGTTGTGTCTGCCATCGTGTTAAAGTCTACTTTTGCTTTAAAGCGTATGCGACGGTACACTGTTCCAATAGCGAACGCGATTGAGAAGGGAGATTGCAACAAGGCGAGGCAGTTGTTACCTTATATCGTGAGGCGCGATCCCACGGAGCTTAGCGAGCGACATATAATCTCTGCGGCTGTCGAGTCTATAGCTGAAAGCACTACTGACGGAGTAACCTCACCCTTCTTTTATTTTGCTCTGTTTAGCGTTCCAGGAGCAGTGGCATACAGGGTTATTAACACGCTGGACTCCATGCTTGGCTACAAAGACCAAGAGCACATAAACATCGGGTGGTTTTCAGCGAGCATAGACACCACAGCCAATTACGTTCCAGCAAGGTTAACCGCTACTTTGATGACCTTAGCAGCACCATTTTTTGGCGAAAATTGGAGGGAGTCCAGAAGGATTCTTCAGCGGGACAAGAGAAACACTGCAAGCCTAAACGCTGGGTGGACCTTAGCGGCTATGGCTGGCGCATTAAGCGTTCAGCTGGAAAAACCAGGTTTCTACAAGATAGGAGACGGTGAAGGGATATCTCCCGCTCACATCACGAGGGCTTTGCGAATGATGGTTTTGACGACTGTATTATTTGGTGTTTTAGTGGTTTTTCCGCTTTTAGTTATGAAATCGCTAATCATAGTGTAAGGCCGATTGGGAAAACTGATGCATGCAATCATTTAGTTTTTGCAACGCTGTATACAGAACGAAGAAATTAATCTAATTTTGCTTATGGTCTTACACATTCGGCTTTGGGTCTGTACGGCCGCTTTGCGGTCCGCTTTCGCCTGTGATATTCGCACTCGTTAACTCGAGTTAACAGCCAGCCCTTGTCTTGATACACGCAACCGCACGGCAACGTAACCGTTTTAGGCGCTTGATTATTTTCTTTCTTAGCCACTTCTGTAGCCATCCACTCTGCGGTAATTTCAATATATAAAAAAGTAACTAAATAAGTTGTTGGAGCAATACGCGTGCATCAAACGCGAGTAGAAGTTACAATTTTAAGGCTTGGCAGAACGGAAGATGCTTACATTGTGCGCGAGCTCTGTGATACACGTGCTATGTGCGCTGAACGATGGAGCAAGCGTGAAAGAGAGAAAGAAATAGGCAATTAGTTTTAGAAAGTTTGGTTTGAGGTTTCAATCTTCATATGAGGAGGGAGGTCTATCTCCGCAGAGGACAGCGGTTCAAAATCCCTTGTCAACCAGTAAATCCCTGTACCAATAAAGCCTTATATGAGCTTGCGATAGATCCACAAAAACTCAGGTGTTCATTATTGAGCCTCGCAGTAGACGCAAAAGCCTTAGTCAAACAGTTTGGCAATATCCGTGCACTCGATGGCTTAACTTTCAACATAAAAGAAGGCGAAATTTACGGTCTAATCGGACCAAACGGCGCGGGAAAAACCACAGCCCTCCGCATCGTCAGCACTCTACTTCTACCCACGGCGGGCACCATAACCGTCTTCGACTTAGATGTGGTTAACCAAGCAGGCGAAGTCCGCAAACGCATAAGCTACCTCCCAGAAGAAGCCGGTGCATACAGAAATCTCTCAGGCTGGGAATACCTTGAATTCATGGCCAAATTCAATACAAAAAACGCTAGCGAGTTCAAACAAATTGTCAATGAAGCCGCCCAAATCAGCGGTCTAGCCGAACGCTTAAATGATAAAGCTAAAACTTACAGCAAAGGCATGAAACGTCGCCTCCTAGTAGCAAGGGCATTAATGACCAGACCGAAACTCGCCGTACTGGACGAACCTGCCAGCGGATTAGATGTCCTGCACGCCTACCATGTCAGAGAAATAATCAAAAGCTACGTAAAAGAACACGGAGTCACTGTCTTGCTCTCAAGCCACAACATGCTGGAAGTGGAATATCTCTGCGCCCGCGTAGCTCTGCTAAACAAAGGCAAAATCGTGGTTGAAGGGCAACCGCAGCAGCTTAAACAAAAATACAAAAGCGAAAACTTGGAAGAAGTCTTCGCAAAGGTGGTCGGCTATGCTTAAGGGCTTCGGAACAATACTAGTTAAGGAACTTAAAGAATTAATCCGCGACCCAAAAATTATCATCGGCATGGTCGTAGTTCCACTAATAATGTTCCCCGTACTCGGCCTCGTACTCGGCTACGCAGTAGAAACAGCCCAAGAACAAGCCCAACAAGCCACGCTACTCATAGTAAACAACGATGGCGGAAACTGGAGCCAAACCTTCATAGACTACTTAACTAGCACAGGAATCAAAACCGCAATGTTCAACAACCTAGATCCCGAACAAGTCGTAGCCCAAGAGCTCCTTATACAAAATAACAGCACACAATTCATAGAAATCCCAGCTGACTTCAGCCAGAACATGACCGCACACACAAACGGCAACCCCTCCATAAAAGCCACAATAAACGTTTACGGCGTTTTCCAAGGCGGCGGCATCTTCTCCAACATCGGCTCAGGTGGCATCAGCACCATAGTCTACAGTTTTAATAGAGTCATAGCGCCCGACATCGTTTACACCACACAGTCAACCATAATCAAAGGAGAAATCCAAGAAGGAGTTGACCCTGCTACACTCTCAGGATTAATGATTTCCCAATCCATCGCTTTGCCAGTCACACTAATGATCATGCTTACCTACGCAATGCAAATAGCAGCCACCTCCGTCGCTATGGAAAAAGAAGAAAAAACCCTCGAAACCCTGCTTACAGTACCCGTAGACCGTTTTGCCATTCTCATGGGTAAA
>Ga0209636_10000651_pt1 | contig 34471 bp, 25 predicted proteins | sample DeeMarSWOR152_54_FD_187464 | JGI IMG/M metagenome (GOLD analysis project Ga0209636, IMG submission 187464) | Marine sediment microbial communities from White Oak River estuary, North Carolina - WOR-1-52-54 (SPAdes) (version 2) | ecosystem: Environmental > Aquatic > Marine > Intertidal zone >... | reverse complement strand
GATAAACCGGTTACCACAGAAACTTACTTTCAAGCCGCTTCAACATCGAAATTGGTAACGGCTGCAATCGTGCTCTATTTTGTAGAAAAAGGAATGTTGAATCTGGATGAGGACGTGAACAATTATTTAAAATCCTGGAAAGTACTGGAAAACGATTTCACACAGGAACAGAAGGTCACACTTCGCTTACTGTTAACGCATCAGGCGGGTTTACCAGCTACAAATTTTCCACAGCAAGAAAATGCCGATGATCCAACCCTGGTTCAGGTTTTGAAAGGTGAGTTACCTGCCCTGAACAAGCCGGCTATCGTTGAATATGTTCCTGGCACAAAATGGCAATACTCCAATATTGGTTTTGTTGTGATTCAACAGATATTGGAAGATGTTACAGGTAAGCAATTCGCTAAAATTGCGCAAGAGACAGTGTTCGAGCCGCTCGAAATGAAACACAGCACTTTTATTTATCCGCTAAAACCAGAGCTTCAATCCAATGAAGCGATGCCTCACGATGCAGAAGGGGAGCTCTGTGAGCCTGCGATGACTCCTACAGCGCTGGCACATGGGGGACTCGTGACGACTCCTTCGGATTTGGCATTATTTACGATTGAGCTGATGCAGGCTTACCAGGGCTTGTCTGACCGTTTATTGTCAAAAGAAATGGCGCGCCAGATGTTCCGTAAGGAATTAGACCTTGATCCGAGAATGTTCGGCATCCCATTGGGAGAAGGATTGGGCGTCATGCTTTACGGAGAAGGTGAAAATTTTGTTTTTGCTCACCCGGGGAGTAATTATCCAGGGATGAATTGCTGGTTACTGGGATACCCGGAAACGGGACGAGGCGCTGTCATTATGACCAATGGAGTGATGGGTGAAGTCCTGGCGATGGAAATTATAGCTGCGATTAATAGAGAATATAATAAGCCTATATCATGAAGCCAGGTACTTATTCCCAACTGTTAGATGAACCCAACGGATATTAATTTTTATTCTTTATCCGTTGGATTCATTCATCTGTTGGGCAGTATTTAATGTTTGATTCTCAAATTTTTCTTCTATTTTTCAACCCAAATTCTTTCTCCCATAATCCTTATTTTACATCACATCGCTTTCTGTCAATTACCTGAGACAATAAATTATCGAAACCTTTGATTTTTTTAATCGTAAAGCAAACCATACTACCATCTAATTTTTTCATAGAACATCTTATGAATTCATACAATAAGCCAAGTTAAAGGATTGATCATGTTAATAAAAAAGTTATGGATTCTATTCTTCTTTGCAATTTTTCTGACAATTCTTTTTACTGAATGTGGTAATCTTTTAGATCCATCTGAGCCAGGTAATTTAGTCCCGAAGACCGTTGATGAGGGAAACTCTGAGCATGCTGATCACGCAATTAAGTTCAACAACTCAATATTCCATATCGAAACCTATGGAGATTCGTCTAATCCTGTAATTATATTCTTACATGGAGGACCAGGCGGTGATTTTCGAAACTTATTACGTTTAAAAGATCGATATAACAACTATAGTCTCACAGATGAATATTATCTTGTTTTTTGGGATCAGCGTGGTTCAGGACTCTCTAAAAGACATAACAAAGATAACCTAACAATAAATAAATATAAGGAAGATGGGAAATATATTATTGATCGCTATTCATCTGGTCAGAAGCCTGTTTTAATCGGGCACTCCTGGGGAGGGATTTATACGACATTACTCATAAACAGTTACCCGGAAAAAATAAAAGGCGCTGTCTTTTTAGAGCCAGGTCCATTTACTGGGGAATTGTATGAAAGCATTAAAGATGATCTATCAGAAGGGAATATATTTTCTGAATGGGTGAACGATTTATTATGGAGTACTCAATTCTTATCAACAGAAGATCACGCACGCCTTGATTATCAGCTTATGATTGCGTATAAAGAATCACAACCCTCAGCTTTTCATTTAAATTTAGACAAAGATCCTGCACCTTTCTGGCGCGCTTCTGCAACTGCAAACATATACCTCCAGGACGAGCTTGACAATAATGGAAAAGCCGTATATGATTTTACAACAAACCTGTATCAATTCACAACCAAAGTTCTTTTCCTGGCAAGTAGTAGAAACGAGTTGGTTGGAAAGGATTTTCAAGAAAAACAAGCTAAGGTATTCCAAAATGCTGAAGTTAAAGTCGTTCCAGATTGTAGCCACAATTTAATGTGGACAAAACCAGCAGAGACACTAACATTCATTCGTGAATATTTGAATGAGTTTCATTAATGACCCTGTTGATTTAGTGCTATTTTTTCGCTTCGACCACAATATGCAGCCGTCAGGGGCTGCTGCTACCCAATATGTTGGAGTATTTTGCTAATGATTGATATTAAATCGACAGAGTCATTAATGTCTTGATAATTACGCCTATTCTTTTCGAAAACTGGTTACCAAAATTATTGAGGGGGTTGGATTAAATAACTTGGACATTTTTAGAGGGTGAGATAAAGTATTTTGAATATTTTAAATTTTATTAATTGAGAGATAACCAATTCAAGAGATAATGGTTCATTTCTTTTATCTCACACCCTGAATTTTATCAATATTGAAAAATAATAACTTATCAACTTAAAATGGGAAATCCTCCTTCGGCGGATTTTTATTATAATAATGATCCGACTATGGCGGACTTATTTTATCTCACTCCCTGAAGAGGTAGAAGAGGAATCTTAAATATGAAAAAGACACTTTATTTTTTTATTACAATAATATCTTGTTCATTAATCCAGAATAGTGGAATAAATGCACAAGTACTTTCACCTCTATCGCCTGGGAATCAGGATATTTATATTAATTTCGGGCTTGATTACGCTTTTGTACCGACGCTTGGTTATGCACGAGGTTTTCACAATAGTACTTTTAATAGGGATATAATGCTTTTTACTGAAATTTCATCACCACTGAAGATCGATTTTCATGATTATCGCTTTAAATTCGGTGGGCAAGCCATTCTGTTGAACTTTAGTAGTTTAGATTTTTCAGGTGCGTTTGCATTTATCGTGAGAGGTACAAAAAATAGTATACATAATGCAACTAGTTTTGGAATGGATGTCACCTTTATGTTAGGGCATTACAGAAAACATTGGTTTGTTGCTGGTGAATTTGGCTTTGATAAGGCAATTTTTACATATATTCATCATAGCGATTGGTACAAAATATATTTTTATTCCGATGCTAAGGATAGTTGGTATCGTAATACGGCAGGTAATGTTCACTATGGTTTTCGTGTGGGTTTGGCTTTAACAAGAATTGAATTTACACTGAGGGTTGGGGTGCAAAAAACTAAATCGCTTATTGATCCATTGATTCCATTTTTTGGAGTTGTGGGTATAAATTATCGTTTTTAAACCAAACTTTAATACTAAAAGGATGACTATCAAAATTATTGACTTCAAAGCTGAAGCACATAAAAAGTTTGGATTTACAGGTGTTCCTGGTTTGGTTATTATTAATAAAAAAAGTAATGTAAGGCTTCACCATCACGGATACAATCAATCTAAAAGTTTTCAAAAAAATTTAAATAAAACAAGTTATCAATTGCTATACATTTTTAATCTCAGGAACAATACCCTGCTTATCTCGTAGAACGATAAAATACTAAAATACTTAATTGCATTTCCTATCCAATTGTTTTATTTTTACACGAATTCTATGGAGGATCACAATGGACGAAAATCGCATCAATCGAAGAGAGTTTATGGGCAAAACAACTTTAGGACTTTTTTCCACTGCCATTGGCATTCCATTGATCAAATCGAATCAGGATAAACCAGAACAAGAACAGAAAATAATTCATCGAACCCTTGGTAGAACTAAATTGCAAATTCCCATTGTGAGTTTCGGTGTCATGAATTCGGATAGTCCCGACCTGCTCAGAAAAGCGGTGGATATGGGAGTCAGGCATTTGGATACGGCGCATGGTTATTTAAGAGGAAACAGTGAAAATGTGATTGGTCAGGTGCTGGAAGAAACAAAAATGCGGAAGGAAGTGATTATCGGCACTAAGATGCGTTTTGCCCGTGATCGAGATAACAATACTTTCTTGTTGAAGGGAAATGCACGCGAGCCTGGCGCTACTGAGGAAAATCTGAACAAACAACTCGATTTAAGCCTGCGCAGGTTGCGTTCGGATTATGTGGATATTTTGTATATCCATAGCTGTTACAGCCCTCAAATGGCAACATTCGAGCCTTTGATGAAAGCACTGGTCAAAGTTAAACAAGCGGGTAAAGCAAAATTTATCGGAATTTCAACCCACCGTAATATAGCTGAGGTTATGCAGGCAGCAGTTGATGCAAATATTTACGATGTGTTATTGGTTTCTTATAATTTCATGCAACAGGATCGTGATGAAGTCAAAAAAGCCATCGCTTATGCGGCAAACAAGGGAATCGGAATTATTGCCATGAAGACCCAGGGTGGACGCCGATCAGGCGAGAAAGGTCAAACAGAAATCAATCATAAAGCCGCTTTGAAATGGGTTCTCAATGACGAAAATGTCTGTACCACGATTCCAGGAATGACGAGTTTCGATCAGCTTGAGCTGAACTTTAGTGTGATGAATGATCTTTCTTTATCTGATCAGGAAAAGAAAGATTTGAAAATGAGTTATATGATGAAAGACTCACTTTACTGTCAAAATTGTCGCTCATGTATCCCCACCTGTCCAAACAGCGTAGAAATCCCCAATTTGATGAGGGCGTACATGTATGCTGAGGGTTATGGAAATCTCATTCAGGCGGGAATTACGATTGAGGAACTTCCTAAAAATCGGGGTATAGAAATCTGTGCACAATGCTCTTCATGCATAGCCTCGTGCCGCTATGGGAAGAATATAAAACACAGAATAACGACTCTTATTAACAACGGCTTTAACTACACATAAAAAGCAGAGGATGTTAGATTGAGAAAAAATACAAATATAAAAATAAAAGTCATAACTCTTTTTTCTATTATTGGAATAGCAGCGATTCTAATTACTTATCAAAATGGAATCGCTGTTCAACCAGTTGATGATCTTTCGGATGATAAAAGCGCTCTTGAAGCGTTACTTCCAAAAAATTATGAAATACCGGGCTGGGAAAGATCATCAAATCCGCAATTCTTTGTCCCTGAAAATTTATGGGAATATATGAATGGGCAGGCAGAATCTTATCTGCAATATAGCTTTCTTATGTTAGCCACAGTTGATTATATTCTGGAAGATAATCCCAATAGTTTGATTCTTGAGATTTTTAAAATGAAAACTCCCAACCATGCCTTTGGTATTTATGCCGCTGAACGATCGACCAAAGATAAGTTTGTTAAGATTGGAGTCGAGGGCTATATTGGACCCAATGTTCTCAATTTTTGGAAAGGCTCTTATTATATAAAAATCACAGCATTCGAAAGCTCAACAAATATTGAAAAGATGCTACCCGATTTCGGAGCTAAAATTGCACAGCAAATAGAAGGGGAGTATTCCGCACCTGAATTGCTTAATTATTTTCCTGTCGAAAACAAAATTCATAAAAGCGAACGATACATTCCTCAAAATTTTATGGGATATTCATTCTTCAAAAATGGTTATCGTGTAGATTACGAATTCAGCGGAAATCAATTTCAGGTATTCTTAATGGATAATCACTCTCTCGAGGAAGCTGAAGATTCGTTCAAAAAATATAAAGAGACTTTTAAACCACAAAACGAAAATATTTCCCATGAAATAGATTCTGATTATCAGAGCTTGGAGATTAAAAATGGGAAAGGCAAAATCTTTTTTCAGTATAAATCAATTGTCGGGGGAGTTCTAAATATTGATGATTTGTCTCAAGGGAAGCAGATTGTAAATGACCTGCTTAAAAGATTGAAAACGAAATATTAATCCCTGAAATTTGGCACGTTTTTCATGATGCGCCTACCTTTTCTTATTATGATTATGAATTGCTAATTTCTAAAAATAACAATTGACACTTACTTTAAAATGTAAATCAAATCTTTTAATCCCTAAATTAATATAATTCCGAAACCTCAAACTCTTTTATCCGTAAACAAATCATACCACAAATCAAATTTAATGAGACCAGATTTCAAGGAGTTCGTATGAACAAATATTATTACTTGCTATTATTGTTTTTATTCACTTGCTCATTTGCTGCTGCAGATAACATCGATAAAGCGATGACACTCCAAAAGACCACCGAACACATTCGCATTGACGGCATTATCGATCCTGCCTGGAGTATGGCAGATTCAATATCGGATTTTATACAGCATAGCCCATACTATGGTGTGAAGCCTTCACGGAAAACGGTAGCAAAACTGATGTCGAACCAGGATGTATTGTATTGCCTGATGGTCTGTTATGAAGATAAAGCGAACATCCAGAAACACAAAGGCACACTGGATAATATGGGTGGCGATATTGTCTCATTGATGCTGGATACGTTCGACAATAAACGCACTGCTTATAAATTTGCGGTGACGGCAGCGGGCGTTCGGGCTGATTGTCGTTTGGTGGATGATGCCAGGAACCGAGACTATTCCTGGGACGGTATCTGGTTTTCGGCTGCAAAAATATATGACTGGGGCTTTGTCGTGGAAATGGAAATTCCTTACAAATCCATTCAATACGACGAAAAGCTAACTGAATGGGGATTGGATTTTGACCGTTGGATTCCCAAACGAACCGAAGATATATATTGGTGCAAATACGAAGAAAACGAAGGACAGCGAATCTCTAAATTTGGTACATTGGTGTTCCAGGATTTTCATCCCGCAGCAAAAGGACTGAACCTGGAAATTTACCCGGTAGGGATTTCAAAATTCACCTATCTGAATAACAAAAAATACAAGGGTGAGCCAGATGCAGGGATTGATATATTTTACAATCCTTCTCCAAAATTAACCTACCAGCTCACTGCCAATCCTGATTTTGCCCAGATTGAAGCTGATCCGTTCGAATTTAATATCTCTCGTTATGAAAGCTATTTTTCGGAACGACGACCATTCTTCACCGAGGGGAATGAGATATTTATGGCATCGGGCAGGGAACGGAATACCGGCTTCTATCGCCCACTGGAGTTATTCTATTCGAGAAGAATTGGTAAAAAGCTGCCTGATGGGAGCGAAGTTCCGTTACATTTTGGAACCAAAGTATTCGGTCGGATTAACACCTGGGAATACGGTGGTTTCATGGCGTTAACTGGTGAAACCGATTATGTAGATAGCTTACGATATACGGAGCATCGTGCCTTTTTCGGATCAGCCCGATTGAAAAAACAGATACTGGGGAATTCATCCATCGGACTTATGTTTGTTGGTAAGCACACCAATAATGAAGACAACGGCGTTTTGGATATTGACGGGGCATTCCGAACATCTGATTGGCAGCTTTCTTATCAACTGGCGAGATCGTACAAGAACTCTCAAGGGGATTTCGCTGGTTCAGCAGGATTCACCATGTTCCGGGAAAAATACATGGTTTTAATGCGGGGCAGGTATATTGGTGAAAAATTCGATATTAACCAGGTTGGATTTGTGCCCTGGAAAGGGACAGGAGAATATGTTGGATTGGGTGGTCCACGCTGGTACTTCAATGATGGCTATATTCGACAAATTTTGATCTATGCTGGCGGATTGCTGGGTTATGAAAGAGTGGATGCGTTTACCGACTACGGCGGACTCGTGGGTTACAACATGCAATTCCGTAACAACTGGGGATTTGAAATCAATGTTGATTTTGCTGACTCAAAAGATGAGGGAATACGATATACAACTTATAATGTTAATTTCAGCTCATGGTTTAACACCAATCCAAAGCTACAGGCGAATGTATATGGCGGCTATTCCCGAACCTATAATTTTTCCCGGGATTACCTGGCTTATTACTCCTGGGTAGGTTCTTATGTGGAATACCAACTGCTAAACACACTGGAAATTGGAACTTCGGCAGATATTTTCATTGAGGGTAATCCTGATGGCAATGTTGAAGACATCACATACAATGCCCGTCCTTATTTTTCTGTGACGCCCATTAATAATTTAAACATTCGAGTTTATTTTGATGATTTGTTTGTTCGATCATCGGATCGATCAGAGCAGACAATATTCGGCTTCTTGTTCTCTTACAATTTCTCACCAAAAAGCTGGATTTATTTTGCTATGAACGAAATTCAGGATCGTAGTGATCGCTATGATACTGTTGGTAATCTGCTGCCGAATCGGTTGCATATCGTGGATCGAGTGGGAGTGTTTAAGGTGAAATACCTTTATTATTTATAGCAAAACTGTTTTCAAATCCGATAGGCAGAAGGTGACTTAAGCACATTGAAACAGTGTATGAATACTTCATTTTTATTTCTTAACTTTGGACAAGTCTTGAGACTGAATATGACTTTTGATTTTATGAAAATTATCCTTATCCTGGCGGCAGCGCAAGGCTTTCTTCTGACTGTATTGATTTTTCAGAAATATCGCCGCCTGTTCGCCAACCGCTTTTTAGCCTCAATAATGTTTTTCTACTCAATTATCATCATTCAATTGCTATTAACTGATTTAGAATTTGACCGAAAATATCCACATCTGATGCTGATTCCAATTGGACTCCCTTTGCTGATGGGACCTTTGCATTATTTGTATGCCAGATCGTTAATTCATTCCTTAACAAAAATTAAAAAAAAAGAGTGGCTTCATGCTTTACCATTTCTCATTTATGAGTTATCACTCATCCCTGATTATTTTACCCCGATACAGGAACTTGCTGCCGCAATGCAAAAAATCTATATCGAAGGATTGCCTCTCAAATATATCATTTTTAATTGGTTCATTCTCATTCAAATAATGACATACCTGATTTTGACCATTTTGATTATTAAACGGTTCTCTCGCGCGATAAAAAATGTCTTTTCAACCATAGAAAAGATCAAACTCGACTGGCTTAGAAATGTGACTTACATGGGTATTTTTGTGGTTACGATTTTCCTCATCGAAAATATATTTCTTCTGGCTGGAATCAATTTATCTCATTTTTTCAATCTCACATCGGTTTTATTTGCCATATTTATTTATATCATGGGATATATGGGATTATTAAAATCAGAAATTTTTGCCGAGCCTGCCATTGCCAAATCAATCAGCGAATTGCCAGAATTAGCTTATCAGAACCGAATTGCGACTAACGGGACACATCCAAAATATGAAAAATCAGGTTTATCGCCAGAGAAAGCAAAAAAATATCTTTCAGACCTTCTCCAATTAATGGAACAAGAAAAACCTTATACCGATAGCGAGTTAACGCTCTCCCAGTTAGCGGATATACTTTCCATTACTCCTCATAATTTATCTGAAATTCTCAATACCCAGCTCAATCAAAATTTTTTCGATTTTATCAATCAGTATCGAGTCGAAGAAGCGAAAAAGGGATTGGCTGATCCTGGGAAACAGCATTTTACAGTACTGGCGATTGGCTTTGAGGCGGGATTTAATTCGAAGACAGCTTTTAATACGATTTTTAAGAAATATACGAATATGACGCCTTCGGAGTATCGGCACAATTCGGTCATGAATATTAAATAATATGATTGACTTTTGAACACAAATTTTCTATATTTAAAATGCTTGAAAAAATGTAAGGAATAATAATTTGAATCTTGATGACATAAATCAAGCAATTCTACACGATCGCGTTCGAATTACTGATCACGCAGATGAGGAAGCTCACGCTGATGATCTTTCTTTTGGTGAAATATACACCAGTGTGATAAATGGGGAAATTATCGAGGATTATCCAGATGATAAGCCTTATCCAAGTTGTTTAATTTATGGTATGAATGATAAACAAGAGCCGATCCATAGTGTTTGGGCTTATAATTCAAAAAATCAATGGGCTGTTTTAATTACTGTTTACCGCCCAGACCCAAAGCGATGGATCGATTGGAAAATAAGGAGACCAAAACATGATTCCCTTTAATAAATGTCCAATTTGCGGCGGCGAAGTTGTTGAAAAAGAAGTAGAAAAATTATTGCGAGGTGGTAAAAATACAGCAGTTATCAAAGTGCATGCTGAAGTTTGTCTGCATTGTGGAGAGAGATTATATTCTAAAGATACAATTAGTCTTTTTGAACGGATCCGTTCAAAGCTTGAACAACAAGATGTATCAGATTTTGAGCCGATTGGTCAGACATTTGAGGTTGCATGTTAATAAATACAATTGAATTACCCAAATATATCGGTTTTTTAAATTCCACACTTCATTTATGATTTATCATTTCATAGACATTCTTTATTTAATGCGGAGGCTTTATGCTTACAAAAATGACTATGATTTATTGGAAAGAAGAGAAATTTTGGCTCGGCAAACTGCTTGAACATCCTGAGATTATGACGCAAGGTGAATCCCTTGAAGAGCTTGAAGAAAATATCAGGGATGCTTATATACAAATGGCAATGGATGATGTGCCCGAAGAGTATCAGATGAAAGAAATAGCTTTATGAAGCGAAAAGAGCTTATTCATCAACTAACGAAAGCTGGTTGCGTCCTGTTACGCCCAGGAGCAAAACACGATATTTACTTGAATCCATTTACTGGACAAAGGCAACCGGTGCCAAGACATACAGAAATTGACAATGCGTTAGCCAAGCACATAAAAAAATATCTTGGAATAGAGGAATAATATCTATCAATAATATTCAGTCGATCTGTTGTAACTATACTTCTTAACATTTCTAACAAAATTGTTGTTTGTCTCACACCAAAGTTTTTTTTCAACATTATTAAAAAGCATACCAAATACAAACATGGAATACCTTGTTAAACAAGAAATTTGTGAAAAATCAATATCAGATTTTCCTCAAACGAGATATCAAGGTAGTAAATACAAATTACTAACCTGGATATGGGAAAACATTTCGTTTTTAGATTTCGAAAAATATGCTGATCTTTTTGGTGGCACCGCTGCGGTTTCTTACCTCATGAAAATAAATGGGAAATCGGTAACCTATAATGATTTGCTCAAATCAAATTATTTTACGGGTCTGGCACTTATTGAAAATCGTGAAACCCGAATTAGTAGATTTGAGCTAAGCAATGTTCTTGAACGGGAGAATAACGATCAACTAAACATAATATCAACAATCTTTCAAAATATTTATTATACCAATGAAGAAAATATTTGGTTAGACAGAATCATCCAAAATATCAATTTTTATTTTGATGACGATCTTCATAAAAAGTCAATTTTGTTGTGGAGTTTGTTTCAGTCATGTATTATCAAACGACCGTACAATTTATTTCATAGAAAAAATTTGTATATTAGAACAAACAATGTAAAACGCAACTTTGGCAATAAGACAACCTGGGATAAGCCATTTGAATATTATTTTAAAAAATTTGTTCATCAAATTAATCACGCCATATTCGATAATAAAAAAACTTGTGAAGCCTTTCAGAGAGATGCACTTGATTTTAAAAATGATTTTGACCTTGTTTATATTGATACTCCTTATGTCTCCGATAAAGGTGTGGGAGTAGATTACTCTCAATTTTACCATTTTTTAGAAGGAATTTGTGATTACAATAATTGGGAACATAAAATCGATTATTCAAAAAAACATCATCCTTTATTTTCACAATACAATCGATGGGTGGATAAAAACAGAATCGATTCTGCTTTTTTAGATTTAATATCACATTATAGATATTCCCACGTTGTTATTTCTTATCGAAGTGATGGCATACCTTCAGTATATGAATTAATTAAGATAGTAAAAAAGTTTAAGAAGAATTATAAGTTAGTAACTTTCAAAAATTACAAGTATGTGCTTTCAACCAATAATAAAAGTGATGAGATTTTGATTATTGGTTGGGATTAAAGTTAACATTTGTTACAATTCAAACTAAGTTTTCTACATTCCATCCATATTCTTTAAAGCACTCCTATTAAAAAAAATGAAAAAACAACTTGACAATAGTGACAAGTTTTCTTATATTTATAAAAATATCGTAAAGATATCTTTACGATATTGGGGAAAAATTAACAATCCTTAAAATGCACTTTTCCTAAATTTTCGGTTATTAAAAAATTTTTCTTATTGAGCTTTTTTCTCAAATCAGTATTTATTTGGAGGATAAAATGCGTTGGGAAGGCTTGACAATAAAAAACCTCGCAAAAGAGCAAAATATCTCTTTACAAAAAATTGCAAATCACATTGGCGTATCTCGCCAGACCGTCAATGATTGGATCAAAGGTCAGATTCCAAAGGGAAATCACTTAATTACATTGTGTAAAATATTACAGGCTAAACCTGGTGATTTCTTTTCAATGAATGACCAAAATCACATAACTGTTCCAGTCCATCGAACACGAAAGACAGCGAAAGTGAATGAAGACATGCAGCAATCTGCTTTAGAATTAGCAAAGGAATATGAGCTATTGTTTAGAAACGAAACCGAGCCTCATATTATTCCTGTGATTTGGATTAAGGATCGGAAAGATACCACTGCCTTAAAGATTGCTAATGACTTGAGACGATTAATAAATGGCAATGATAACATTCCAATCGATTATGATGGTGCGTTTAAGCTTTTGAATGCTCTTGGAATAACTGCCGTTTTCAGATTCTTTCCTGAAAAAGTGAAAGCTTATGCCTTTTACACGAAAATCTGGAATCATCGAGTTGTATTTGTGAATAATTCAACCAATATAATCGATTTAATTTTTCCGCTTTTGCACGAGTCGATTCATGCAATTCGAGATGGGGAAGTTACTGAAAATGGATTTGATAAGGAAGAAGAAGATTTTTGCGATCAAGTTGCCAGCTATATTCAGTTTCCAACTGCTTATGTAGAGATGGTTTATACTGCTATAAGTGATTTGATTGTTGTGCTACAAATTAAAAAGGCAAAAGATTTTTGCACTAAATATAGCCATTCACTTTACGGAATTGTTACCAGAATTAAATCCATTCATCCAGGTTTTGATTTGAATGTTGGCGGAGCGGATACAAATTTGAAGAAGCCGTTCCCTTCAATTGGTGAAATAATACTCAGTAGTAATGATCCAGGAGATTATATTGATAAAATATCAGCTCTGAGTCCCAATCTATCAAAAATGATTATCAAGCAATTGGATGGAATGTCCTATAGAAAGTTGGGAGAACTATTAGGCTTAAGCAATTTTCTAGATGTGAAAGCTGTACATGAAGAACTTCTCAAGTTTAAAAAGGCAGCATAGGACGTACCGATGTTGATAAAAAGTTTATTGCCTGTGCATTAGCGCATAATTATGAAGTAACAACAACTGATAATGATTTGATAGACTTTTTGCAACAAGAATTTTCTAAAGCGAATGTTGCTCCGCTTAATTTGATTAATAGATGGCTCAAGAATCAATTAATCGAGTGGAACGAACAACGGCAATCGATTATAGAGGATTGGGATAAATGTAACGAAGCACAACAACCTTTGTCTATTATTGAGGAATTTGAAAATTTAACTGGATATGAATATGTTGGGCCTAAATCGTGATGAAAATATCTTGTAAGTCATGACATGTTTAATGAACGCTCAGTCACCGTTATTGAGATGGCATTGAAAGATCAACTGCTGAGGGTGGATTTCCTTATAAAATTACGAACTGGGTGTCTTATCACTAAAAAGAAAGGTGGAATACGCAATATGCTATTACTTATTGTTAACGAATTCGAGCCTTTCCTAAGTTGTATTTAATTTAAATTTCAGGGATTAAGAAATACACTCTATATATAAACGAGCATGGAAAAATTAGAAGTAATTTTATATAATGTCATTGGAGGAGCTATCGTTGCAATATTAGCGTCTTTATATGTTAATTTGAAACGATATTTCCGAAGATGGAGATTGAAACGAATATTTGGAAATGATGCTGATTCTTCAGATAAGTATTATATTGTTTATGCAAAATTATTTTTAAGAGAAATTAAGGATAAGAATACTGGTAATCCAATTACACATCCATATATAAAGCCCCCTGCCAAAGGGAAAAAACAATTTTTAGAGTTTTCAATGGAATATCCTGTGAGTAGTTGTGAAGTACGTGCCTCTCAATATTTATCTTCCTTTTTTAGTTCACATTTTAAAAATAAGTTGAATCTAATTTCCGATTTGGAGATAGTAAATAATTATAACATTTCATTCATTAGTCTGGGTAGTCTTTCAAATTATAAAACCACTGATGTCTTTGATAATGAGGCTAATGATTTAGTTAAAATCGATAATAATGATTTTGTTTCAGTAAAAAATGGAAAAAAACTTTTAAAATTAGATGCGAAATATGATTACGGATTAATTCTAAAAATAAGACCCTCTGAATGTCCTAATCGGGTCTGGATTGTTTGTGCTGGCTTGGGAGAAACAGGAACATCCAGTACTGCCTGGTATTTATCAAATAATTGGCAGGAAATATTAATTAAAAGCAAATCATGGTTGAATCCTTTTGGATTATTAAAAACTAACAACTTTGCTGCTATAATAAGGTCACTTCCTGGAAAGGATGAATCTGCTAAATTAATAGCATTTTACAGAAATAAGAAAGAGATTGCGAAAGCTTCGAAGAAGATACAAAATAATGATGAAAAAAAATCTCAGAGTAGCATTACTAATACCATCATATCTGCTATTCCAAGCGAATATAATATTAATGAAGATCAGGCTTTACCTTCAGGAGTAAGTGTAAGCCCCAATATTTCATTGACAAAATCGTCAATAGAGTAAAATAAAAAATACAACGAATATTATTAATCTACTGGGATTGTGATTTTACAGAAAACAAGAAATTTAAATCTATTTTCATAACACTTTTCTTCAATTAAAAAGGTTCACCCCAGAGGCATACAACACAAATCAGGATTCCATTAAATCTTAACAAATCTCTTTTTCTTTATCAAAGAATTATTAATCTGGAATAATTTCTTTCAATTAAACCGACTATCCTTAAAAAAAATTATCACAACCATTGACTTTATGAAAATTTTTTAATAATATTAACCCATACTAAAAAATCTCAATAAATTTAGGAGTTGGGATAATATTAAATACGAGTAAAGGGGCGTGATGTAGTTCTTGATAGATGGAGCTTTTTTGCGATAATTTACTATTCCAACGTTGCAGAACTCTACTTATATTTTTAAGTATGGCTTATTCACAGTTGGAGTTTCAAGATAGGATGATGTTAAAATTGATAATTGTAATTGATTTTTATTAAAAATTTTATTATATGAAACTCAAAGAATTAAACCAAATAAGGCTATCCTTTTGAATCTTGATAATATCATTCAAGCAATTCTGTACGATCGAGTCCATGTAACTGAACATGCAGATGAGGAAGCTAATGCTGATAATCTACTTCTGACGAAATATACACCAGTGTAATCAATGGAGAAATTATTGAGGATGATTCCCTTTAAAAAATGTCCAATTTGCGGTGGTGAGGTTGTTGAAAAAGAAGTAGAAAAATTATTGCGTGGCGGCAAAAATACAGCAGTTATCAAAGTGCTTGCTGAAGTTTGTCTGCATTGTGGGGAGCGATTATATTCTAAGGATACAATTAATCTTTTTGAGCAGATCTGTTCAAAACTTGAACAACAAGATGTTTCAGATTTTGAGCCGATTGGTCAGACATTTAAGGTTGCTTGTTGATAAAGATTGTTGAATTAAACAAATTTATCGGTTTTAAAAGCTTTATTATTGTTGGTTCTCATGATGCGCTCTCTTTTAATAAATACCGAATTAATATTAAATTCTATTCAAATCAATTTCCTCTGCACAAGCATTAATAATCATTAAATTTTCATATTTTAGTGCTGCTTTCTCTTGAATCTCCGTTTCATGAAAGTTATGATCATAACAATTAAATATAGGCGTCAACTGGGGGATAATGGTTTTGAAAGCAGGATTGACAATTATTATTTTCTTGTTTCTGGCAGACTGTCTGAGCATGTCATTAAAATGTTCGTCAGCAAACGCAAAAGAGTATCCAACAATAATGATCTTCTCCGCCGCTTCAATCCAATCCATTGCCTTGTACCATAACTTCAAAAAACTGATCGAAATTAATGGTTTTATTTCAACAGGCGGAATGATCCCTGGAATAAACTTGTCTTGATTGAGACAAATGGGCAGACTTTTGATTAAGTTATAAACATCTCTTAATAAACGGATATTTTTTAAAGCATTGTTATCTTCGGGGGTAATAAATTCACGGTTTTTTAATCGAATGTAGGAGCGATTATAGCCGTGAAAGTGAATTCTATTTTCTTTTTGAATGTGATTAGAAATGAAGTCAGTGTAATTGAAGGTGATAAGTTTAGAATCTTTGTCCAATCGTTCATAAACTGAATCGGACAAATCTTTAACAGAAATTTCTTTGTAAAGCATGTAGCTCCATAACAGCCAGGCTACATACATATATCGTTTGATATCGCTTTCTTTTCCCGTGTAAAATCCAATAAAGCTCTCTGAAAGTAATTTTTCAAAATTGAATAATTGTTTTACAATTACATCATAAAGTTTCTTATCCTGTTCATCTAAGAAAATATCATCTCCATTTATTGCTTCGTTAAGAAGTTGTTTTAATGTTAGCTTTATAAGATCACTAAAGTCAAAATGAATCGTAGATAAAATTCCATTATCATCATCATTCAAATCATCTATTTTGTTACCAAATAATTTTTTTAAGATTTTCACAAAATCTTCATGAATTTTATTTCCTTGATGAATTTTGGACAATTGTTCGTCCAGCATTATAAAAAAGCTAATTCTTGGAGTATATTGTCCATCCTTATCTTTCAATTTCTTTATTTCATTAATAAAACCCTGGTTTTGAAATTGATTGTTATTTATAAATTTTCTAACAGTGCTCTTTATAAATGTTTTAAATGAGAAATTAGTTTTTAATTTATCTTTTGAGCGCAATAGCTTTGAAATATTTGTCCCTTCATTGTTAGCAAAATGAGAAAGCTCTGGGATGATCTGATTTGCTAATGGCAGCCCTAATTTTTTATCCACCCCCGCACCGAAAACGAAAACTTTTTCTGATGACATTTCTATTTCCTAAGCTTAATTTTTTTGATTAGCTATTTTGTGCGAATGAGCTGTTTTCAAACTGGTATGTAAAGACAATATTCAATAGCTTCAACTTTAAAATTTTGCGCAAGAGTGTGAAGTTATTTTTATTAATATTCTTGTTATTTCATATTCATTTTCATTAAGTAAAAAAAATGTGAAAAATTGGATTGCAATCCCTTTATGGATTGCATTGTTTTGCAACGCATAAAGGCGTTGCACTCCTGCATCTTAAGCTTAACTTAATGAAATTGATTTTACATTGGCAAAATAAAATTAAAATAATAACAGCTAAATGTTTCTGCAAATATGCGATTTTAAATTTCACTGAAGTTCTATCCCACTGGCAAGAACCACTTCAGATGTTCAATCCATTGGGATAGAGCGAAATCCTGTACAAAATTCTTTATATTTCAGCCACATTAAAATCGCTTGATGAAATTTCAATAAAAAAATTTCGTGTGATTCTTCAATCCGTGTAAAAAATTAGGAGTAACCAAAATGACTAACAGACTATTCAAATTATTACTAATGCTTTTATCTTTTCATTTAATAATGAGTCAATTAGCCCTGGGTCAGCTAAAAATACCAACTGGCACCATTCAGGGAAAAGTTTCAGATGCTGATACCAAAACACCGTTGATCGGCGCCAACGTGGTGTTAAGAGGTACCCATTTGGGTGCAGCCACCGATTTTGAAGGAAATTTTGTGGTGAAGAAAGTTCCCGTTGGAAGTTATGTCCTACAATTTGACTATATTGGCTATGAACGAGTAATAAAGACCGATATTATTGTGAGATCGGAGCGGATTACAACAGTTCAGGCAGAATTGAAGATGTCAGCAGTGGAAACAGAGGGAGTCAGTGTAACGGCAGGATACTTTGCTGATGACGAAAATCAGCCGACCAGCTCGGTGAATTTTTCTTATGAAGAAATTCGTCGTGCACCTGGCTCAGCCGGCGATGTCAGTCGAATTTTGATGTCGCTGCCCAGCCTTGCTAAGGTGAATGATCAATCGCATAATTTGATCGTCCGTGGTGGCAATCCGATTGAAAACACCTTTTTCATCGATAATATTGAGATTCCGAATATCAATCACTTTCCGCACCAGGGTGCTTCGGGAGGGCCGATTGGTATCCTCAATGTGGATTTTATTCAGGATGTTAACTTTTACACGGGTGGCTTTTCTGCAATTTATGGTGATAAACTTTCATCGATTATGGATGTCGCTTTTCGAGAGGGTAATCGCAGTGAATTTGATGCGCAGTTGGATTTGAATTTCGGTGGTTTCGGTGGCGTTGCTGAAGGGCCCATTTTCAAGAACAAAGGCTCGTGGCTGTTTTCAGCCCGCCGAAGTTATCTTGATTTTGTAGTGGATGTATTTGATGTCGGTTCGACAATTGCACCAGTTTATGGAGACATTCAAGGTAAGCTGGTTTATGACTTGAATCCGAATCACAAATTGATGCTGCTCGGTATTTTTGCCGATGACCACAATGCGCCAGATCGAGAGACGGGAGAAAAGAATTATATGACCCACTATGGCAATCAGGATCTTTACCAGGGCACGGTTGGAATGAATTGGCGAGCCATCTGGAATAAAAGCGGTTACTCAAACACCTCGTTGGCATTTACCAGCAATAAATATGATGAAGATTGATATGAAACGACAACCGGCAAATTTGACATTAAGAACCGTTCGAATGAGCAGGCTTTCAAATTTCGGAATGTCAATCATTTTCGCTTGAACAAGAAAAATAACATTGAATTTGGCATTGAAGCCAGGCATCTGAAAGAAGATTATAACAACTGGTACGCCGAAACGACCAATGCCCTAGGTGACACGATTCCCTCGCTTACGTTGATGGAAAACATATCAGCCAATAAATTAGGTACATTTATCAGCTATATAGTTAATCCCATTAGCCGACTGACCATTACGCTGGGTGGTCGAGCCGATTATTTTTCTTATAATAAAAATATATCGGTCTCGCCCCGGCTGTCTTTTTCGTACCAGTTGACGCACTTAACATCAATCAATGGGAGTATTGGGCTGTTTAGTCAGAATCTCCCGCTATTGTTGATTTCTCAACATGATAGCAATAAGAATTTGAAAGATCCAATGGCTGCTCATTATATCCTGGGAATCGATCACCTGCTGACGGAAAGTACCAAACTGACCGTGGAAATTTACCAGAAAAATTATAAAAATTTCCCGATAGATCCCTTGCAACCTGCCCTTTTCATCATTGATGGAAATTATTTTGAGAATTATGGAGCATTAGCTGACATTGGTGAGGCACGCTCTCGAGGCATTGAGATCATGATTCAGAAAAAGCTGGCAAAAGATTTTTATGGGCTGGCAAGTGCATCGTATTTCCGATCACGCTATAAGGGCGGGGACGGCATCTGGCGGAATCGCAATTATGACAATCGAGTGACATTCAGCATTGAAGGCGGCTACAAACCCAATCGTAAATGGGAATTCAGCCTTAGATGGATTTACGCCGGTGGAGTCCCCTACACACCGTTTGATATTGAAAAATCAAAGTTAAATCATCGAGCAGTGTATGATGAAAATCGAATCAATGATGTCCGCTATCCTGATTATCACTCCATGAATCTCCGCTTTGATCGACGATTTCATTTCAGCGGTTCCAATCTTGTTTTTTACTTGAGTGCCTGGAATGTGTACAATCTAAAAAATGTTGCCAACTATTTCTGGAATGATAAGGAGCAGAAACAGGATGCGGTTTACCAGTGGAGGATATTGCCGATTTTTGGGCTGGAGTTTGAGTTTTAAATAAAGAGATCGATTTCCTTATTAGAGTTGTAGTTCTGGACTAATGGATTGTTGGAGTCTTGAAATAGATAGATTTCAAAAAATTTATCCATCAGAACAAAAAACTCTTGATTTTTATGGTTTCATCGGTTATATTATACAAAATTTGACCGATGAAACCTGGGTATTTTGACAAATATGAACACATCAGCTTTTTTCGACATTCTCGTTGATTGGAACTTTTGGGGGAATTTTCAAACCGAACTCGAGAAAAGAAAATCTTATCTCAGCAAAATAAAAGACCTATTTTCCCATAGAACTGCTCTGACAATTCATGGAATTCGTAGATCCGGGAAATCTTCTCTCATTCATCTTTATCTGCAGGACTTATTTGAAAATAAAAGCTTAGATATCAAAAATAGCCTGATAATTAAGCTGGAAGACCCTCGATTCACTAATCAATTAATTGCGCAGGATCTTCATCAATTATTTGAAATCTATTTACAAAATCTGGCACCGACTGATCCGATCATCATACTCGATGAAGTGCAAAACGTCACAGGCTGGGAGCGTTTTGTTCGATATCTATTGGAAGCAAAAAACTTACGAGTGATTGTCACGGGCTCATCTTCAAAATTATTGGGTCAGGAGATTGCAACAGTACTAACGGGACGTCATGTTGATATCGAGGTATTTCCGTTGAGTCTAAAAGAAATGCTGGAGTTTAGAGCGATTGCCTATGATTCTAATGTTCAGGTAGCAAAGAGCAAAATTGCAATCAAACGTGTGTTTGATGATTATTTTCAGTGGGGCGGATTTCCAGAGGTTAGTCTATCTGAGTCAAATGAGCGAAAACGAGAATTATTGTTTCGATATTTTGATGACATTATTTTTAAAGACCTTGTTAAACGATTTAATATCAATGAAGTTCATAAGTTAGAACAGATGGCAAATATTCTAATAACAAATGTGGCGACCTTACAATCGTTCAATCGATTGAAGACGCAAATAGATATAAGTTTGGATACTATTGAAAGATTTGTACATTATTTTGAAATCGTAAGAATGTTTTTCTTTATTAAGAAATATGAATATTCAATCGGAAAGCAAATTCGTTCAGTACACAAGATCTATCTCATAGATAACGGTTTTTATTATGCCAAAGGTTTTCGTTTCACAGAAAATATCGGACGGTTGGCAGAGAATTTGGTTGCTACAGAGCTTTTTAAAAGGCGATTGGAATTTCCGCAACTTGAGCTTTATTATTGGCGGGATTTTCAACAACGAGAAGTGGATTTTGTTGTTAAACATGGCGCCACTGTTCAACAATTAATTCAAGTATGCTGGGACATATCCGATCCTCGCACGCTTAAGCGAGAAGTGAATAATTTGCTTAGAGCCAGTCAGGATATCAATTGTGATAACCTGCTGGTTATTACAGAGGATTTTGAAGATCTAAAGGAGTATGATATGAATAGCGTTACCCGAAGGATTCGATTTGTGCCATTATGGAAGTGGATGTTAGAATGATATTGAACTTATTTAGATTTTGTTTTGTATTCAGATTCTTCATCAGCAATTCGTGTTGGCTCCGCATAATCCTTTCTCAAGTATGATTGAAGTTTTCTGATGACATCTTCCCTGAATAGCTCATCTTCTAATTTATACTGCTTTGTTTCAAACCTGGCTTGTATAAGTGCAATTTCTTTTATTATTTGGCGGAGCTGGTTAAAAAAGTAGCCAAAGACAGCCAATGCAATTAAAATAACAAAACCAAAAACAGAACCGAAGATTGTAAATATTGACATTATTGATTGAAAACGCTCATCATATTTGATGAGGTTTTTTTCAATTTCAGTAAGTCTTTTTTCTATTGTTACAAATCTTTTATCAATTTGTTCAAATTTTCTATCAATTTGTTCAAATCTCTTATCTATCTCCTCAAATTTTGCATCTATTTTTTTGTCTAACCGGTCAATTTGATTATAAATATCCTGCAAATTTATATCCGATGTTGATTGCTTACCAGGTTGAGCATTTAGAGTGGGGGAAAGAATAAGTAAGAAAGAGATTGTTAAAAAGAATTGTTCAAGCTTCATTTAAAATATTTCCTGTATTATTCAGTATAAAAGAATAATGATAGAACAATTTCAAATCTTGATTGCCTTTTTATCAATTTGAAGATAATATAATACACTTTGAGAATAAATGCAAGTACTTTTTGAATTGCCCTGCCTGGACAATCAAGAACCAAAAAGTATAAAATTAAGTTTTATCTAAATATTATTTTCATATACACCGCACTGAACAAAAATGCTCACAGATATTTGAGTCAAAAATCAATTTGTGGTTTATCTTTAAAAAAAATTGACCACCTGCTCAAATAACAGTAAAAACTAATGATATCTTGTAAACTTAATGTTGGTTATTCCACTAATTGGTTCGATCTTTAAGTTTTTGTAAACGTATAATAAATAAAGTGAATAGAACTCTGAATGCTAACCGTCTCTCCAAAAGGAAAACTTGAAGAAAATTGTATCTGTTTAGCCAGGTGAAATAGGATTTAATCCGTAAGGATTCTATGAGATGAATGGTTTAAGAGGCTGACGCCTTAATTCCAATTTACTATTCTTTCCAGGTTCAAGATACTTCCTTCATCTGGGTAAACAATTACAAACAATCAATCCTGAGTTCTTCATTTTAAAAATGTTTGTGGGTGTTGAAAAATTTGATTAATAAAAATAAAATCCTTACGGATTAATTACTTACTCTATTCGTCTCATTTTAGTTGTGGCTTGTTCTGGTTAAAATTTCAATAATGAATTCAAAACACTTTTCCGTTGTAATAAAATCTGGGTAAAAAAATGAAATCCGCACTTCACCAATATTCTGTTATTATTTCATTATTTCTATTGCTCATCAATATCTCTCATTTACAAGCAAAATCAAATAATCCGAACTTTACTTTAGAAAAAACCTTCAGTTCTCAAAAAACAATTCATTTGCATTTCCAATTGGATAAATTTGATACCGTACAAATCCAGCAAGGAGATACAAATTTCACCAGTATTATTCTCATTGGCAGTCAATTCACAGGAGAGCCTGGTTTACCAGCGTTACCGAGTATCATCCGACTCATTGCGATTCCTGATGAAGTGCGCATCGATCAAATTGGGATTCACTGCAACGTGATTAGAAGTGAACGATATAATAACTTTTTATTAGCGCCCATCCCTACGCTTGAACTTCAAAGTGATTCCGTACAGATAACGAAAGAATTGTTGAAAATAAATGAAGCTGGCTATCAAAATTCAAATTTTTTCCCCGATAAACCCGCTCTATTAAGAAGAGATGGTTATTTACGTGATTTGCGCATTGCCTATCTGGAGATTTATCCGTTTCGATATCTTGCTGCTGAACGAAAGCTTGAAGTCATTCATGAAATGGAAATTCAAATCAAGTTTCCAGCGACTTTCCCACTATTAGCTAAATCATCAACAATTTTTAATCAAGTAATAAATCAACAGATTCTTAACGGAGAATTCTTTGTTCAAAATATCTTAAACACGCCAACACACCAAACAGGAAATGTTTTTTATCCTCAAAATTTACAATCTTCCGATAATCAAGCCGATTACATTATTATCGTTCCCCATGCTTTAGTCAATTGTTCGGCATTGAGACAATTTGCCCGGTATCGGGCTGACTACAATGGTTTTGCCGTCAGTGTTGTCGATCTCGATTTAATTTATTCCCAATTTCCAAATTATTTAAATGACCGTTCAATCAGGTCTTTTCTACTATATGCCTGGGATAACTGGCAGGCGCCTGGAATGGGCGATAACCATCCTGGCTATTTGCTGTTAATCGGCGATGGTTTGCGCACCGATCCCTATTACTTACCATTGTATGATGCCGGAAGGCCCTATTTATCAGATCATTATTATGGCTGTATGAATGATCAGTTAGATTTTGACAATAAATCGACTTTAATTGCCGATTTGATGGTAGGCAGATGGTCTGTGGACAGTGAGAGCGATCTGCAAATCATTACCAACAAAACAATCGAATATGAACAACGGCTACCCGAAGATTATCCTTACAAGAAAAAAATTGGGCTTTTCTGTGGATTCCCCAATGATCAGGGGTTATACAATGTTGTCGAACAATTGTTTGGAAACCAAAATTATTTTCAACTATCGGAAGTGGAATATTATTCATCTCAATCAAAACAAAGTTTCAAAAACAAATTGATTGAGACATTAAATGAGGGACGCCAGTTAATAACCATGTCCACTCATGGTTATTACCAGTTCTGGCTGGGTAGTTCCAGTGCGACGAAACACTTCCATCTTTCAGATACTGTAAGTTTGAAAGAGGATAATCATTCAATCATTTTAAGCATGTCGTGTTCCACAGGAGAACTGCTACACGAGGATACGGACTGTTTGGCTGAAATATTTTTAAAATATCCAAAGGGTGGAAGTGTTGGATTTTTCGGAGCCAATGCACCATCTCATTATTCCGAAAATTATGTATTTACCTGCCTATTTTTTGACTTATTGCTTCAACAGGATTTGTTTGATATTGGCTCGTTGATTTTCTGGGGTAAAGTGCTTAGCTCTTGTACAATGGATGAATATCTTTATTTCGGCGATCCTGCTGTCAGCTTGAAACCAGAGCCGAATACAGGGTTTGCCGATCTGGTACCCCTTGATGATTGTCCTATTATTTCCTGGCATGATACAACGTATAATAAGGCAACGCTGAGTTTACGAATTGCAAACCAGGGTCTTAGTTCCACGCAGACCACTGTACTTCGTGTTTACAAGGATACGGTTTCAACTCATTATAAAATAGGAGCTGATATTTTAATCCCAGCTTTAGAAGCTCGATATGATACGACAGGTATACAGTTTTACTTAGATTGTCCTTACGATACATTTCAGATGCTTATTTTAGTTATAAATGCCGATTCTAGCGCATTAGAGAAAAATTATCAAAACAATCGTTTACAGTTTAAATTTTGCAAGCCGCTGTTTTTCAAAACCTCAAATCTGCTTAATACATCTGGATTAGATTTCCAAAATGCGAAAATTTTTAGCTGTGATTTAGATGGTGATAGTGATAATGACATCATGATAACTGAGATTGCTGGAAGTTATCCTGAAATCTATATTTATGAAAATATTAATGGAATTTTTAATCAAAAGAATGTGCTCGCTTGTAAAGGAGAAATTACACCTCAAATTTTAGATTTAAATGGGGATTATTTATCGGATATTATCTCGATAGAGCAACATTCCATCTTTGTTCATAAAAATCTCGGCAATATGCAATTTGAGACACATAAAGACGAAATCGATCTCAATGGAAAACATCTCTTACAGTTAATTCTTTGGGATTATGACAAAAATGGACAGATTGATTTTCTGGCATCATGTCAAGAGTATCCTTATGTATTATTATTAGAAAATAACGACGATTTTCACTTTACACTAATTTTTGACTATTTAAATTTCGATTTGCTTTATCGTCCCAAAGATATATTGATATTTGACTATAATCAAGATGGTTGGGATGACCTTTTGATCAATGAAAATAAAATAAGATTATTTGAAAACCAGCGATTAAAGAATTGGGTTGAGGTGACAGATCAAATTCTACCGCCTGGCGCAACTTCTTATAGTCTTTATGACATGTTATTAGTCGATCATAATAATGATGGGCGACTTGATATTTTAACCCAATCTTCTAAAGGATTCAATTTCTGGATTGCGCAACCTGATAACCGATTTGTTGAATACGATTCTGATTTAGGTATATTTTCTTATGGATATGCATTTCCATTCGATTTTGATCACAATAATAAGCTGGATTTATTCATTAAACATAATTCCAGTGTTATGACGCAAAGTAAATATAAATTGATATACACGGATCAAAACAACGAGTTTAAAAAATATCCCGAGTATTTACACTTTCCATTACCTTTTTATCAGCCAACCGCATTATTGCCTTTCGATATGGATAATGATGGTAGACAGGAAGTTTTAATGGTTTCTGCTGCTGATCATGAAAGTGAAATTTCACTTTATCGAAATCGATTGCCATTAGAAAATCACTGGATAAAGATAAATTTAGTCGGGAGCTATAGCCAGAGCCAGGGAATTGGTGCCCAGGTTCGGGCATATTGTAATAGCAAAGTATTTACAAAAATTGTTGGGATTAATCCAGGAATTTACAATTATGATAATATCTATCTTTATTTTCAACAGGATGGACCTCCAGATTCGATAGTGGTTCATTGGACGACAAGCGGGCAAAAAACTAAGCTAACAAATATCCCGATGGCTACCACGTTGTCTATCCACGAGCCTCCCTGGGATTACGATATGGAACTGGTAAAAATGGATACTGCAAAGATATCGTTTTTGGGTGCAGAGGAGATTTCTCCCCGTTGTGGAATTAAAAATGTTGGAACGTACCCAATAAACAGTGCAGTAGTCAACTGTCGAATCCTTCGTAATGATTCTCTCATCTATGAAGATCAACAAACAATAATAGTAGGTAATGATGATCAGGTTCAACTCGTTCAATTTAAATCTTATACGATTACTTCTCATGCAAATTATCATCTTGAATTCGAAGTTGATTCGCCTGCTGATCAGAATCCTTATAATAACTTGAGATTTCAAAATATAAATGTGCTTCGATTTTTTCCTGCAAATGATGACTGGAAACTTGCACAAAATTTGTACAAATTTGTTATCAGCGATTTTAACAATGATGGTAAACCAGATTTGATTGGCAGAAGCAGCAGCCATGAATTCCTCTATTTCATAAATAAAGGCAATCAATTTGAACAGGTCAATTTGTTCAGTTATTTAGATAAGCTGTTCTATCCTGAGCAAATTCCTGAGCAAATTGTGGTGATTAATTTAAACAATGATGAGTTCCTGGATTTAATTTGCTTTGACAACAGAACTATTCAATTCTTCTTGAATCAGAATGGCAAATATTTCACACTTGATGATCATCATAGGGGACTGTTTTCCGATGACTATAAAAAATTTTATATATTCGATTATAATCAAGATGGATATGAAGATTTAATTTTGTCAATCCAAAATTATCATTATGCTTTTTTAAATCAAAGACAGGGAGAATGGGAATCATTCTATTTTAATGAGCTAAATAATTTCTCTATGGATCAATTAAGGAACTTTGCTGCATTAGATTTTGATAGCGATAAATTAATTGATTTATCAATCTTAACAGAAGATTTCAATATATTAAAAATGAACGGATTAGGAGCCTATGGTCTCTTGAAACCTCAAGACATCAATTCTGTTCCGATGAATTACAGCTATACCTTTACAGCGGCAGATTTTAACCAGGATGGGAAAATTGATATCGCTATTGGGGATATCGATTCTTTGTATATCTTTCAAAATAAAGGGATAGACTGCTGGGAAAAGCATACCATTGCTGAGTTGCCCCTTAGTTTTCATTTAATGAAGCAAATTCATTTTGATCATAATTGTGATGGACTTATGGATTTGGTTGTATTTGGCGATAATTCCCGCTATTTCATCTACCAGAATCAGGGTGACTTTAAATTCATTCCATTGGGAAATTATGAGACTTTTCAAATCACTTATAATAGCATTTATGATGTAGCAGCAGGAGATATCGATAATGATGGAGACGAAGATTTATTAATATGTTCAAATCAAAACTTTGAACTGCTTCAAAATGATACCAATAATAAAAATTATATCTCTGTTTCACTGAAAAATGAAAATAACAGACCAGCTTATGGCAGCCAGGTATACGCCTACCTGGGAGAAAAAATTTTAACACGGTATTTAGATTGGAACCCGTCCAGTTTTGGTTCAATAATTTTTCATACCAACGGAGAAAAAATAGATAGCGTCGTGATTCATTGGTTAAATATGGCTGAAAGCAAAATCATGCGACCTCAAATTGGTCAGCATTATGAGCTTATTCAACCGCAATGGGATCAGGATTTAGCCATTACCAAAATATCGCCTCATCCGCCAGTCGCATATCCCGATTCATTATTTTTCACCGAAATGACAATAGCCAATACAGGATCGACTCCAGCAGAAAATGTCGATTGTCAATTGACAATTTATGCGGATTCCCAGGTTGTTTTTCAAAATAAACAGACGGTTTCCAGAAGTGATCCCAATGAATGCCAAACAGTCAGTTTTGAACCATTTCAGTACTCTGAAATCCAGCCATTTCAGATACATTATCAAATCCTCAAGCTGGATAATTTACTGTTTAACAACGACTGGAAAACATCGTTGGTAACAGCCGTTTTTAAAGATATAACTAAACAGTACGGTTTAGAACTCAATCAACAGGATGGATATATAAAAAAGACAATTTTAGTCGATTATGATCAAGATGGAGATGTTGATATATTGATTGTTTATTCTGATTACAACTATTATAATTTGCAGTTATTAAGAAACGATGGCAACCAGTTTGTAGAGGTAAGTAATCTCATCCATTCACCAGCTCAAGCAGCGACATCTTCAGAAGCGCAGAATTGCCATTGGATTGATATCAATCGAGATGGTTATCCTGATATCGTTGTTGCGCTTAACCAGGATATCGCAATTTATTTAAACCAGCGTAATGGTCATTTTGAGCAGGTTGAAGTGAGCATCCAAGAAAAAGATAATCTATTTCGATATGGTATCAGTGATTTCTCAGCAATAGATATAAATCATGATTCATTATTGGATTTAATAATTATTTCCACTTATCGCATGTACAAACCAATCATATTAAAAAACAAAGGAAATTTTAATTTTGAAGAAAGTCCTCTCCCAATACGCTTGCAATACCCATGGTCGCCAATGCAAATTTTAGATTTCAATAATGACGGAGAAATCGATATCTGTTTAGTCGATAAAGATGGTAATATCCGTCTGTATCATCAATTCAATGGAATGCTGGTTGAACAAGCTGATTATTCGACTTCAAATTTAGGGAGTCATTTTCAGTTTTTCTGGCACCAGTTCGTGGATTTCAATAATGATGCTTTTTATGATGTAATAAGCTGGATGGGTGATTCTGTTTTTGTATATCAACAGATTCCTGCGGTTATCGATCAGAATAATATTTCAGAAAGCCAGCCATTTAATGTTGCTTTTAAAAAAACATGGTCTGCAACTTGCTCTTATAACCACTACGATAATCCAATGTCTGTTGTTGATTTTGATAACGACGGTTTTCAAGATATAACTGTTATGAATAGTGAAACCCAATTCATGCTCTATCAAAATACTGGAAACAGCTTTAAAAGAATTCAGGATAATTTTGGATTAGCAATAAAGAATTATCGAAGAGTGACTGGAATTATCCCTTTTGATTACAATAATAACGGTAACATCGAGTTCTTTTTGCAATTCGATAGAAAATACGGGCAGTTTTATCAGAATATATTTGCAGATAATAATTGGATAAAAATAAAACTCGATCCACAAACAGTACAAGAAACTCTCTATGGTACAATGGTTAAAGTTTATTGTGATACCATTGTTCAGACGAAATTTGTACAATCTATCGATTATGAATATACATTGCATTTTGGTGTCGGAAACAAAAGTCTCATTGACTCGCTCATCATTAAATGGGCTGATAACACCGCAGATAAACTATTTGACTTAGCCACGAACCGTGTCTGGGAAATTCAAAAGGGCAGGTATCAGCATAATAAATTTAAGCCCTATACTTTTGAATTATTTCAAAGTTACCCGAATCCTTTTAATTTTTCATGCACTATCGAATATGCACTCCCGAAATCAAGCCGAGTCGAATTGCAAATTTTCAATATGCTGGGTCAAAAGGTTCAATCGTTTGAATTTGATCATCAATTGCCTGGTTTTTATAAGATTGTCTGGGATGGGAAGAATGTGAATGGGATGCGGGTTGCCAGTGGGTTGTATTTTTATCTTCTCGTTGCTGAATCAAAAGATCAACACTTCAGAAAGTCTCGTAAGATGATTGTTATAAAATAACCTCGCAGACATGTCCTGCTCTAAATTAATTTCCGCCCTTTGATCCAATTGACTTACTTTAAAGTTTGAAGTTATGACTTCGTGATTTCATAGAAAAAAAACAAAACTAAAGAAAAGAATTTCACTTCCGTGTTTTATCGTGTGCAAATAAAAAAAGTAAAAATTTCACTTGACTTTTTAATTGTATTATGCTATATTTGTATTATACGATAATTGTATTATACAAATATTAATAACTACAAGGTTGACCATGGAAGATAATTTGAATTCACAATTCATTGAAATCATGACTCGGTTCATGCAGAAAATTATGGTAATGGATCGAGCTGAAAAGTATTGTTATGGCGTGACATTGTCCCAGGCTTATGTGATTAGTACATTGCAACGTCAGAATATGTTATCAATGAATGAATTGAGCCAGGAATTAAGGCTGGCGATTAGCACACTCACTCGGATTGTCGATGTATTGGTGCGAGATGGAATTGTCTGCCGAAATACAAATGAACAGGATCGAAGAAAAGTGTGTACGTGTTTAACTGAGAAAGGCAAAGATTTAGCTGGAAAATTACAAGCTTGCTCTGAAAATTTTTGGTCAAAGATTCTTTTTGCTATTCCTGATGAAAAAAGAAAACAAGTAACAGCAAATTTAGATCTGCTCTTGCAGGCAATTGAAGGCGAAGAAAAGACATGCTGTCCAAAAGCTTAATCCTTCATTCTTTCTGGAGAGGAGGTGATTGGCATGGTACGTTTCGCAATCCCCCGTGTCGCCCATTGCTCTGATGGGTGCTGTATGTTGTCCTGAGCATGACGTTAAACTGTTCGTTTGAAATGAATAGGTTCACAGAATTGGATCTCCCACAGAAATAATTTCGAGATTCTTTAATTCCGAAACACGAATTCTAAAATCCGAAATCGAAATAGTTCTATGGGAATCCGTTTCTGTGGACGATTGTTTTATAAATTTCAATAAAATGAATTCGCTCATAGAGCTAGAACTCGCGCAGAAATAAATTAACAAAGTATTTCATTCATAAATCTAAAATCGTAAATCAACATAATTTTGTGGGAGTTCATTTCTGTGGAAGATTTTTTTGTAAATTTTAATAAAATGAAAAGATATGAATGGTAAAGAAGTTGCTATAGATTACATCGATGCTCCAATCGGTAAAATCCCGATTGTACCGGCGTCTCTAAATTTCAAAGATAAGCTGGGTGCCTGGAATGTGAGATGGACTTTCGGACGAATGAGCTATACAGTTGAGCCTGGGCTTTATGCCGTCGGCAATCCTGATACCGATTCGCCCGTCCTCGTTTCTGCAAATTACAAATTGAGCTTTGATTCGCTCCGAAGAGAATTGAAAGACATCAGTGCCTGGATTCTGGTGCTCGATACCAGAGGCATTAACGTCTGGTGTGCTGCAGGCAAAGGAACATTCGGTACCGATGAATTGATCAGCAAAATTAATGAGACAAATCTCCAACAAATCGTGAATCATCGGCGATTGATAGTGCCACAGTTAGGGGCGCCTGGAGTAGCGGCGCACCTGGTTAAAAAAGCAACAGGCTTTAAAGTACTTTATGGGCCTATCAAGGCAGTGGATTTGAAATCCTTCATCAATTCAGGTTACAAAACCTCACCAGAGATGCGCCAGGCTCGGTTCAATATGCTGGATCGGCTCAAAGTCATTCCTGTCGAAGTGGTGCAGGGATTCAAATATGCAGCTCTACTTTCGATTGTGTTTTTCTTCCTTTCTGGCTTTAATTCTGCTGGTTATTCTGTAGCACAAATGCTTTCCACAGGTTTTATCGCTGTTATTTGTCTAATGCTTGCTTTCATTTCAGGTACAATATTGACTCCTTTATTGCTTCCATTTATTCCTGGAAGAGCATTTTCGCTAAAGGGCTTTAACATTATCATCCCAGTATTTATTTTGATTTTTTATTTTTCAACGGCATTTCAAGAATTACACGTTGTGGAAAACGTAGCCTGGTTCCTGTTAATGACTTCGATTTCATCTTTCTTTGCCATGAATTTTACTGGCGCTTCCACTTATACTTCACTATCAGGCGTAAAGAAAGAGATGCGAATTGCTGTTCCCTTGCAGATTGTTGGTTTTTTATCAGGATTTATTTTGTGGATAATTGGTCGATTTATTTAGAAAAAATTCTCCCCGCCGAGATCGCAGAGGGCGTAGAGAGAAAGAAATAGACATTTTCTCAGCGATCTTTACGTACTTAGCGGTTCAAAAAAAGAGGTAAATATGACTTCAAAAAAGATCTTTACAATTTTAATTCATGCTTTTATTGGATGGGCGATCTGTGCGGCGATTATGGGGATCGGAATGCAATTGTTTTCAATGAAAACGACCCTCATTATCCATGCCATCGGCGGGCCACTTGGTTTTCTCATTCTCTCTTTGATCTACTTTAAAAAGTTTAATTACACCAGTCCGTTGCAAACGGCCATAATTTTTATTGCTTTTATTATCTTCATGGATTTTTTCATTGTGGCGTTTTTGATTGAAAAAAGTTTTGATATGTTTACAAGTCCCCTGGGAACATGGATTCCTTTTGCATTGATATTTTTAGCAACCTATTTTACAGGGCTAATTGTTTCAAAAAAGTGATCTAATTTGAGGATTGAAAATGTTTGGCTTAAGATATTTAAAAAATGTAGCGACTTTAAAACTGAATCATGAAAGGTGCACAGGTTGTCGTATGTGCACCATCGTCTGTCCGCATCATGTGTTTGAGATGAACAGCAAAAAAGCGATGATCATTGATCTTGATGCTTGTATGGAATGCGGTGCTTGTGCACGCAATTGTCCTGCTGGGGCGATTTTTGTGAATGCAGGAGTTGGTTGTGCTACTGCGGTGATCAATAGTAAACTAAAGCGGACAGACGCTGCTTGCTGCAGCATTGAAAATGACAATATCCAACAAGACAGTTGTTGCTGTCAGCAGAAATTCAATTAACAAGATTGTGCTAAAATAACAATTTCCAAAAAATCAACCTCCGTTCAATTTTAAAAAAAGCCGGATGATTGTACAATTTTGGGAAATTGAACTTTGTGAATTATTTTGAATTTAGAGCTTAAAATTTGGAATTTACTTAAATTGGTATATTGAAATTCAGGAAAAAATTGAAGTATTGCCTAACTCATTGTTGTCTGGATCAAGATCAATATATCATTACCATTTCAGACTTCAGTGCATTCTCAACCAGCATATCACGATTATAAATATCCTCTCTAAAATGAATCGTGCCATCTTTATGGACGTAAGCGGTACAATAAAACAAATGCACCCAAATCGGCTCAGGAAGTTTAATTGAAAAATTTTCGAGACCATCCAGTGCAGCAATGATCGCTTCTCTCGTCCACTTTGGATTCCTTTTCAAGACATATTCGGCTAAGGCAATCGGATCTTCCAGTCGAATGCATCCTGAACTTTGCGCTCGTTGAATCAAATTGAAATAAGAGCGCTGCGGCGTATCGTGCAAATAGATATCATACGGATTGGGGAACATAAATTTGATACGACCCAGCGCGTTCAGTTTCCCTGACGCTTGTCGAAATAGGTAAGGCAGATTGTTTTTTGTGATTGAAGACCAATCTACTTCGTTCGGATCGATTGGGTTTGGATCGTTCCACCTCCTCAAAACGACAATATTTCGACTTTTTAAATAATTCGGGTCCTTTTTTACGGCAGGTAAAATATCTTCAGTAGCAATGGTCGGTGGAACGTGCCAATAGGGATTCAAAACCAGGTAGGTCATCTTTGAGCTAAAAACCGGAGTGCGGCGATAATCTTTTCCGACTACTACGGGCATGCTCAATACTGTCTGCCTATTTTCGACCACATCTAAAGTAAACGCAGCGATGTTCACAAGAATATATCTATCTCCTAAATCTTTTGGCAGCCAGCGCCAGCGTTCCATATTTACTGCGATCCTGTGAAAATAATGCGATGCTGGAATGTTCAGCGCAGCAAGTGTACCAGCCCCGACTTCACCATCGATTCGTATTCCATGTCTGTTCTGAAATTTCCTGACCGCCATCTCCAGTGTATCGTCGAAAACAGATTTGGCAACGAGCGATCTCTCTTTCAAATCACCGGATGTAATGAGACGTGCACTTAAAGCAGCCACCTGCAGACCACGATCCCCTTTTTTCATGGTTTGATCTGATGGGACAAGCGGCCAGCCACCTTTCAGTGCAATGGATTTATAAAACGCCATTTCCTCCCGAAGTTTCTCATAGCATGGCAAGTCAGGGAGTAGATGTTTTAATGTTTTCTGGATTTCACCTGAATTGATAGCCTCAGTTAATATTGCTGCCATATCTGCTTCAGGACGAGCAGTAAGCCATTCGGGATCGATAGTTTCCGGATTCACCCTGCCAGAAAGCAGATGATTGCCATAAATCAGAAAGGCATCTGTCAGCAAAATCTCCAGATTCATCAAATGTTCTATATCAACGGGAACTTTTACTTTGAGATCCATAGATCGGA
>Ga0209636_10000650_pt1 | contig 34473 bp, 40 predicted proteins | sample DeeMarSWOR152_54_FD_187464 | JGI IMG/M metagenome (GOLD analysis project Ga0209636, IMG submission 187464) | Marine sediment microbial communities from White Oak River estuary, North Carolina - WOR-1-52-54 (SPAdes) (version 2) | ecosystem: Environmental > Aquatic > Marine > Intertidal zone >... | reverse complement strand
GTCATCATGTATAATGGTGGCATTGTGTGCCAATTCTGGTAAAATCACAAAATCTAAAACATCTTCTCTTTTACCCCCTAAAGCCTCATAAATGAGAAGAAATAAAGCAGGTCTCCATCTTTTTCCTCCTCTATCTAAATAATCCCAAACCGGTTCTGACACAGCCTTTGTTATGGCATCTGGACTATATTTGAAATGGGGCTTTCCTAATATCTCTATAAGATGTTCTTCATCAAATTCTCTAGGAAGAAATTTTTCAATTGCCTCATCTATTAGAGGTTTTAATTCTTTTAATTCCTCTTCAATATTAACATCCACCATATCATCTTGATTAATTTATTTTAAAGAGAGACTTTATAAATTTGTTTTTATCGTTCGACAAATATGTAACATTCAAATTATAGTGCATCATTATAAAGTGTATCTTTCCAAGAGAATTTTTCTTTTATTTCCTCTTCTGAAAAACCATACTCACCAACTAATGGTGTCCAAGAATCTTCTTGATCAATAATAGAAATGTCTAAATGATCTTCAAGGTTTCTAATTCTATAGCTATTACCGTGACATTCAACCCCCCATCGTGTATGTAATTTGCCCATAGGCAAAACTATTATACCTCCTATTTTTGCTTGTTTAACTAAATGGTTCAATAAACCATCTTTCTTTATATCTTCTTTCATTATCTTTTGATTTTCTTTTTTAGAAATTTCAAGAGGACCTGCAGCAGCAAATATTATCCTATCAAAATATCCTTCTTTATGAGGCTGACTTAAAGCATCACCAATTATTAAATTTATATTATTCACTCCTCCTACCATTCTTATATTCTCTTTTGCTTCTTTCATCTCATCTTTATTTATTTCATAAGAAAATACCTCACTAACTAGATTTGAAATTACATAGGATCCATATCCTGAGCCGGTACCAACATATAAAACTCTATTTCCCTCTTCTAATTCTAATGATTTTAAAATTTCATAGAAATCTCTTGCATGTCCATATAACCATGTATCGCCTATTATTTTTGATTCTGAAAATTTTTTTCCCAATTTCTCTATATCTTCAAAGCTATAACTCACCATACTTTCAATTAATCCCAAAATTATAAAAAGTTATTCTTGATACATTTTTGCCTTATATTTAATTTTTATTTTTCAAAACCAAATCTAAATTTATGAAACTTAAGAAAATCAAAGAAGGAAAAATAGAATTTTGGATACCCTCAGAAGACAAGTATAAAGCTCCAGTTTTCTACAATCCTGAAGGAGAATTTGTAAGGGACATTTCAATTTCTGTTATACAAACCTTCCAAAGAGAATTCAATAAGAGAATAATAATACTAGATGCATTATCAGGAACAGGAGCAAGAGGATTAAGGTATGCAAAAGAAATCACAAACGTGAAAAAGGTTTTTTTGAATGATAAAAACCCTGTTGCAGTAAAATTAATCAAAAAGAATGTTAAGAACAACAGACTGAGCAAAAAATGCGAAATAAAGAATCTTGATGCCAATGTCTTAATGCATCAAAAAGTTTTCAATGTAATAGATTTGGATCCATTTGGTACTCCAAATATATTCTTAGATTCTGCTTCAAGATCAATATACCACAAAGGTTTGTTAGCTATAACAGCAACTGACCAAGCCCCTTTATGTGGGACCTATCCGTTAACATGTTTGAAAAAATATGGAATTCTTTCAATCAAAACAGATTATTATGCTGAGTTAGGAGTCAGAATCTTAATTTCAAACATAATTTTGAGTTTGGCAAAAAGAGAAAAGGCCTTTATCCCATTGCTAATTCACTCTACAAAACATTATTTCAGGATTTTTGGAAAAATTGAGCATTTAGGAAAGATAAGGAATCTTTTAAAGGATTTTGGGTATGTTATGGATTGTTCCTGTGGTAATAGAGAATACGGAGAAATAAAAGAGAAATGTTTTTGTGGTAAAAAGTTCAAAATTTGCGGTTCAGTATATCTTGGAAAAATAATAGACAAAGAATTCTGTAAAAAAGTGTTAAAAGATTTAGAAAAAAGAGACTTTAGGCTCAAAAAAGATGAAGAAAAGTTAATGAAATTGTTGATAGAAGAGGCGGAAATGCCTCCTTTTTATTATGATCTACACTATTTGGCAAAAACTTTGAAAGTGAAAATACCGAAAATAGAAAATTTGATTAAAAAGCTCAGATCTAAAGGTTTTAAAGCTAGTAGAACTCATTTTTGTCCAACAGCCATTAAAACCAGTGCCAGTTTTAAGAAACTAAAGTTTATTTTGCGCTAATTCTGGTCTTTATTCTTAATTTTTTACCATTTATTTTATTATAAATTGGGCATACACCAACTTTAAGCCAATAACATAAGGGTCCTATACACCTATGAGTACCTCTAAAGTAAAAACATTCCTTAACCTTATCCCCATTTCTTATTACTACTGGTCTTTTAGGTTTTAGTTTTCTAAACACAAATTCACCCTCTTTGAATGGAAACACAAATTCACCTTATCACTTATTCGTAGTAATAATAATTAGATGAAAAGACTTTTAAAACTATCGGTCAGTAGTAAAAAGGCTTAAAAACGAAAGAAGAATTTCTTATCTATCTTGCCATTTTTTATTAAAATCCCATCTTTTTTAAGTCTTCTTATCTTTTCCCTTAATCCGCCACCATATCCCCCAAGTCTGCCATCATCATAAATAACCTTGTAACAAGGATATTTATCACCATCTGGATTTTTTCCAACCAATCTTCCAGCAGCTCGAGGATGGATTCCAAGCATTCTGGCAATTTCCTTGTAAGAAGTAACCTTGCCTTTAGGGATTTTTAACAATAATTTCTGCATTTCTTTCAATTTTTTCATGTTAATAATGTGGAATATACATAGAATATCTATTTAAAAGGCCAGATAAAGGAATTACTGATTCCAATTCAGGGAAAGAACACTTAGCAGTTTCAACCATTTCCTTAATCTCTTCTGTAGGCTCAACAATTCTATGTATCTTGCTTTTTTCATCAGCTAGGTAATTAATTATACTTTTACCTATTGATACGTATTGTGGCTGTACATCTGGACTTGTTCCATCTGCTGTTATAGATGCTCCAGCAATAGCTATATGTAAGTTTAATATCACTTTACGCAGTTCGCTTCCTCGAGAAAACTTCTCCATCTCCATCATAAAAATTAGATAAGAAATTAAATATTTATATTTGATTTAGAATCTTCTAACCGGCCCTGTAACAAACAGCCTGTATCTTATGTTATCTCCCTCAAGTTCTTCCATGACCCTCTTAATAACAGAACTAGCAGGGTCTGGCATCAGCTTTATCCTATTCTTTATATCACTAAAACTCTTGAATTCTCCTTTTTTCCTCTCTTTTATTATGTCCCACATGTGCTTTTTCCCGACTCCTGGCAAGAGCTCTAATTGATGCAATCTTGTTGTTATTGGCCTGGCATTATTAAAGAAGTTAACAAACTTCTCTTCGTTCTCTTTCACAAGCTTTTCAACAACAAATGGCAATTCAGACCTAGCAAAGCTAGTTAGATCTTTAGTTGTTATTCTTCTCTTAATGTGTTCAACATGATCTCTTTTCGCATCCCCAATGTAAATTTTATCTCCTGATTTTATTGCAATTTCCTTTTTAACAACAACCTCTAAAAGAGAAAAATATTTCTCGCCTATAACTTGGGCTAGAGGTTCCTGTCTCCCAGTAGCATGGCCTCTTGGGAGGAAATCTAATACTATTACATTTTCATCTTTTAGAAAGGGCATAGAAATCATCTATACTTTTTAATCAGTTCCAGAATTTTTTTGATTTCATCATCTTTTAGACTAAACTTCTCCCTAGCAAAAATCATTCTTAATTCGTCTGGATTTTGAGGTAAAATATTGAGTATTTTAGTCTTGGTTTCATCAGACATCCTCAATATCTGAGATAACTCTTTTAAGAATTTTTTAGATTTATCAACATCCATTTTTGTGAACTTTCTCAAGTGCTCTAGAGCCAGTTTTTGCTCATATGTTAATTCTTTAATCTTCTCACGTTTAGACAAAATCTCCTTTGCCTCTGGCATTCCAACTGGCTTTGTATCTATTACTTTCATAAAAAATCATATAGAATTTGAAGTTTTTAAGTCTTAAGATGCTTCTTTCTAACACTCTTTCCAGGCTTAACTATTCTCCGGTGTCTGGCACAGGCCGGACACACATACATTTTTCTGCTAAACATATGAATATTATATCTTTGGACTTGTTTTCTTAGTGTCGGGTCAGTTATCCTAAACCCTCTAAATTTTACAAAAGCCTTGTATCTAGGAACCCTTCTACCACAAAAGGTGCATTTAACATTTCCCTCTCTTCCTCTCCCCTTGGTATGATCATAAGACCTCTTGTATGGTGCTTTGCTTATTGGCAATAAATCACCTCTTCTAATATTTAATCTTTAGGCTTATAAATTGTTTAAGTCTTATTAGAATTATGAAGAAATTCGAGTTTTTAGACATAACAACAGCAGATGTTGCTTTTGAGGCTTTTGGAAAGGATTTGGATGAGCTGTTTGCAAATGCAGCCTTAGCAATGTTTGATGTAATGGTAAAAACAGAACAAGTAAAATCTGTGGAAAGGAGAAAAGTTGAAGTTAATGGTAATGATCTGGAATCTTTGATGTTCAACTGGTTGAATGAGCTTTTGGTTTTTGTGGATTCTGAGAATCTGGCCTTTTCTGAGTTTGATGTTAAGATAAATGAGGAGAAATTTGAGTTAAAGGCTGTATGTAAAGGAGAAATTATGGTTCAGGAAAAACATGAAACAAAAACCCATGTGAAAGCATGTACATATCATCAATTAAAAATTGAAAAAACTGATGATATTTGGAAGGCAAGAGTTATTTTGGATATTTAATGACGATTTGGGCTCGAATCCCGGTCGGCGCATCATTCTCAACCGGGATGAGAAAGACATTTAAAGATTAGTTTTCTACTGATTATTATGTCGGTAAAAGAAAGTGTTGAAACTGAAACTTGTGAAAGAAAAGACTATGGAAGTAGATTTGGACAACTTGTAGATTTTTTGATTAAAATATCTAATAGGGCTTATGATGAAGTTGAAAGAGTAGATATTATAAATAGTCAATTAAGAATGACTCCTAAAAAAATTTGGTTGAGAAAGAATCCTAAATACGAATCAGGAGTAAGTCAGATTAAAACGGGTTTAACGGATTTAAAGAGAGAAATTGGAGAAGTTGTTTCAGAATTTTATGGAGACGTTGAATATAATTGCGATATTCCTTCTTTTGTCTCACAATTTCCTGCAAGCAGATGGTTAAATGTTCGTTTATTGCCTGATGATGTATTAATTGGAAATGTAACAGACTACGGAGATGCCTTTCAGCCAAATATTTCAGTGGGACTGGACACTGACTATAAACCTGAATATTCTCAAATAGAATTTTTAGATAAAATTAAAGGTTTGGACATAAAAACTGCTGATACAACTAATAAACCAGAAATAATTTTTAACCCTTCTATAAAAAATTTGTTGGATAAACGTGGAGAATCTTTAGAAAAACTGATAGAAGGGGATCAATTTTCAGCAAAAATACCTTTAAGGAGACCAGCTAAAACATTTGCCTCAGATGGAACCCCAACAAGAATTGCTGGCTCAGAAGTTTCGTTTAGGGGTGTTGTAAAAACTTCTCCTGATTTGGTGGATTTATATGCTGAATACAAGATTCTTGCTAAAAGAGATAAAATAACATTGCCAGAAAGAGAAAAGAAATGGATTAGAAATACGATAAACACACTGACACAAACAAGAACTAGCCCTTGACAACACCAAGAGGAATCATTTTTGCTACAATTTTACTAATACCGGCCTCTTGAGTAACTCTAACAACCTCGTCAATATCTTTGTAAGCTTCTGTAGCTTCCTCAGCCATCACTCTCCAGCTAGCTGACCTTGACAAAATTCCTTTTTGAGCCATTCTTTCAGCTATTTCTCTCCCCCTAAATCTATTGGTTGCCTTGGTCCTTGAAAGCACTCTACCAGCACCATGAGCTGTTGAATAAAAGGTTTCTTTAGCTGTTTCTGAGGCTACCAAAACATAACTAGCACTTGACATTGTACCAGGTATTAAAACAGGTTGCCCTACATCTCTATAATCCCCTGGAATTTCTGGGTTTCCTGCTGGGAAACAACGGGTAGCACCCTTTCTATGCAAATAAACTTTTGTCATTTTCCCATCAATATCATGTTCCTCCACCTTACCCACATTGTGACAAACCCCATAAACTATTTCCAAGCCAATGTCTTCTTCTTTCATTTTCAAGGTTTTGATCAAAGCTTCTCTTACCCAATGAGTTATCATTTGTCTGTTACAGAAAGCATAATTAACAGCGCATGACATTGCCTGAAAATAATCATCACACTCTTTTGTTCCAGAAGGAGCATAGATCAATTCCCTGTCAGGCAATTTTCTTACCATATCCCTGAATCTGTTTTCTAGAATTCTGAGATAATCTGTGCAAACCTGGTGGCCAAATCCTCTAGAACCAGTATGAATCATGACCATTACTTGACCCTCTCTCTCTATTCCGAATTTTTTAGCTATTTCTGGTGAAAAGATTCTTCCAACTTTTTGGATTTCAAGAAAATGATTTCCAGCACCCAGGGTTCCTAGTTGTGAAGCTCCTCTCTTTCTTGCGCTATCAGAAACTTTATCCGGATTTGCAGTTTTCATAGATCCATTTTCTTCTAAATGCTCTAAGTCTTCTTGTTTTCCATACCCATTTTCTACAGCCCACGCAGCACCTTTAACCAAAACATCATTTAACTGAGAAAAACTAAGCCTGAGTTTACCTCCCCTTCCAACTCCAGAAGGAACATTTCTAAAAATTGATTCTATTAATCCTCTTAATTCTGATTTTATCTGATTCTCAAACAAATTTGTTCTAAGCAAACGAACTCCACAATTTATGTCAAAACCTATTCCGCCTGGTGAAAGTCCTCCGTTTTCATAATCTAGAGCAGCTACCCCGCCAATAGGAAACCCATAACCGAAGTGCATATCTGGCAAAGCTATGCTATGTTTGTATATACCTGGCAAGAAGGCTATGTTTGCTGCTTGTTCTATTGCTCCCTCTTCTAACTGCTTCAAAAGACTCTCTGATAAGAAAAGCCAAGCTGGGACTTTCATTCCCGATTTTGCTTCTTTTGGTAATTCCCATAAACAAGGGCCAATTTTTTTCAACCTGTTTTTTAGACTCATAAATATCACTCAACATGCAGAACAAGCTGCATGCACCCGCTTACGCATTTTTTGCGCCGAGCACACGCTATTCTAATAATTGAAACGGGACTATTTAACTATTAAGCTTTAAATACTTTAAGACTTTACTATAAAAGTAATTATTTTTACTCTCTTATAGTAAAATTCCAAGAGGCGGAAAATGGAAACAACTGAAGCTTTACTAAAAGAATGTGGTTTAACATTCTACGAGAGTAAGGCATATATAACTTTGTTAAAACTTAAGGTAGCAACAGCAGAGCAAATATCTGAATTTGCCAATATTCCTCTACCAAGAGTTTATGATACCCTTGTACAGCTACAGAAAAAGGGGTTTGTTTTAATAAGTAAAACTAGGCCTAAAAGATTTAGACCAAACAAACCAAAGAGTGCTCTAGAAAATTTAATTAATAGTAGGAAAAAAGATTTTGAAGAAGATATAAAAGACATGGAAAAAAATATTAAAAAGATAGCCAATACACTTTCTAAAATTCCAGGTGAAAAATTAGAAGAAAGAAAAATACGTGAGATATGGTCAACGGAAAAAAGAAAAAATATAGTTTTTATTCTTAACGAACAGAAAGAAATGGCAAAGAAAGAAATTTTAATTTTTTCGGGTGATTTTTCTTGGATAAGAGAAGCTGTAAAAATAATTAGACAGGCGATTAGAAAAGGTGTTAAAATAAGAGCCATAGTACACGAACCCCAAACCAAAGAATGGTCAAAAAATATAGAATTTGCTAAAAAAATTGGAATTAATGTAAGAGGTGGTTACAAAGGTTTAATGCGTGGGCATGTAATTGATAATAAAACCGTATCCATAGCTATAAAAAGGCGTTCAGATACAGAAAGAGTTGAGGCGGGTGATGGGAAACCTGGCTCAGATTTATTTCATAAATATGAATTAGTAACATCTAATAACCCAATTTTGGTAAAAATTATAAAAGAGAATTTTGAATTTTGGTGGAAAACACTTAAATAATTTATGCAAATAAAACTTCACTATTTTCTAAAATTCCTTCTTGTGTGTACACTTTCTCAAGTTGTTCCAATTCTTTTACCATCTGTTCTTGAATTATTATATCATCGATAGTTCTTACGCTATCTTTCAATAACTGTGCAGAATAATCGCTTAAAGTTGATAAAACTTCCATTTTAATTTGTGCTGTATTTTTTTTACCTTCTTTGTCTACCCATTCCATTTCCCAACCAGTTGTATACATATCACCTTTTTCTTGAGGAAGACCCTCCTTTCTAACATAACTTTCATCGTTTGCAAATCGTCTCCAAACACAAGCAGATCTATATTTATTTCTTCCTTTTTTGTCTCTTTGATTAACAACAACGGCCCGGACATCTTCGTCTCTGTTTCGAATTCTAACTTGTACCCCAAGTTCTTCAAGTTTTTTTGCATTTCTATATGCCAATGCTTTCCTTTCAACAGACGAATTCAACAATGCCTTTAAAGAACCCTCACCACACCTTTCTATAGTTTCTGTTATATTATTTCTTATTTTCCGTGTTCCTATTATTTCGTTATCAAATATCCAATCGGCGTCGCCGCCAATACTAGTAACTTCCCCGTAGGGCTCCAAATTCCTTTTAGCATTAAAAGCAAAATCCTCTATATCTTTTTTACTCCTCACAGGTCTGTAATCCTTGGGCGATCTTAGACCATTAAATCCAAAATAATATATTTGTCTCCCGATGTCATTCCACGGAATATCTCCCGTATTGTCTCTTAAAAATCTATCTGATGTTGCCCATCTAAACATGTTTTTCACTCTTTTAATTAAACACTATTGAATAGTAATATATAAAACTTTAAAAATGTTTCTAAAAATTTTCATAAAATCTTGTTTCAATAATTCAAATCATTAATCAGAATAATATTAGATTTTCAGATTTATTTAAAGCTTAACCCAATAGTCGTTAGTCGTCGTATTTTCCTTTACCTTTACTACTAAAACTGGGTAAAGTTTAAAAGATATAAATACTAAATATTTAGTACATGGATAGAAGCAAAAGGATAGTTTTCGTTTCTCATTGCCTCTTGAACCAGAATGCTATGGCTCTGGGAAGGGAAAGATATCCGGGAATGGTAAAAGATCTCATGGAGTTGTTTGCAGAATCGGGGATAGGTATAGTACAACTACCCTGCCCAGAAGTAGAATTCAATGGCGGATTAAATAGAAGAGATAAGACAAATTCTCAAACTAATGGTTATAAAAAATATTGTAAACAGCTGTCTTCCAAAATAATAGAAATGGTCGAGAAGTATTTAAAAGAGAATTATAGGGTTGTTGGGATTCTAGGAGTAGAGTTATCTAACACGTGTGGTGTTCACAGAATAGAAAATGGTAGAAAGAGCATTCCTGGAAAGGGAATATTGATAGAAGAATTGGAAATTAAGATGCAAAAGAAAAACTTTCAGGTTCCGATAATAGGAATAAACCTAAACAACATTTATAGTTCTATAGAAAAGGTTCAGTCACTCATTAATTTTTCTTGATCACATCTTCTCCATAAGAGGTATTCCTAAAAGTTCTAAACTAGATTTTAGAACTGTTCTCACACACTCAACTAATTTTAGCCTTGAGTCCCTCAATTTTCCTTCAGCCTTTAAAACAGGTAGGAATTGATAGAACAAATTAAAGCTAACAGAAAGCTCATAAATGTAATTTGAAATATAATGAAGCTTTAAATCCTTCAAACTCTTTTCCAAAATATCTGGATATTTAGCTAATAATTTCAGGGTTTCTGTCTCTTTGGGATCTTTCAATAACTTTGCATCAAAATTTTTCACAGTTTCTGCTTTCCTTAATATAGAAGACGCTCTTGTATAAGTGTATTGTAAGTAAGGGGCTGCATTTCCTTCCAATCTTAAGGCCTCATCCATATCAAAGACAATTATTTTCTCTGGTGAGACCTTTTCCAACTCATATCTCAATGCACCAACAGCTATTTTTTCTGCAGTTTCTTTTAGAAATTCTTCTTTTTCATCAGGATTTCTTTCCTTAGTCTCTTCCAAGGCCTTTTTGAATAAAGCATCCAAAACCGTATCTGTATTAACAACCCATCCCCTTCTTCCAGCCATGTGAACAAAACTCTTCCCACCAACATCTATTCCAAGCTGTTTTGCTGTTTTAGAGCTCAAAGAAACCAAATCATAGGCATAATGTATATATTCCTCATCTTTACCAGATATTAATTTTAAGGCAGCCTTTACAGAATCTTGATAATAAGACTGCCTAACATCTATAACTGCTATAGACTTATCAACATTATTAAATTTTGGGCTTCCTTTTTCTGGGTTTTTGGTTGTGGTTGTCCATAAAATGGTGTTGTTGGGTTGTTTTACGAATTTATTATATCCAAAGTCCAAATCTAGAAGCCCGTGTTTCCACATCGCGTAAGCTATGTCTTTTCCTATATAAAGTACAGTTCCATCAGATCTCTTAATAGTGGCGTCAGCATCTTTCATTTCTTTGAATTCTGGTAAGTTTGATAATTTTAACAACCAACATCCTTTTTTGTCTCCTTCTGCTGCCTGATAAATTAGATTCTTTTCCTTTAGCATATCAAAAGATTTTTCCCAAAGTTTTGATTGAATAATGTCAGTCTCTTTATTTAACAGGTCATAATAAATGTTCATCCTCCAACACGTCTTTAATTGTTCCAAAAGGACTTTTCTAGCAATCTCACCTGAGAGATTAGAAATTTCATTGTTCCCTTCTTCAATCTTTTTTGTAATAGTTTTTTTCTTTTCTAAGAGGTTTTTATTTTTTTCATACATTTTATGAACTTTTACGTAAACGATGTCACCACAATATTGGTCGAATTTCATTTTTGTTTCCACGGGAATATCAAGAAACTTGAATCCAATAATAAGATCTGACATTTGATCTCCTGTATCGTCTATATAATTTGCAATAACGACGTCGTTCCCAAAAAATTCTAATAATCTCACTAAAGAATCTCCCAAACAACTGTTTCTTATATGACCTATGTGTAGAGCTTTGTTTGGATTTACACTCGTGTGCTCAACCATTACCTTCTTCTTTTCCATCTTTTCTGGTTTTCCATAATTATCGTTTATACTTCCTAATAATTCCTGAGCAAACTCTTGCCAATTAATATAGAAATTAACATATGGTCCTGCTGCTCTTGTTTCTAGAAAATTTACTTTTACTTTTTTTTCTAGATCTTTGGCTATTCCGTTAGGGTTTTTATTCAATTTTTTTGCTAGGTTAAAACATGGAAAGGCAAAATCCCCATATTTCTCTGGTTCTTCTATTTCTTCGATTTTGACGTCTAGTTCTTTTGCTATTTGTTTTTTGAAAAAACTCCATGGATTAAAAAGCATAATAAAAATTTGTTTGTTGAAATTTAAATTAAGACTATTCTTCGACTGGAGTATAAAAAACTATGGCTGTGTGGGGCTCATCCATAATTATGTTACACCCAATAAAGCCTGAACAAAGAGTAGGCGGGCATTCTTGTTCATCTACCTCCCATCTTATAACCCCACTGCCACCAACCTGCGTGAGTAAAACGCATGCTGTTGTATCAGACTCTATTTCTACTGAGTATGGTGTTGTTTCTGTAACATCAAAAAAGATATCATCTATAGAATAATTAGTAAATACAGCTAATTCTGAGGGGAAGGAGTCTATACTTAAAGTATAATTTATTTTTACTTGTGGAGGTTCTCCACCCTCTTCGCCACCTCCACCGCCCGTTGTTCCAATTCCACCCTCCCCACCACTGCTTCCCATGCCGCCAGGTGTTCCAGTGGTTTGTGTGGTTTCTTCTGGTGTAGTTGGCAGTGTCTCTTGAGTTTCATTTCTTTGCTCCCAAAAAAGTGAGGGTATATTTGTAATTTGAATTGGTTTATCTGTAAAAAATGCGTAATAAGCTATTATTAAAACTAAGACAAAGGAAATTACTAAAACTGGGAAAATCAGCCTTTTTAAACCAATTGCCCTCATAGGAATCTTTCGACTTTTTTTCATGTATTAACTCCAAAAATTTCTTATATGCCATACAACAAATATAATCTATGCATGGACAGACGGCATTTGAATATTTAATGATATTCTCAATTGTATTTATAATTCTTACTATCTTAATAGTTTATTCTCAACAAATCACTCTAAGAAATAGAGAAGAAATGAGAATAACAAATGCCATAACTGCTGTTAACAAAATTGTAGACGCAGCTGATATAGTTTTTACCCAAGGCAGTCCCTCACAGTTGACTGTGTCTATTTACATTCCTGAGGGTGTGGATAGTATACAAATAAACAATAATATATTTTTAATAAAAATTCGTGTTGCTGGTGAAATCACTGATATTTTTGCGATTTCAAAAACAAATTTACAAGGTTCTATATCAACAGACCCTGGAACAAAAAAGGTAAAAGTAATAGCAGAGGAAAATTATGTTAACATCACAGAAGGGTGAGGTTGCAGTAGAGCTCTTGGTATTTGTTGGGATAATGCTTATGATCTTAGTTTTTTTCATCGCCCTAATAGGGACAAGAATAATAGAAACAAATGAATCTAGACTTTTAACAAAGGCAAGAAATATTGTTGATACAATTTCTAATGAAATTAACATAGCCTCAAGAATAGAGGGTTATTACAGGGAATTTTATCTTCCTGAAAGAATAGATGGTGATACTTATTCTATTATAATACACGAGGAACTGAGAACAGTAGAAATTTTATGGGACGGAAAGAATATGTTATCTAGCTTTGCAACAGGAAATATCACGGGGAGTGTAAAGGCAGGCAAAAATACAATTAAAAATGAAGGGGGAGTGATAAAGTTTGAAAGCTGAATTGTTTTCTGCAGATTTTTTTACAAGCGTTCTAATTTTTTCTCTAATAATCTTAATGCTGAATATGTTTTATGTAGATCTTCAAAGAGACGTTTATGAGTACAATAAAAGAAACAATATGCAAACTAGGGCAATGAATATAGCAAGCCTTTTGGCAACAACAAGCGGTGAGCCGAGGGTGTGGAATTCAACTAATGTAAGAGTTGTAGGTCTCAATGATGCTGGATTTTTTAATTTAACAAAATTTGAAGAATTGAAAAAAATTAATTATCAAAAAGCGAAAATAATTCTTGGAAGTGGTGGTTTTGAAGTTTACATCGCATTAAAAAATAGTACAGGAAGTATTTTAGAGGATGGTGGTGTGCAATATTCTTTTGGAAACCCCTTAACAAATGTTGAACAGTCATTTGTCTCAAAGAGGCTTGGCCTATCTGAGGTTGGGGGAGAAAACATAAAAACTATAATGGAGGTTGTAATTTGGGAATAAAGGGTATTATTTTTACTTTAGATTCCTTAGTAGCTTTCGGTATATTAGTTGTTACAGTATCAATTTTCATATATTTTAGTGCAGGCTCATTTTCTCCGTTTTTAGGAGCTCAACAATTACACGCAATATCAGAAGATGTTTTAACTATTCTTTCTGAATCTAAATTAGAGGATGTTGTATCACAGAACCTACTTAATCAATATCTGTCAAGTGGTACTCTAAACCAAGAAGATTTGAAAAAAATAACAATAGATGTAATAGGTGCCTTGTGGGTGGCTGATAAAAAAGAAGAGGTCGGAAATATAACAAATGATATTTTAGAAGATTTTTTACCAAAAAATATGGGATATGAAATTTTGATGGATGAGGAAGTTATTTATAATTCTTCTGATACTACAAGACCAAACTACGAGGAATTAATGATAGAAATTTCATCAGGCAGGATAGCTTCAGGTTATGAAAAGTATAAACCAACAAGCGGTTATGTTGCTAGGGCTTTAGCAGTTACTGTAAGAAAGAATACCAGTCTTGTATTCATGGGTGATGTTATATCGAGTAGTGTTAGTAAAGAGGGCGGTGGGAATAATCTAAATGAAGTGAATATAAGTTATGAGTTTGATCTTCCTCAAGATGCCACAATACTTGATGCATATTGGTTTATAGAATCTGCTTGGGCTAACAATAAATTTAAAGCATATCTTAATGGACAATATATTCCAGGAAGCGATGGTAGAACCAACGTACTCTTAGAAGATTTAGAAGGATACATACAACCTGGACATAACATAGGGAATGTTATTTGGAGGTGGGGCGGTGGGGTACAAGAAACTGGTGGAGATGATGGGGCAACACACATTGTTGTAATATATAATACAACATTACTGTCAACATTAGAAAATTTTAAGAAAATAAACTTTCAAACTGTTATTTCAAATTGTTCTATAAATTATAAAAAACCTGTTTTCATTCCAGGAGATATACAAAATCTATACGTTCGTATGAATTTCACAAATGAAACACAAATTGACAATGTGACTTTAAAATTTATGTGGCAAGGTGATACAACAACTATAGGTTCAAAGGCCCCAAACAATGGTGTAGTAGAATGGGATGATACAGAAATTAGAAATGTATTAAATTCTATAGGAATTTCTTACGATGTTTTAAGTTCCAGGTATTTTTGGTTTATTGCTAATATTGATAATTTTCAACAAGTTGAGGAAAGAGGTTATGAAAGAAGAATTGATGGAAATTATTCTTACATTGCTGTTAATTACACAGAAAACCCGATAATTTACAATTTCATAGACATTTCCAGAACCATAGAAAATTATAATTATTCTGATCCTGATGTGTGGGGTTTTTATAAATATGTTAAATGGAATTTTAACTTAACTAACAAGATTCCTTTGATGGCAAGATGGCAATTCCCATGGCTTTATTATGAAGGTTCGGATCCCATCCAACTGGCTAGAGCAAATGATATTGTTCTTTATAACCATGATCCAGGAGACCCTTCAAGCGATCCGTTAATAATAGAATTTGCCAGATTTGGTTATGATACAAGCACAGATGGAGTTTTAATTGATAACGATAACAAATTTGAACTAAATTTCTCAAATGGATATGCTGTTAATCCAACAAACTCTCTAGGTGAAGTGACATTTCTCATACCAGCCTCTGTAGGCTATGGGGACGTTTTTGAAAATGAGACCAATGCTACAGATGATGCCATACAAAGGTTGGAAGATTTATTAGGAGAAGACGTATCAGCTGTTGATATTAATGTTGACTCTATTAGTGTTGCTGGTATTCCTTTTATGTGGGGACCAGCAAACATAAGAGTAGGGGTTTGGGTATAAATATGAAGGGTATATTTTATAGCATAATAGTAGCACTTTTTTTAATACCATTCCTTGCTCTAATGATTTTTTATTCACAAACAGAAGTACAAAACATTGACGTTAATATAAGAGCAGAGGAAATGAAGTATTTTGCTGAAAGTATCGAAGATGATTTGGTAAGATTTTTGGATATAAATGGTAAAAGGGCTTTGATATCTGCTGTTTCAAAGGTCGTAGTTAATGGAACAGGTCTAGACGATGCACAACTAAGATTAGCTGAAATGATAAAAAATGGTACTCTATATGGCGAACCTGCCCCATTAGTTGACACCAGTAACTTAAACGTATGGAAACAAAGTATAGATAATATAGCAACAAAATCTGGATTTAACATAGAATTCGAAGATGTTTATACCAACATAAATCATAGTGATAGTTTTCATGTTCTTTTTGATATAGTGATTCTGATGAATATTTCAGACTTAAATGAAAAAATGGGAATTATAAGAAATATATCTGGTATCGTGGCTGTTTCCATAGAAAATATAGAAGATCCAATTTTCCCTCTAAAAACATATGGTCGTGTGGTAAGATTGATAAGAGTTTCTAATGTTAGTAGAAAGACAGAATATTTAGTTGAAGGTTTGAATGCTTCTGGCTACATTAGTGGATATGCTATTTTAATAAACTCATCAGATTTGACAACAGGGTATCCAAATTTTATACTGGTTACTGATAGCGTGGCAGGAAAAGAAGGCATAGCCTCTGTTTTTAAGGGCGTTGTATCTGAGAGCGATGTTATAATTCCTCCGGAAATATGGGGAAAATCTGTAACAGGAGCTACTGATGCCATGCAGAAGATAAAAAACAATACCAAAATATATTTAGATCAAAATACGAAGAAGGTTTGGGATTTGAGTAACTTAACCACAGACATAAGTTTTGGTTATTATCACAGCGGTTATTACCATAACTCAAGTGATGGTGCAAGCTTTTTAGACAGATTAGAAGGTAAAACCACTCTGTCTCCAAAATATAAATACGGATTAGAGACCTTTGTCAATTTACCGGAATTAACAGCATCAGGTATAGTGGTGGATGTTGGAGCTAGTTGCATAGATCATCAATATTGGGGAAATGTCACGGGGGGCAGAGTTAGAAATAGTAATTATAATTCTGTATTTGACTGGTTTAAAATGGATAAAAGATACGCAACTATTTATGGTATAGATGAACTAATTTAAAATAGGATTTTATATGAAAAAATATAAAGAAATTTTAATAAAAACACCTGTTGACAAACTCGTAGAAATGGTAAAAAGGAAGGGAAAAATATCTTTGGGCGATGCTGTTAAGATTCTAGGTATCGAAGAAAAACAAGTAGAAGAGTGGGTAAGAATTCTAGAAGAAAATGGTATTGTTGAATTAAAATATCCTGCACTTGGAGAGCCTCAAATAGTACTTAAAGGTGTTTCAGAGAAAAAAATAGCTAAAAAGGGAGAAAAAATAGAAAAGCAGAAAGAAAAAATTGAAGAGGAAACCGAAAGGTTTGAAGAAAAGGCTACTAAAGTTGAGAAAAGAATTGAAATATCAGATAAAGAATTTCTAATATTAGAAAAGGAATTGAAGAAGAAGCTTGAAAGTCTTGAAAAGGATATGAAAAAGATGAGAGAATATGATACTGAAAAAGAAAAAATTGTAGGGGAAACAAAAGAATTAGAAAGGGTGGGTGAAGAGTTTACAAAAGAATTTGAAGAAGCCGAGTCTTCATTTGAAGAAATGGATCAAAAAATTAAAGAACAATTGAAAAAGATAGAGGGACATGAAAATGAAATAAAGAATTTAGAAGAAATGAAGAAAAGATTAGAGGATGAAATAAAATTTCTGGAAAAAGAAATGAAAATATTTAAGGCATTAGCAAAAAGTCCTGTTAAACTTCCTGTACTCAGTAAAATTAAAAGATTATTCGAGCATCATAAGAAAAAATCAAAGAATATTAAAACTAAAAAGAAGGAAGTTCATCGTAAGATTCTAAATACAGAAGAGATGTTAAAAAAGAAGAAAAATAAATTAAAACCCAAAGAAAAAAATAAAAGTTAGAAAATTTAGGTGAAATATGGAAATAATGGCTAGTTATTCTATTTTGGCAGAGAATGTACCTGGAAAAGTTACTATATTAAGAAAACCAGAAGAATACACTCCTATTTATGATATAAAGTTCCCAGCAATAGAGATAGCAACTAAAGTTGTTTTAGATTCTATTAAAGAAAAATTAATAGAGGTAGTGAGAATAGAAATCACTGAAATTCTAGATCCCAAAGCCATGGAAGGTATGAAGAAAAGGTTTTTAGACGCTGCATATAATGCAATATCCAAAGTTTTACCGAAAATAACTGAAGATGAAAAAAATATTTTGGCTGGTTATCTTGTCCACGAAATGCTTGGTCTCGGAAAATTAGAAGTTGTATTAAATGATGACAACCTAGAAGAAATAGTTATTAATAATGCCTCAGAACCTATTTGGGTATTTCACAAACAGTTTGGATGGCTAAAGACAAATATCATGATTCCCTCGGAAGAACAAATATATAATTATGCTAGTTTGATTGGAAGAAAAATTGGTAGGCAAATCACTAACTTGAACCCCCTTATGGATGCTCACCTAATAACAGGAGACAGAGTTAATGCAACATTATTTCCAATATCAACCAAAGGAAATACAATAACGATAAGAAAATTCAGGAGAGAACCTTGGACCATTATTCATTTTATTGATCCAAAAATGAAAACAATATCAAAGGAGATAGCTGCTCTACTTTGGTTGTGTATACAGTATGAATTAAACATTCTTGTTGCTGGAGGTACGGCCTCAGGAAAAACTAGTGTATTAAATGCGCTCATGCCATTCATACCTCCAAACCATAGAATAATATCAATAGAGGATACTCGAGAATTAAGACTTCCTGATTTCTTACACTGGATACCATTAACAACAAGAGAACCAAACCCTGAAGGTAAGGGTGAAGTTACAATGCTAGACCTCTTAGTAAATTCATTGAGAATGAGGCCAGACAGGGTAGTTGTGGGTGAGATAAGAAGACAAAGAGAGGCAGAAGTTCTATTTGAAGCCATGCACACAGGCCATAGTGTTTATGCAACATTACATGCAGATAGGTCTGAACAGGTTGTGAGAAGGTTAATCAACCCCCCAATAAATCTGCCTGAAACTCTGTTAGAGGCCTTGCATTTAGTTGTCACACAATTCAGACACAGAAGGCTAGGTATAAGAAGAACTTTAGAAATAGCAGAGCTAATACCAGGGGAGAGTGGAAGAGCATCAGCCAGATTAGAAATTTTATATAGATGGGACCCCAGAACAGATGAAATTAAAAAAATAAAAAACAGCATTCGTTTGATAAACGAAATAAGACTGCATACAGGAATGACTGAAGAAGAAATGGATAAAAACATTAAAGAGAAGGAAATAATACTGCAATGGATGTTAGATAAAAATATAAAAACTGTTAATACTGTTGGAAAAGTCGTTGCTGAGTATTATCATGATAGAGAAAAGGTGTTAAAAATTGCTAGAAAGAGTGGTAATGCCGGAGAGATTCTAACAAAAGATTTGATACAAGAACTTAAAACAGCTGTTTAGTATGATGATACCATTTGTTCCACTCCCGATGAGAAAAGCCTTAAAGGAGGCAAAGGTCTTTGAAAAATTTGGTAATTTAATTGCCAAATCTAATCCCTCTCTAAAACTGGATCTTTATCAATCAGAAATCAAACTATATCCCAAGGAATATGCATCAGTTGTTGCGATGACTTCAATTTTTTATTTCTTTGTTCTATTTCCTATTGTCTTTTTAGTTGGCCTACTCGTTGGAAAAATGGATATCGTGCTTCCTCTTTCCATAGGAACAATTTTTTCTATTTTTGTATTTTTCTATTTGTTGAAATATCCAAAATTGGTAGCAATAAAGAGAATGAAAAGACTAGAGAGGGATTTGCTGCACTCTTTACAACACATCTTAATAGAAATAAAATCTGGCATTCCTCTTTTTGAGTCTTTGGTCAGTGTGAGTAAAGGTTATGGGGAAATAAGTGATGAGTTTAAAACAGTTGTAAGAGAGATAAATGCTGGTGTTTCAGAAATAAATGCACTTCAGAGGGCTTCGCTAAGAAACCCCTCTCTCCATTTTAGAAGATCTTTATGGCAAATAACAAATGCTATGAAAGCAGGCAGTGATATTGCATCAGCTTTAGAATCTATAGTTAAGAATTTGACAGCAGAGCAATTAATAGCCATAAGAAAGTATGGACAGGAATTGAGTCCTTATACATTAATGTATATGCTCATTGCTGTTATCATGCCAACGTTGGGAATTACGTTCATGATCATATTGTCTTCATTTGCTGGAGTAAGCATACCAGATTTCATTTTTCCTCTTATTTTGATATTCCTGTGTATATTTCAATTCTTTTATATGGGTGTCATAAAAACAAAAAGGCCTTTGATGGTTTGATTAAATGAAAAAAATTGATTTTAGAGTATTAAAGAAAAAACTGATTTACTTTACACCACGTAAGTACAAAGAGGTTATGAGGAAACAAATAATATATGCTGGACTTAAACAAGAATTTGTCACTAGATTTATATCATTTTCCATTTTATTTTCTGTATCTGTTGGTGTAATAATTACATTTGATCTTTGGCTTTTAGGATTAGGTACCTTAGCCTTCTTAGTTGGAATAGGGTGTGGTATACTATCCTTCATAATTTTACAAACTTCTGTTATTTTTATAGCAGACTCTAGAGCTGAAGAAATAGAAAAGATTTTGCCCGATGCTCTACAACTCATGGGAGCAAATATTAGAGCAGGCATGACAATTGATAGGGCAATATGGCTTTCTGCAAGACCAGAATTTGGAGTTTTCGAAGATGAGATAAAAAGGGTGGGAGCAAAAACAGTGGCTGGAAAGCCTATTGAAAAAGCGTTAATGGAAATGACAAAAAGAATAAAATCTGATATTCTAGAAAAAACAGTAAAACTAATAATAGAGGGTATAGCTGCTGGAGGAGAAATAGCAAATCTTATGGAAGAGATAGCAAACAACATAAGAGTCACTAGATCATTGAAGAAAGAAATAAAATCCTCTGTGGTAACTTATTCTATTTTCATACTCTTTGCAGCTGTTATAGGAGCTCCAGCACTCTTTTCTATAGGTCTTTTCTTTGTTGAGACTATGACAAAACTTTGGACACCTGAAGTTTTGGGGGGGGTTGAAGCAGGAAGCGGCTTTGCAGGAGGTGGCTTCTTTTCAAAGGCAACCGGACCTCAGGTAACTCCTACTCAATTATTTTGGTTTGCAATAGCATCATTAATGGTAATGACATTCTTTGGGTCACTCATCATAGGTTTAATACAGTCAGGTAAAGAAAAAATTGGGTTAAAATTTATCCCTTTACTAATGTCTGGAGCAATTATAGTGTTTTTTGTTGTTCATTTTGTTATAAGTTTGATTTTTGGCGGTTTCTTTTTGATGTAAAGAAAACTTTAAGTATGAGGTTTACAAAATAAAAGTATCAAAATGGAGGTGTATTAATGAAGGGCCAAACAGCAATAGAGTATCTCATGACATATGGGTGGGCAATTCTGATTATATTGATAGTAGCAGGCGTTTTGGCATATTATGGAATATTTGCACCCGCAGGATTCTTAGGTCCGACTGCAAGAGGGTTCGGAACAGTAGCCGTATTGAGTCCCTGGAATTATGATGAAACTGGAGCCTTAACAGTAATTGTTGAAAATAGGGCTGGACAAGACATAACTATTAGTAGTCTTATAGTTGATGGAACTGATTATGATTTAACAGATGTGGCTGTAAATGCAGGTGATACAGTAACCCTAGGTCCAACAACAGTAACTGACCCAGGAGACAGTGGAGAAGCTTATTCCATAACACTTAGCATAAACTATACAATCGGTACAGCTATATTTAGGAGTACAGGCACTCTGAGTGGTACTGTAAGCTGATTTATGTTTTAATAATTTTTATTATTTTCTTTTTTTCTATTCTTTTTTTTATTTTTGTATACCTCTTTCTTCCAAGGCCAGAATTTCTCGAACATTCTGTAAAATATACTATACCACGTTCCTTCTGGCCAATCTCCAGATATCTTATAGCTTTTTTCTTGAAGATCTTCATCTCTGTTGTAAGCACTCTTTGCTTCAGTCAATAATCTGTTATTACTATAGTCATCAACCTTAACCCCAAATTTCTCTAACTTTACTTCTCCAGTTTCATGGTTTATTATCATTTTTGACTTGACTTTTGCTTGATACATCCTATCTCCTCCTCTGTAACTCGAAAGTGTAACGATTGGCATTGTCAACCAAATCTGGTAAACGTTCTGATAAACCTCTGGCTATTGGAAGATCATTCGATTTTGCAGAACCTCTCCCGTGTATGGCTGAGAAGTATTTGTTGTTCGTGCATATCGAACTAACACTTATTTTGCCATAATATTCTGTCATTTCAACCACCCCTTTGATCTTGCATGTATCTCATAAACTATCTGGTTTCCATGATCAACACAGCTTGCTAATCCTTCTGCAAGACTTCTTGCTGTACTCAAATCATTGGACCTGACAGAACCTCTTCCTTCTATTTTGCTATAATTTTTCCCAGAGGTTGCAGTGCTCTTGTTATGAATTTTTCCATAATACGCTGTCATGGCATCACCCTACTTTTTGTCATTTCAGCTTCAGATTTAACCCTACTTCTATCCATCCCAGTAACCTTCAGTTTTCTTTCAAGGGTTGTGTAATTGTCATTTCCGTAAACCCTTCTAGTAAACTCACTCCTTACATAATAAGGGGATTTTTTGTTCACCATAGAATCACCAAACAGAGAAGTAACCTGTTTTTCTGCCGTATTTTTTCTTGAATTCTCTGTCAAACGCATCATGCACTTGATAGGAATTCCTTGCCTCAATTTTGTCTATACCGAAAACTTTCATTGCAGCTTTCAATGATCTGTCACTCTGAATATGGGGATGGTCGGCAACTGAGTCTTTATGGTCTGTCTCAACAATAAACTTGTTTCCCTTTCTTTCTATTTTTATAGTCATTTTATCACCTCAGTAGTTTTTTAAAAGAAGGTCGATTTTTTCTAAAGTTGAAAAAACATTATTCAAGTTGACAGGAACGATTGGAACCTGAAAGTTTTGTTTTTGCATTTGTTTTTCTAACTCTTCTATGAAAATTCCTCTTTTGAAATCAACTTTTTTTCCATTGTTTATTTTATGAACTGCACAAGTTGGAGAAAATTCTATACCAAAAATACCAAGGATATTGTAATCGGAATCCAAGTATTTCTTTATTTCCTTTGAAACGACAAGAGAAAGCCCTTGACAATGTTCCTTGTAATTCTTTGTTTTGTATACCTTGCCTGAATATTTCTTTAATTTACCATTGAATTCTATTTCTGGACATGGTAATTGAACGATTCCTACCCCAGAATCCAAAAATAAATGTATTAAGTCCTTAACCTTTTCATTAGACTTCTTCCCTAAATTGGATCTTATACTCTGGTTTAATAAGCAGTGAGGTACAAAAACTACTCTGTTACTTTCATCCATGTTTCAGATATAGAAAAGAATACAACATATAGAATTCTCACCACTTTTAGTGGTGATTCTATAAATTAAACTTTTATTAAACAATCCATAAATTTATTATATGATTCATAGGGAAACCATAAAGGCTAGAATAAAATCTAATGAAATTATTAACATAACTGGAAAAGTTGAAGAGGTAGTAAGAAAATCCAAAATAGAAAATGGCTTTTGTAACATATTTGCGGTTGGCTCTACATCAGGAATAATAATAAATGAAGACGAACCCATGCTCTTAGAAGATTTTAGAAAGAGTTTAGATGTCATTACAGATTCTAAGAAAATTTACCAGCACACTGAAAATGCTTTTTCTCATCTAAGATCAATTTACATAGGAAATGATAGAACTGTTCCTATAGAAAATGGGAAGCTTTTATTAGGAACTTGGCAAGAAATAATGGTTGTTAACTTTGATACAGCAGACAGGGAAAGAGAAGTTGTTGTAACTGTCATGGGAGAATAATTTAAAAGTTTTCTAACATAAGAAGTGTTAGCATGGTAAATATATACATAGAATCTTATGGTTGTTCTGCAAGTCAAAATGAAGCAGAAATAATGGCTGGTCTGTTACAACAGGCCGGATTTGAAATTATTAGAAATGAGGAATATGCAGGCCTAATAATAGTCGTAACTTGTTATGTAAAGACTCCAACTGAGCAGAGGATATTATATAGATTAAATGAAATCAAGAAAAAGTATCCTGATAAAAGATTGATAGTTGCTGGATGCATGCCAGAAGGCCTATATTATAAGCTTCTGGAGATGGTCCCTGATGCCAGCATGGTTAGCACGCATCACGTTACAAAGATTGTCCAGGCTGTTAAAAAGACACTAAAGGGAAAAAGAGTTGAATATTTGGGGAAATCAGAAGAAGTGAAGTTATGCTTGCCAAAAATAAGAAAGAACTCTTTAATTGGTATTGTCCCTATTTCTGAGGGTTGTAATTCATATTGCAATTACTGCTGTGTCAGATTTGCCAAAGGAAAATTATTTTCTTATCCTAAAGAAAAGATTCTAGAAGAGGTTTCTAACTCTGTTAAAAATGGGTGTAAAGAGGTCTGGATCACATCACAAGACAACGCCTCTTATGGTTTAGATGAAAATGGAGCTAAATTACCAGAATTGGTTAATGAAATAACGAAAATTCCTGGAAATTTCTGGGTTAGAATAGGTATGATGAATCCTAAGAATGTTTTAACGATCCTCCCACAATTGATTCCCGCTTACAAAAATAGTAAAATTTACAAATTTTTGCACCTTCCTGTTCAGTCTGGAGATAATGAGGTCTTGAAAAATATGAACAGGGAGTATAAAGTAGAAGATTTTGAGAAAATTGTTAAAAACTTTAGGGAAAACTTTAGAATTCAGCTTTGGACTGACATAATTGTTGGGTTTCCTGGAGAAACAGAAGAACAATTCAAAAATACTATTGATTTAATTAAAAGAATAAGACCTGACTGGGTTAATATCTCTAAATTCGGGGCAAGGCCAAACACGCCTGCCTCTAAAATGAAGCAATTAGACACAAAAATATTAAATAAAAGGAGCTTGATTCTTTCAGAACTTGTGAGAAAGGTTTCTTTGGAAGAGAACGAGAAATGGGTTGGATGGAAAGGGAGAATTTTAATTTCCAAAAGGGGAAATAAGCCAGAACAGTGGTTTGGAAGAAATTTTGCTTATAAGCCTGTTTTATTATCTAATAAAGACAAAATTTTAGGGAAAGTAATAGAAGCTAAAGTATCAAGAGCTAGATTTTCTCATCTTTTTGCAGAACCCTTCTAAGGTAAACTTTATATTTAAGGACGTTCATTTTTAGAAAAGGTGAAAATATGGCATATTGGAAGAAACTTTTGATAGGAGCATTAATTTATCTAATACTAGGAGTTATACTAGTTTACGTTATTCCAGCAGCTTTTGTAATATATGTAGCAGCAATAGCAGCAATAATTGCAGGGATTTACATGGGCAGGGGCACTACATCAATGAAAGGCGCTATTCATGGACTTTTGGCTGGTCTACTTGGTGGTGTAATAGCAGGTTTAATAGGTGGTTTTGTACCAGGCATTGGAGTTCCATTGGGAGGTTGGCTGAACAGTTTAGTAGTGGGTGTCTTAGAGCCTGCACTTCAAAATCCTTGGTATGCACTTCCATCAATGTCTTTAGTTGGCATTGTGTTCGGAGCTGTCGGTGGATTCCTAGGCGCAAAGATGAGAAGATAGAGACAAAAAGACATAATGTACCTATTAGAAAAGGTTAAATGTTTATTTAGTTTTTTTTATGTTACTTTTTATTTTGAAACTTCTCTTTTAATTAGATAAAAAATTCTCAAAAACCACTCAAGAAGAATAGAAAATATCAAAATCCTTAAAATTTCTGACCAAAAGATTGTCACATCTGATAGTCTTTGTATTGTGATTTCTACTGAAAAGAAGTTTGGGTCTGTTAACAAAATTGCTAAAAATGCGAATGGTATCAATTTTGCTAAATCAACAGATAATTCTTCTTTATAGTAAGCAGCAACTCTTATTGAAGAGACAATAACTGCAGAAGTTAAAATTATATGAGTGACGGCAATCTCCTCTGAGAGGATTAATAGAAACAATGATAATATTGAAAACCATAAAAAGATGTATATTGGAAAAATAAACCCATATTTTAGGATATAAATAAAACTACTCCATACCTTTCCTAGTGTCTTGTGTTTAGCTGTAGGAAGATTGTATTTTTCTAAGTCTATTTTAAAAATGTCTCTTTTAGACAAAGTTCTATAAAAGTGCCAAACAAAAAAGGCATAGACAAATAACCCGATAGTAAAAATAATTAATTGTAGATATATTTCTCCAACAATTCCAGAAATTTGATTATAGAAGTACAAATAACTCTCTTGTATCAATCCTATCAAATCAACCATAACTATCTCTCTTATAAATTTACTTTAACTCCTCCTTTAATACTTTTGCAACTGTTTTACCTGATATGCGACCCCTGACCTCTTTCATTACCTCTCCCATTAAAGCTGATATCTTCTCTTCTTTGACAAGAGCAGGATGTTTTTTCAATGTTTTTCTTACAATTTCTCTTAGCTGTTTTTCACTTAGAGCTTCTAAACCACTTCTTTCTATGGCATCCTTTATAGAAGTTTTTTCCTTTGAAATAATTTCTAGAATATTTGGAATTGCTTCTTTAGATATTAATTTTTTATGAACCGATGAAAACAAATTCTCAAAATGTTCTTCTTCCAAAAATTCTGTATCAAATCCCTGACGTCTTAAGTCTTTTATAATCGAAGTAAACGTGTTTGCAACAAGAACAGGATCGTATTCTTTGGAAAATTTCTCAAACAAATCCAAATATTCGCTCTTTATAATTTGGTCAATCATTTCCTTTGGTAAAATCTTTGAAAACCTCTTTGATTTTTGCTCCCATGTCTCAGGAACATTTATTTTAGAGAGCATTTTTTTATCAATAACAACTGTTTTTAAGTCTGTTTCAGGATAAAGCCTCTCACCCCCTGGCAAAGGCCTTGTATATTCAGTTGTCCCATCCTCTTTAGCAACTCTTGTCTCTTCTTTTGGTTTCTTTCCTTTTGCTATAATATTTTGTTGCCTTTTTATCTCATTTTCTATTATTTCAGACAGAATATCCAATTCTTGGACACCCTTTATCTCAACTCTCGCTCCTCCTTTTATAGAAACATTGACATCTTGCCTTGTCACACCAATACCTCTCTGACTTTTACCAGTTGACCTTATTATCATTCCTAATTTTTCAGCTACTTCTCTTGCATGCACAGGGTCTTTTATGTCAGTAGCAGTTCCAATCTCTATTAATGGTATACCTAATCTATCCAAACGATACGTTATCTCATCTTCCTCCTGTTTAACAATTCCAGCAGATTCTTCCTCCAAAGAGATGTTGGTTATTCCAACATTTCCTCTAGAGGTTTTCAAAACACCACTCACACCAACAACAGCTGTTCTCTGAAAAGAACAAACATTGGAACCATCTATAACAATTTTTCTCATAATATGAATTTCATCTGGTATTTCTACCTTCAAAAGCTTTGCAACTTGAAGGGCAGCCTCCAATGCCTCTTTGTTTATAGACAATGGAGGTTCTTCGTCTATGCAAATTAAACAGGTTTCATCAGGAAAACATTGATAAAAAAATGTTCTGTCTCTTAAATATTCGTACATTGCAGCAACATCCACTTGTCCCATTTCACCTGCCACTGCTCTCAGTTTTCTTTTTATGATTGCTATTGGTTTTGATTCAGAAAACCTTGGCTTACAATTACAAAATAATTTAGTTTTAGTGTTCAATCGATTATGAATTTCTATTCCACACCTGAATCCTATTTTTTGATAGTCCATATCACCACTTCTCAAAGCTCATTATTTCATTTAATTTTTTTCTTCCTCTTGGCTCAGGTTTCTCATTAGGATAACCTAAAACAATAACATAGGGGACTGTAAAATCTTTTGGTATGCCAAGTATCCTCTTTATTTTTTCCTTATCAACCCATCCCACAAAGCATGTGCCCAGACCAAGCTCTGTCGCTCTTAAAACAAGAAATGCACTTGCAAGCGACAAATTTATTAAAGATTCTCCTTCATGCTCTTTTATTGAATATTCTTTTTCTGTACAACATACAATAACAACCGGTGCTTGATACATTTCTTTTTGACCAAAAACACCATCTTTCTTAAATTTGAGCAAACTTTCTTTGTTTTTAACAACTAAAAAATGCCAAGGTTGTAGATTTTGTGCTGAGGGAGCCCTTCTTGCAGCGTCAATTATTTCTTTAATTATCCTATCAGGAACTTCTTTTTCTTTAAATCTTCTTATTGATTTTCTTTTTTCTATTGCTTTTTTAACATCCATCCCTACACCAAGAAAGTCTCTATCTCACTTCTCTTTGTGATTTCCCCTGCAATATTTGTTAACATCATTTCCCTTACTTTCCTCAAGTTTCTGGTATGCCCAAGAACCCATCCTAATTTAACATAAGCAACCTCAGGAAGCATATCTTCTGCAGGTAGAGCTCCTGCTTCATGAAATAAAATCCTAAGATTTGTGTAAACATCAGTGTTTATTCTTCCATAAATTGTTTGGGGTGCAATGACAACTGGTATTCCATCTCTTGTTAACTTTTTAATGGTTTTTATCCATGATTTCTCAGCAAGAGTTGGAACATGACCCATTCCTGTTCCCTCTATTACAAATCCCTTATAACCCTTCTTGACTAGAAACTCTAATACCCCTGGCTCACTTCCAGGATAAGCCTTTAACAAAGCCACTCTAGGTTCAAATTTTATATCAGCTCTTACCTTTTTGGTATCGTCTCTCTTTTTATGGTTTTTATTTAAAACATCAATCTTCCCATCAGGCTGAACTTTCAACAGAGGTGGTTCATTTATGCTCCTAAAAGCGTCCCTTCTTGTTGAGTGCATTTTTCTAACTTTGGTTCCTCTTATGAAATAGCAGAAATGATCATCAGTAGAGCCATGCATGCAAGTTCCTACCTCCCCAATATTATACGTAGCAACATGTGCAGCACAAATAAGATTCATTGAAGCATCGCTACTACCCCTATCTGAAGATCTTTGAGAACCAACAAGAACAACTGGTTTATGCAAATTTTTTAACATAAATGATAAAGCAGCAGAAGTATAATGTAGAGTATCGGTTCCATGAGTTATTATAACACCTTTATTTTTATTCATCTGTTTTGCAACTTCCCTTGCTAATTTCTGCCAATCTTTATGATTTATATCCTCAGACATTTTTCTAAAGGGTGTTAAAACATCTTTAATGTTAATTATACCCTTTAATTCAGGAACATTTGTCAAAAGTTCTTCTGGTTTTTCTAATGCGCTAACTCCTCCAGTTTTGTAATCTACCCTAGAAATTATTGTTCCTCCAGTTGAAATTAAACCAATTCTTGGTTTTTTCGCATCAAATTTTAATTTTTTGGATATTTCCTTTCCAAATTCAAATTCTATTTCTTCTTTTATTTTCTTTGGCTTCTTCTTTCTCATTTTTTTAACCCTCATTCCTTTCTCATATCTTATTCCTATATTATACCCATTATCAAGCTTCAAAACTATACAGCCTTTATCTCCCAATTCAGGCCTTGGCATCAAGAACCCTTCATAAATCTGTTTTCCTTTTTTAACAGAAATTCTGTCTCCAATCTTAATATTTTTGAGAATTCTTTGAATTCGCTTAGAATAATTTTCTAACATACAATAAAATTATGAAAGATTGTATTTATAATATTATTTTAGAGGAGTAATCTTTATCCCCCTATCCTTCTTTTCTACAAGTGTTTTAAACTTGCAACTGGGACAAGTTATCCATCTAACATATTTTCCCTCGATTATTAATGCTTCCTCCCCACACTTAGGACATTTTACCTTGCCCTCATCTTCTTTTGGGGGTGGTGAAATTTGTTTTAAAGCCATATTTAATCAAACCTACCTCTTTTTATTTCTACAGAAATATCTTCATGAAGATCTGGGAATTTTCTAGAAAATTCATCCAAATCTAGTATCATTTGGGGTTTATTGATGAAACAAACCTGATCAGTTTCAGAGCCTGATTCATATTTGCCGTCTACACCGTATCTCTTTGCCTTATTTAAGGTTAATTTGCAGAATGGATAGCTCAGTCTAAATAGTTTATCTAATGATACACTTTGTAATTTTCCAACAACCAAAGACGTGTTTAAATCAACAATAATAACTTGATTTAAGAGCTTGTTTGCCTTTTCTCTGCTCCTCTCTATGTTTGTATACCATCCTTCTGGCAAGCTCCCATCTTTAGAAAACTTCATAATAATATTTTGTAAGATAAATATTTATAATTCTTAACTGATGTGAATCTCTAGAACATCCCCATCCTTTAGTTTATAATCCAAACCAACCCTTTGTCCAGAATATTTCGAAGAACCCCAAACTCTGGCAAACCTGAAATATTTAAAGAAGTCCTTATGAACTTTCTTAACAGCATCTTCAACTGTGGAGCCTTTTTTGAGAACTAGCGGTTTTTCTACAGCTTTTTTTCCTGGTTCTTTACAATATACTCTTATCATTTCTAGAATTTTCCAAACAGACTCTTTTGCTTTTTCAATGTTCTGATTTCTATCTATCTCAATGACGGGTTTCCTAATTCTAAAATCTTGAAGAATTTCTTTTAATTCTCTCTTTTCATTCTCATTTCTGTATATCAGTATAATGCCATCTGATGATTGTACTATACTCATGAAAGACGGTCTAAAAGTTGATGGTATTTCTATCAATTGAATCTTAACACCCTCATAATCCATTGTCCCAACTTCAGGTTTTTTAGTTGTGTACGGAACTTCTGATATTCTAGGGTTTGCATTGGTTATTCTAGATAAAAAAGTTGATTTTCCAGACTGAGTGAGACCCAATATACAAACTTGCGCGCTTCCTTTCTTGGGAATTGATATTGTTTTTCTAGAAGCTTTGGCTTGTTTTTGCTTTTTTAATTTTGATAACTTCTGTTTTAACATTGCCTGCATATTTTCGGTTCCTTTATGTTTAGGGATTTTAGAAAGCATTTCCTCTAGAGCTGCAATTTTTTCTTCTCTTGTCTTAGCATTTCTGTATTTTTCCTCAGCCTTTACATATTCAACAGTCACATTTGCAGGCATAATTAGAATTTATCCTTAATTTTTAAATCAATAATATTCAGTTCTATATTCCTCGTGTTCAGGTCTAAAGTAAACTTCTTCAACCTCTTCCTTTTCTCCTTTCTTTTTACGTTTTTTCTTTGCTCTTTTACCGTATTTAATCACTGTTATAACAATTATTGCAAAAACAATTGCAAAAGCAAAATACCAAATGACAAAACTGTAATCTGGAATCTCTGCAAACAAACTGTTTACCATTGGTATCAGTCTTTCTAATTTCATTGAAGCTTCTTCGTATTTAGCTTTAGCAGAAACATAATCTTCACTTTTGTAATCCACTTGAGCACCCCTAAAACTATTCCTTATTTCCTCCAATAAATCTGAAGCCTCTGTGACATTGATTAAGTTCTTTTTTAACTCAGTGATGTTTTTCTCTAAATCATCCAATAAAGAAGACTTAATTGAAATTTCGGATAAAATATCCCCAATAATTTCCAAATCAACAGAAACCTGAGCTTCACCGACCTGGCTTAAGAAATCTATTGTTCCTCTGTATCTGCCTGCTGAGAGATCTCCTGTGTTTATAGATATAGTCATTGTTCCCCTATTTTTTGCTGGTATGATAGATGGCTTATATTTCACCTCAATGATATTCTTTAGTGAACTGGATACATTTACAATTAAATTTGTTATGTCTATATCCTCAGCAGAATTTTCAAGTGTAATAGATTTCATTATAGTTTTCCTAGCTATTGTTGTTTCAGAAATTTTTGATGGGGTTACAAAAAGCTTTGGTTCTATATCAATAAAATTGAATGAGAAATTGAGCTCCATGGTAGAGTTTCTGTTATAAGAATCTGTTAAGAATACTTTTACCAGAGACCTCCCGTCTTTGTAATCCCCTGGCAACAAATAGGAAGTTGAATATTTTCCATCACCCTTAAAAGAACCTCTATCAGAAAATACCTTTTTCCCGTCAGGGTCTATAATTTCAGCCCTTACTGAAAAGTTCAGGGTGCTAGAATAAACGTCTGTTATTCCAACTGTCAGTTTCAAGTTTTCATATGCATAAAAAGAGTATTGGTTCAAATAAGCATAAGGCTCCCATGCCAACACATCAAAATTCTTGTTTAATTCCATTGATTCACCATCAACAAGAGCCTTTAGATTCAGGGTGTAAGTTCCGTTTGGTGCTGCACTTCCAAGACTATAGTTTTTTGTCCAATATTTTTCTGTTACCTTATCCAAAGGTATAGCGCTTGGCGTTTCTTTAGAACCGTCTGGCCTTATTATTGTTATATTTGCAATAGTAACATTTCCTGGAGGTAAGAAATCAATGATTATAGACCCTCCTGGCTTGTAAACCTCTTTATTAATAAAAAGTGGGTTTTTATTTATGGTTTTGAAATTTCCTCCGTATTGTGATAAGGAATAGTTAAAGGCTGTAACCTCTAAGATTAAGCCCTCGAAATCCGGCATGGTAATTATCTTTTTTGTACAAATGTTTTTGATGCAATCCAAGATTCCACTAACAATGACAGCATAATTGTCTGGTTTCAGTATTCTGAAAGAGACTTGTGCTGATTGTGGCTTTGAATTCAAAAATACTTCTGCCGATACGTTGTATTCAGAATTTGGTTTGTAACTCCCTGAAGTTACCTCTATTACTAAATTTCCAGAATTTATAGGTATTGCAGAGCTTCCTCTTAAACCACTTGGAGAGTATGCGTTTATGTTTATCGAATAATACCTCACCTCATTCAGTTTTAAGGCTGGAACTCTCCAAAGACCATCAACGTATTCCATATTTCTTACTATCCCATCTGCAGTAAGGTTTACAATACCATCAACAGGCTTTCCAAGATGTGTAACATTTGCCAAAACTAAAATGTCTTGGTTAACTGTTGCAACAGAAGGTATAACAAAAGAAGTGATATCCCAGTCTTTATCATCAAGAGAATACAATATTGTCTTATCAAAGATTTCCCAAGCGTCTTCTGTGAAATCACTCGGTTTGTCTAGGCCCCAAAAAACATGTTTACCCTTGATGCTTATAACTGGATAAAAATCTATTGTTCCATTTGGAGGTATGCATTCTGCTGTAACCCAAGCATCACCAGATATTTCATGTATTTTAATGGTCCTTGCTGATGAGTAAAAATCTAAATTATCATTCAAGCCGTAATTTTCTGTTACATAACCTGATTTTGATATTTTGAAGGTTTTCTTTGAACATTCGTTGTTTTCATAAACAAAACTAGCAAGATCTATGGCAGGATAAAAGGCGCACCCCTCTATGTTTTTAGAATCATCAATTAAAACGCTTTCAAAAGCTGCAAACAATGATTTATCAGCTATCTTTGAACTTATGTTACCACAAAAAAGGTCCTGAGATTTATTTTTATTTATCATGTCAAGAGTCAAGCTTCCTAAAAATACCATATCAGAAATATCAGCATAATTGCTCCATGTTGATGAGCTCTCTTTTACATGCATCTCATTTATGACTTTAACATCATATCCTAGCTCCTCCAGCCTATTACAATATAAAGAATCTTCTGTTGGTAAAGAGCCGCATGAAATGTCTGTTGAAGAATTTGTAACATATAATACTGTTTTAGCTTCCACGGTCTGAATCAAAAGCAATACCATGATAGCTATGAAAACCAATTTTCTCATTAGACCACTAATATAACTTATTTTTATGTGGTTTTAATTAATATTGATATGGAACGCCCGATGAAAATATTTATCGCTATGTTGCCTTATATCTTAATCTTGTTATTTCTCATAATGTTTCAAAGAGAAATTCTAACCTTTGACTTGAATTTATTTTTTCTCATAAATGGCATATCTAATAGTTTTCTGGATTATTTTTTAATTTTCTTAACTTTATTTGGCTCGTCCTTTTTTTGGATTATAATGATATTATTGCTCTCAAAGAAAAATAAAGAAATTTCTATAAAATTATTCTATGTATTTGTGATAGACTCAATCCTGCTGGTTTTTCTAAAATTCTTCTTTTTCAGGCCAAGGCCCTATGAACTTTTTCCAAGTCTTAAAATATCAATTCCTGAAGTAGATATAGGAACCAGTTTCCCTTCTGGGCATTCAGAAAGAGCTTTTTCTGGGGCTGTGATAATTGGTTCATACTATCCTAAGTTTAGACTTCTATTAGCCTTAGTTGCCTTCCTTGTTGGGGTAAGTAGAATTTATTTGGGGTTTCACTATCCCCTAGACGTGTTATATGGATGTATGAATGGAATAATTATAGGTTGTACAGTCCTATCTTGGCCAACAAAGAAGGTAGAAAAGTTTTTCAAAAGATTACTCAAACACTAACTCTGCCTTGATTTTGTAAAAATCAGACAATATTTGGGGAAAGTCTTCAGGTGGAATCAAAAGGTGGCTTCTCTGAACCATTGGTATCCTTATTCTGTAGAGCTCCTCATTGTCTCTATACAATGTGTTTATACCTGAGATGGTTGCAGGTGATGTTAAGCCTTCCACAAAATCTTTAAAATTGGGGGCCTCTTCTAGAATTCTTATAGATTTGTTGAATTTCTTTGCTATTTTTTTAACAATGGCACCGTTTTTACCTACAAGTTTTGCAGCATCTCCTCTCCCACTAACTATTAACAAAACCCCACCATCTACTACTTTTGTTATTT